>Ga0209542_10005444_pt1 | contig 25388 bp, 20 predicted proteins | sample RifCSPhighO2_01_FD_184028 | JGI IMG/M metagenome (GOLD analysis project Ga0209542, IMG submission 184028) | Soil microbial communities from Rifle, Colorado - Rifle CSP2_plank highO2_0.1 (SPAdes) (version 2) | ecosystem: Environmental > Terrestrial > Deep subsurface > Rock core/Sediment ...
AGGAGGCGATTGGCTTGCTGCTGAAGGGTGACGGGGGCGGGTCGGCAATGCCAGATACTTCTGCGCTGGCCAAACAAGTTTCCTCTCTGCGCGCCGACCTCGAAACAGCGGCGAAGCGGGAGCAGAAGGCGTCCGAGGAGGTCTCACGGCTGCGCGCCGAGCGCGACGCCTCGCGGGCTGGAGCTGTCAGCGCCGAGCGCGAGCTGCTGTCGCTCGTTGCCCACCGCGGCGAGCTCGAGCGAAAGATTGACGATCTCGCTCGCGCTGCAAAGGACGCCGAGCGCGACGAGGAAGAGTTCCGCCGCGAGCTCCAGGAGGCCTCCGCGCTCGTCGGCCACGGCCAGCTCAACTACGAGAAGCCCGAGCCGGGCGAGTCGGCACCGTCGAAAGAGGAAATTCTCGCCGAGCCGCGAGACACCCAGGTCGCCCGCCGCCGCGAACTCGAGCGCGGCAAGCTGCGCCTCGAGGAGCTCGGCGGCGGCGTGGGGGACGAGGTGCTCAAGGAGCACCACGAAGCCTCCTCGCGCGACGAGTTCCTCGGCAAGGAGCTCGAGGATCTCGGCAAGTCGTCTGAAACGCTCAAGACGCTCATTTCCGATTTGGAGGGTCAGATTCACACTCGCTTCGACAGCGGGCTCAAGAAGGTCAACGAGGCGTTCGGCGAGCTCTTCGCGCTGATGTTCGGCGGCGGCGAGGCGAAGCTGGTGCGCACGAAGATAGAGAAGCGGAAGCGCGCTGATCTCGAAGATATGGGTGCCAGCGAACCCGATGAAGCGGAAGAGGCAGAGGAAGGCGTCGAGGTGCAGGTCAAGCTCCCCAGGAAGCGCATCACCGGCCTGGTGCAGCTCTCGGGCGGCGAGCGGGCGCTGACCTCGATCGCGCTCCTCTTCGCCATGAGCCAGGTGAACCCGCCGCCGTTCGTAGTGCTCGACGAGACCGACGCCGCCCTCGATGAGGCCAACTCTCGCCGCTACGGCGACCTCATCGAGCGCCTCGCCAAGAAATCGCAGCTCGTGCTCGTGACCCACAATCGCGAGACGATGAGCCGGGCTGGCGCGCTCTACGGCGTGACGATGGCAAGCGGCGTCTCCGAGCTGCTGTCGGTACGGTTCGAAGAGGCGGTGGCAGTGGCGAAGTAGAAAAATATGGCGGAGCACTCTAACTGGACGAGGGAGGAACACATCCTCGCATTCAATCTTTACTGTCAAATACCGTTCGGTTCGATTAATTCTAGGAACCCAAAGATTCAACAGCTCGCGTCTTTACTCGGGAGGACGCCGAGCTCCGTGGCGCTCAAACTTGCGAACATTGCTCGACTTGATCCCGTGCTCAAAGCGCGAGGGGTCGGCGGCATGTCTCACGGCGCGAAGGGCGAAGAAGAAATTTGGAAGGAGTTCTCCGAAAGGCCAGAAGAGCTCGCACTGGAGAGCGAACGCCTTAGGGCAAGCCTCCTAGGCAAAACATTAGAAGATGTTGCTGGTGTGGAGATTGATGATTTACCGAAAGAGGGAATTGAGAGAGATAGTCTAGTGAAGATACGCGTCAATCAAAACTTCTTTAGGAAACGAGTTTTGTCGCTGTACGGATACCAATGTTGCATTACGGGGATCAAAGAGCAGGCCCTACTCACCGCTAGTCACATTGTCCCCTGGTCGGTAGATGTGAATAACAGATTAAACCCGAGGAACGGACTCTGTTTGAACGCTTTGCACGATAGAGCGTTTGACCGCCACTTAATGTGGGTAGAAGATGATTTGACCGTCCACTTCAGTTCGAAGATTAGCCTCGGCGATTCAGAATCTGCGAAGTGGTTTTTGAGCTTCGAAGGCAAGAAACTACTATTGCCCAAGATTTTCTCTCCAGACCCCACACTTTTGGCAAGACACGCAAAAATAGCTCGCTCAACGAAGTGAAGCGCCAGGCGGTTCGTCTCAGACGAACCGCCTTTTCCTTTTCTGTTTCTACTCCGCCCCCATCCCGTCCGCCTTCAGCCTTCGTCTTAAACTAGAGCAAGGTCCAGCTTCTTCTCCTCCATATCCGCCTTCTCTACCTTTACGCGCACCCGGTCGCCGAGGGAGATTTTCTTGCCGGATTTTTCACCGACGAGGCGGTAGTTCTTTTCGTCGAGCGAGAAGAAGTCAGCCTTGCCCGGGCCGCCGAGCTTCGAGATGTGCACCATGCCCTCGGCGCCAGTCTCCTCGATGGTGACGAACGCGCCCCACTTGGCGACGCCGGAGACGACGCCCTCGAAGGTAGCGCCCACGTGAGCCTGCATAAATTCCACCTGCTTGTAGCGAATCGAGGCGCGCTCGGCCTCGGAAGCCTGGACCTCGCGCTCCGTGGCGCGCGCGGCGACGCGGGCAAAATCGCCAACCTGCGCCTCGGAAAAGCGCTTGCCCTCGAGCGAGGCGGCCAGAATGCGGTGCACCACCAGGTCGGGGTAGCGACGGATCGGCGAGGTGAAGTGGGTGTAGTAGTCGAACGCTAGGCCGTAGTGGCCGGAGTTCTCGATCGAGTAAATCGCCTTCGCCATCGTGCGCACGGCGGCAGTCTTCACGAGCATTTCCTCGGGCTTTCCCGTGACGGCCGTGAGTAGCGCTCCAATATCTTTTTGGGAAACGTCGCCATCCGCATCGACGGTGAGCTTGTAGCCGAGGGCGTGGACGAACGCCTGGAGGTTCTTGATCTTCTCCTTGTCGGGCACGTCGTGGACGCGGTACATTCGGCCCAAAGCTTTGCCACCGTTCGTCTCCTCGTCGTGCGCCTCAATGAAGCGGGCAACGTGGCGGTTGGCGAGCAGCATAAACTCCTCGACGAGCTTGTGGGTGTCGAGGCGCGGCTTCCTAGAAACGGAAATTGGAATGCCGCGGTCGTCTAGCTCGAAGACGTACTCGTCGCGCTCGAACGAGATTGCGCCCTCCTTGGCATTCTCTTTCTGCATTTGCTTGGCCCAGCGACTGAGCGTGAGCAGCTCGTCGCGGTACGGCCCAGGGGCTTTGCCATCGATCACATCCTGCGCGTCCTCGTACGTGAAGCGCTTGAGGCTGCGAATCACAGTGCGACCAAACCACTCGGAAATAACCTGACCCTCTGTATCAACCTCAAAGATGGCCGAGAAGGCGAACTTATCTTCATCCGGATTAATCGAGCAGAGATCGTTAGAGAGCGTCTCGGGAAGCATCGGGATGGTGCGGTCCACCAGGTAGACCGAGCACTGCCGGTCGATTGCCTCGCGGTCGAGCGCACTGCCGGGGGCAACGAAGTGCGACACGTCGGCGATGTGCACGCCGAGCTCGTACCTGTCGCCATTGATTGGGCGCAGCGAAATTGCGTCGTCGAAGTCTTTGGCCGTTTTCGGATCAATAGTGAAGAGGGGAATGCCGCGGCAGTCGCGCCGTTTAGTGATTTCATCTGCGGGCATCGGCGAGTTCGCCTCCTTCAGCGCTTTGGCCTCTTCCTCGCAGGCCGCGGGGTGGCCGGTGGCGAAGCCGCGCTCGAGCGCGATTGCCCGCATCTCGGCGTCGTTCTCGCCCTTCTTGCCGACGCGCTCGAGCAGGCGCACCCGCGGGCCTTTAGCGCCCGGCTGCCAGTCGGCAAGCTCAACGAACACCTTGTCGCCCTCGCGCACCTGGCCGGCATCCGCTTGATCAAACAGGAAGGGGACGTAGACGCGCCGGTCATCGGCGGCGCCGATCAAGGTTGGCTCCCCAGCCACAAAGTCGGACTTCGGGGGCTTGGGAAGTCCGACTTTGTGGCTGGGGAGAATCTCCACATTGGCGGCGAAGCGCGTCTTGGCGCGGCTAGCAATGGAAACAACCTTCGCGAGAGGCGAGTCAAATCGATCGGTGCCACCTAGAAGCTGCCAGCGAACGGTGTCGCCATGAAAAGCACCTGCAAGGTTTTTTGTTTCAACAACGGCATCTTTCTCGGAGCCCTCAACTTCAAGGAAACCGAGTCCCTTGCCGCTTATGCTGATTTTTCCTTCCAGGACGCCCGGCTGGGCCGCGCCCGTATTTCCTGTTTCACCCATTTGTCTGTGCGGGGCATCCTAGCGCAACCGAGGCTTCAGCGCGACTTTATCCAGTCTTCATTGATGGCACGCTAGCTTCTAACGGTGCCAACAAAGTTTGCGAGGAACTACGCCTTTGTCGATAGCCACAACGTTTATCTCGGCGTGAAGTCTGCTGGCTGGAAGCTCGACTTCGCGCGCTTCCGCGTGTACCTCCGCGAGAAGTACGGCGTCGCCAAAGCCTTCCTATTTATCGGCTACGTCGCTGGTAACGAAGGGCTCTATCGCTCGCTACAGGAAGCTGGCTACGTTTGCATTTTCAAGCCGACACTCCGAACGGGGGCAGGCTTAACTAAAGGAAATTGCGATGCAGAAATGGTGCTCCAGGCAATGATTGAGCTACCGAACTACGACCGGGCGGTGATTGTCAGCGGAGATGGCGATTTTAAGTGCCTAGCCGAGCACCTGACCAAGATCGGGAAACTTGCCAAAATCCTCGCGCCGACCCGGATCAGCTGCTCGAGGCTGCTGTGGAAGCTGCCTCGAGGATTAGTCGGATTTTTGGAGGACTTCAGGGAGAGACTCGGACGATAAAAAGAGAGACCCCGACGGGACGGAACCCGGCGGGGGACCCCTCTATCGTGATACAGCTGATTGTAGCACCCCGTTCCGGCGCTGCCAATCAGCCAAAAATAAGGCCAGGGTAAGAAATTCACACGGCGGTATTCGCTGCTAGAATCAACGTGTGCCGTTCTACCTCGCGGGCGCTCTGATTCTCACCGCCGTCTGGCTCGCGCTCGCACTCGCCAACCCGAACCCGCCCCGGAAGTCGCTGTTTATGGGCAGCCTGTTCGGCGTCGCGGCCGTAGCCATCGCGCAGCTCTACGCTCTGCGAGACTACTGGCACCCGACGTACGTCGCCTGGCCCGTCAACTTTGAAGATTTTTTCTACGGCCTTGCCATCGGCGGCATTGCCGCCTCTGCCTACGAGGTCGCGTTCCGGCGGCGAAGAGCGAAGCTCCTGGGCGCGCACTTCCAGGCCGAGTGGTTCGTCGGTTTCATCGCGTTCGCCGCTGTCCTGTTTCCGGTGCTGACGTTTTATCTGGGACTGAACTCGATTGTTTCGCACCTGGTGCCGCCGCTGGTAATCGCCGGTGTCGTCTTTGCGACTAGACGAGACCTGGTTCTCCCGAGTCTGTTTGCCGCCCTGGCGGTAACCGTCGTCACAGCGGCGACCTTCCTGGCGCTGCAGGCACTCTACCCAAGCCTCTTCGCCTCGTGGCACCTGGCCGACCTCAGCGGCTTCTCGGTGCTGGGCATCCCGGCAGAGGAGCTGCTCTTCGCCTTCGCGCTCGGACTCGGCGGCTCGCACTGCTACGAGTTTCTCTTCGGAGAGCGATTCGAGCTAGCTCGTCGTGGCCGTTGACCGACCCGCGTAGCTCTGGTAGATTCTCGCGGCAATGCTAACGATTCGACTGCAGCGCGTGGGGCGCAAGCACGAGCCGACCTTCCGGGTCGTCGTGACCGATTCGCGTACCGCCGCCAAGAAGCACCGCCGCTTCCACGAGATCGTCGGCGCCTACGACCCGCGCGGCAAGAACGAGACCCGCCTCAACGCCGAGCGCATCAGGCACTGGATTGCCCACGGCGTGCAGCCGACCGGCACCGTCCACAACCTTCTCGTCACCAAGAAGATCATCGAGGGCAAGAAGGTGAACGTGCTCCCGAGCCGGAACCCCGTTCGTCCGAAAAAGGAGGAGGTTGCGAAGGAAGAGGCTGCACCTGTTGCCGAAGTTAAAGAGGAGAAGGCTGCCGAGGCTGCGCCGGCTACGGCTGAAGAGGCGCCCGCTAGCCCTGAATCTGTCGAGCCGAAGGAAGAGCAGAAGGCGGAAGAGAAAGCGGTTGAAACTGCTCCCGCAGCCGAAGAGGCACCAACTAGCGCAGATAACAAGTAACAAGTAACAAGTAACAAGTAATAAGTAATAAGTAATAAGTTAGGACTAAGAAAATCACACGCCAAATCTAGCCAACTGTCCCTGACTTGTTACTTGTTACTTGTTACTCATTCCTTCTCTCTGTAGAATGTTCTTGGTTTCCGGTCCACTAACCGCAACGAACGATGACAGACGCAACGATGAAGCCGGACGAGCAGTTCCTGCGCGCCATGGTCGAGGCCATGGTGGACAAGCCGGAGAAGGTTCAGGTCGAGCGCACCGTCGACGACAACGGCGTGCTGCTGAAGCTCCTCGTCGATCCCGCCGACATGGGCAAGGTGCTCGGCAAGAAGGGCGCCCACGTGGACGCCATGCGCGTGCTGCTCCACGTCGTCGGCGCCAAGCACCACGCCCGGGTGAGCCTGAAGATTCCCGAGCCGGAGGGCGGCAAGAAGAGCCTCTCCTCGATTGACGCGGCCATCGACGAGCTGAAGAGTTGAAAGGTACACCGGCCCGCACATTTGCAACCGTACGGTTGCAAATGTGCGGGCCGGTGCACGATCGTCAGATGAAGCCAAAAAGAAAGAAACTCGCGAAGCCGAAGATCCGTTTCCACGTTGTTACTCTCTTTCCCGAGGCGCTCTCGTCGTACCTCGCCGCGTCTATCGTCGGCCGGGCAATTGCCGACGGCTACGCGGCTGTGAAGACGTTCAATCCGCGCGACTACACCAGCGACAAGGGTCGCCGCGTCGACCGCAAGCCCTACGGCGGGGGGCCGGGGATGGTGCTCGAGGCGATGCCGGTCGCAAGGGCAATTGCTGCGGCAACGAAAGGGAAGCCGCGAGCGCGAGTCATTCTTTTTTCGCCGTCTGGCCGCGAGTTCACGAACGCGACGGCGGGGAGGTACGCCGCGGCCAAGGATCTGGTGCTGGTGTGCGGCCGCTACGAGGGCATCGATGCTCGCATCAAGAAAATGTTTCCAAAAGCGGAAGAGGTCTCCGTTGGCCCGTACGTGCTTTCCGGTGGCGAGCTGCCCGCGCTTGCGGTAATCGACGCAACGTTGCGCCGGGTGCCGGGGATTCTCGGCGACGATACTTCGGTGGAGGAGCGGCGGGTGGCCGGTGCCGACGTCTACACCCGTCCCGCCTCGATTAAATGGAAGCGGAAAAACTACCTCGTTCCGAAGGTGCTCCTCTCCGGCCACCACGCCAAGATTGACCAGTTCCGCCAAAAGAGGCCTGGTGGGTCGAAAAAATAGGCCTGTGGAAAAACGACTTGACTGCTACTTGACTGGACAACCCACCCTGCGTAGTATCCCCGTGCTGAAACGAGTGAGTAGCGGCTGACAGCGCCAACGTTTAAAGAAGACCGGCCGATGCCAGAGGTGACAATTTAGTTCGACGGCGAGAGCGACGGCACTCGGGGAGGGGTGCCGGCCGCGTGATTCGTTTCCATATCTTTGGCCGACGCGCGCGGGCGCTCTGGCCGGGGGCTTCCCCAGGATCGCTGCCGACTCACTACCAAGACTGCGGAGGTTGACGCGCTCGCTCGCGCGCCCTCCGAAACCAACCCACGACGCATGCCCACCACGCACCAGACGCGCGAGACGGCGAAGACGACCGGCTGGCTGCCGCAGAAGCACTTCGGCAAGTTCCGCGCCCCGGCCGTCGATCTGCCGGCGCTCATCGAGGGCCAGACCGAGTCGTTCCAGTGGGTGCTGGAGAAGGGCATCCGCGAGGTCTTCATGGAGTTCGGCACCATCAAGGACTTCTCCGACAAGAAGTTCATCCTCGAGTTCGTCGACATCAAGCTCGAGGCCGCGAAGTCGGACGAGGCGACCGCCGCGCGCAACTGCGCCAACTACGAGGCGCCGCTGAAGGCCACCGTGCGCCTGACGAACAAAATTCAGGGCACGGTCAAGGAGCAGGAGATCTTCATGGCCGACTTCCCGCTGATGACGGCTAACGGCACCTTCATCGTCAACGGCATCGAGCGCGTCATCGTCCCCCAGCTCTCGCGCTCCTACGGCGTGCTCTTCACCGAGGACATGGTCCGCGGCAAGACCTACTTCGGCGCCAAGGTCATCCCCGCCCGCGGCGCCTGGATCGAGGTGATGACCGACGCCGAGGACGTCCTCTACGTCCGCATCGACCGCAGCCGCAAGTTTCCGCTCACCACCTGGCTGCGCGTGCTCGGCGCGGAGACCGACCAGAAGATAATGGCGCTCTTCAAGGGCAACGAGCGGGCGATCGCCGCCATCGAGAAGACGCTGAAGAAGGACCTGATCAAGACGCTCGACGAGGCGGTGGTTGACGTCTACAAGCGCCTGCGCGACGGCGACCTCGCCACACTGGAGAACGCCCGCGACTTCGTGAAGTCGATCGTCAACGGCGACCGCTACGACCTCTCCCGCGTCGGCCGCTACAAGTTCAACAAGCGCTTCGATTTGCCGACCGACGAGAAGTCTATCGCCCAGAAGCTGATCACCGCCCAGGACTTCGGCATCATCGCCGCCCACGCGGTCGCGCTCAACCACGACGTTCACGCCGAACCGGACGACGTCGACCACCTGGGCTCCAGGCGCGTGCGCTACGTCGGCGAGCTCCTCCAGCAGAAGCTCCGCACCGGCATGGTCCAGATCAAGCGGAACATCCAGAACCGGATGTCCACCATCGACTCCGACGCGACGCTCCCCGTGGCGTTCATTTCGCCGCGCCCGCTCCAGGCGCGCATCAAGGAGTTCTTCACCACCAACCAGCTCTCGCAGTTCCTCCAGCAGGACAACGTGCTGACCGAGCTCGAGCATTTGCGCACGATTTCCGCGCTCGGCCCGGGGGGCCTCTCCCGCGAGCGCGCCGGCCTCGACGTCCGCGACGTCCATCCCAGCCACTACGGCCGCGTCTGCCCGATTCAGACGCCGGAAGGCCCGAACATCGGGCTGATCCTCCGCTTCTCGCAGTACGCCCGCACCAACGAGTTCGGGATGATCGAGACGCCGTACGTGAAGGTGAAGGACGGCAAGCTCACCAAGGAGATCGTCTTCCTCAACGGCCACGAGGAGGAGAAGTACAACATCGCCCACGCCGCCTCGCCGCTCGACGCGGAGGGCCGCTTCGCCCAGGCCACCGTCGACGTCCGCCTCCAGGGCGCGCCGGCGGTCGTTCGCCGCGAGGACGTGCACTTCGTGGACGTCGCCCCGACCCAGGCCTTCTCCATTGCCACCGCGATGATCCCGTTCCTCAACCACGACGAGGCGAACCGCGCGCTGATGGCCTCGAACATGCAGAAGCAGGCCGTGCCGTGCATCCGCCCCGACGCGCCGCTGGTCGCCACCGGCGTGGAGGGCGAGGCGCTCAAGGGCTCGCCGCGGCTGCTGCGCGCCAAGGCCCGCGGCACCGTCACCAAGGCCGACGCCCGCGAGATTGTCATCAGGGAAGACTCCGGCGAGCACCGCACCTACCGGCTCGCCACCTTCCAGCGAACCAACTCGTTCACCTGCATGCACCAGCGCCCGGTGGTGTCGGCGGGGGAGAAGGTTTCCCGCGGCGCGCTCCTCGCCGACCTCTCCTCCTCTGACCGCGGCCAGGTGGCGCTCGGCCAGAACTGCCTCGTCGCCTTCCTCTCCTGGTCCGGCGCCAACTACGAGGACGCCATCATCCTCTCCGAGAAGCTCACCAAGGAGCAGACCTTCACCTCCATCCACATGGAGGAGGTGGTGGTGAACGTCCGCGACACCAAGCTCGGACCCGAGGTGACCACGCACGACATCCCGAACGTTTCCGAGGCGAAGCTCAAGAACCTCGACGAGGAGGGCATCGTCCGCATCGGCGCCGAGGTCCGCCCCGGCGACATCCTCGTCGGCAAGATCACCCCGAAGGGCGAGACCCAGCTGACGCCCGAGGAGCGGCTGCTCCGATCCATTTTCGGCGACAAGGCCCGCGACGTGAAGGACACCAGCAAGCGCGTCGACGGCGGCAAGCGCGGCCGGGTCGTCGGCATCAAGGTCTTCTCGCGCGAGAAGGGCGACCGCCTCGAGTCCGGCATCATCAAGCGCGTCCACATCGAGATTGCCCAGCTGCGCAACGTCCAGGCGGGCGACAAGCTCGCCGGCCGCCACGGCAACAAGGGCGTCATTTCCCACATCCTCCCGGAGGAGGACATGCCGTACATGGCCGACGGCACGCCGGTGGACGTCATGCTCACCCCGCTCGGCGTGCCGTCCCGTATGAACCTCGGGCAGATTTTCGAGATGCACCTCGGGCTCGCCGCCAAGACGCTCGGCTACCAGGCCATCGTGCCGGCCTTCGCCGGCGCCACCGACGCCGAGATCAAGGAGGAGCTCACCCTGGCCGGCTACCCGGAGTCTGGGAAGGTGACGCTCTTCGACGGCCGCACCGGCGAGCGGTTCGCCCAGGACATCGCGGTGGGCTACATGTACCTGCTCAAGCTCCACCACATGGTGGCCGACAAGATTCATATGCGCGCCATCGGGCCCTACTCGCTCATCACCCAGCAGCCGCTCGGCGGCAAGGCCCAGAACGGCGGCCAGCGCTTCGGCGAGATGGAGGTCTGGGCGCTCCTCGGCTACGGCGCCGCCTACACGCTCCGCGAGATGCTCACCTACAAGTCCGACGACATCCAGGGCCGCTCCGCCGCCTTCGACGCGATCGTCAAGGGCGAGCCGATTCGCCAGGCTTCCACCCCGGCCGCGTTCAACGTCCTCCTCTCGACAATCCGCGGCCTCGGCATTCACATCGAGCTGAAGGTGCCGCCGGAGGACGCCGCCACCTTTACCCCGCGCCGCTAACCTGGCAACGAAGATGATCAAGCGCACCCCCCGCCCGGTTCACCACTTCGACGAGATCTTCATCCGCGTCGCCTCGCCCGAGGACATCAAGTCCTGGTCGTGCGGCGAGGTGACGAAGCCGGAGACGATGAACTACCGGACCCAGCGTTCGGAGAAGAACGGCCTCTTCGACGAGCGCATCTTCGGGCCCGAGAAGGACTTCGAGTGCTACTGCGGCAAGTACCGCGGGGTGCGCTACCGCGGCATCGTCTGCGAGAAGTGCGGCGTCGAGATCACCCGCGCCATCGTCCGCCGCGAGCGGATGGGCCACATCGAGCTCGCCTCGCCGGTCTCCCACGTCTGGTTCCTGCGCTCGGTGCCCTCGCGCGTCGCCTCCATCCTCGGGATGTCCGCCGGCGACGTCGAGAAGGTCGTCTACTTCGCCGGCTACCTGGTGACCACCGTCGACGAGGCCGAGAAGTCGCGGCTCCTCAAGGACCTCGAGGCCGAGCTGGCCGCCAAGGTCAAGTCTGCCTCCGACGAGAAGACCCAGGAGGCGCTCCGCGAGCGCGCCGAGACGGCCCGCCGCGACATTGAGGGTCTGGTGCCCGGCCGCGTCCTCGACGAGGTCGAGTACCACAAGTTCTCGATGCGCTTCGGCACGCTCTTCGAGGCCGAAATTGGCGCCGAGGCGATTTTCAAGCTCTGCCGCTCGCTCGACCTCGAGGCGCTCACCGGGAAGCTGGAGAAGGATCTCGAGAACGCCTCCGCCGCTACCCGCGACAAAATCGCCAAGCGCCTCTCGGTCGTCCGGGCGATGCGGAAGTCCGGCGTCCGCCCCGAGTGGATGTTCCTGACCAAGATTCCGGTCATCCCGCCAGGGATCCGGCCCATGGTCGCGCTCGACGGCGGCAGGAACGCCACCAGCGACGTCAACGACCTCTACCGCCGCGTCATCAACCGCAACAACCGCCTGCGCAAGCTTTTGGATATCAACGCGCCGGACGTCATCCTGCGCAACGAGAAGCGCATCCTCCAGGAGGCCGTCGATGCCCTCATCGACTCCTCGATTCGCCACGGCAAGGAGGCCTACGCCTCGGCCTCGGCCGCCGCGCGGCGCCCGCTGAAGTCGCTCGCCGATGCCCTCAAGGGCAAGCGCGGCCTCTTCCGCCAGAACCTGCTCGGCAAGCGCGTCGACTACTCCGGCCGCTCGGTGATCGTGGTCGGCCCCGAGCTCGGCCTCGACCAGTGCGGCCTGCCGAAGCACATGGCCCTCGAGCTCTTCCGCCCGTTCGTCATCGGCAAGCTCATCGAGCGCGAGCTCGCCTTCAACATTCGCGGCGCCGGCCGGCTCGTCGACGACGGCGCGCCGGAGGTCTGGGAGGTGCTCGAGGAGGTCATCGGCGATCGCTGGGTGCTCCTCAACCGCGCCCCGACGCTCCACCGCCTCGGCATCCAGGCGTTCCGTCCAATCCTGGTGGAGGGCAACGCCGTGCGCGTCCACCCGCTCGTCTGCTCGGCCTTCAACGCCGACTTCGACGGCGACCAGATGGCGGTGCACGTGCCGCTCTCGGCCGAGGCCCAGTACGAGGCCCGCGAGATTATGGCCAGTAACCGCAACGTGCTCAAGCCCGGCGACGGCGAGCCGGTTGTCTCCGCCCGCCAGGACATCATCGCCGGCTGCTTCTGGATGACCAAGGCGCTCGAGGGCGAGCCGGGCGAGGGCAAGCGCTTCGCGAGCCCGAGCAAGGCGATCTGCGCCGCCGACTACGGCTGGGTCTCGCCGCGCGCCAAGGTCTCGGTCCGCGGCGGCGACGGCGGCAAGTACGCGCCCTGGGCGAGCGAGCTGCTGGAGACCACCGTCGGCCGCCTCCTCTTCAACGAGGCGCTGCCGGACGACTACCCGTTCGTCAACGACGTCGTCGACAAGACCCGAATGAACAAGATTGTCGACGAGCTCTCCGCTCGGTACGGCATCGACGGTATTGCGCCAATCCTGGATTCCATCAAGAAGTTTGGCTTCGAGGCCGCCACCAAGGCCGGCATCACCTTCGGCATCGACGACGTGAACGTGCCCGAGGGCAAGGGCGCGGTCGTCGCCCGCGCCGCGGAGCGCGCCGTCGCTATCGCCGCCCAGCACCAGGAGGGACTGCTCTCGGATGCTGAGAAGCTCCGCAAGGTCGTCGAGGTCTGGCAGGGCGCCCGCAACGAGGTCGAGAAGCTTGTCTCCGCCGGCCTCGACCCGCTCGGCTCCGTCTACGACATGTTCAAGTCGGGCGCCCGCGGCTCGCTCTCGCAGATCACGAACATGTGCGGGATGAAGGGCCTCATCGCTAACTCCAAGGGTGAGACGATTGAGCACCCGGTGCTCGGCTCCTCCAAGGAAGGCCTCTCGCCGATTGAGTACTTCACCACGACTCACGGCTCTCGCAAGGGCCTGACCGACACGGCGCTCAACACCGCCAAGGCTGGCTACCTGACCCGCAAGCTCTTCGACGTCGCCCAGGACGTGGTGGTGACCGAGCGGGAGTGCGGCGGCAAGGGCTGCGTGATTATCCGGGCCGCCTCCGACTCCGGCATCGACATCCCGCTCGCCCGCAAGGTGCGCGGCCGGGTGCTCGCCGCGCCGGTTTCCGACCAGGATGGCAAAGAGCTCTTCCCGGCCGGGCACTTCCTCACGGTCGAGGACGCGCACAAGGTTCAGGCGACGAACGCCTCGGAGGTTGCCGTCTACTCGCCGATGACCTGCATCTCGCGCCGCGGCGTCTGCGCCCGCTGCTACGGCGTCGACCTCGGCCGCGACGAGATGGTCGACCTCGGCGAGGCCGTCGGCACCGTGGCCGCCCAGGCAATCGGCGAGCCGGGCACGCAGCTGACGATGCGCACCTTCCACGCGGGCGGCGTCGCCACCGCCGGCGGCGACATCACCCACGGCCTGCCGCGCGTCGAAGAAATCTTCGAGCGCCGGAAGCCCAAGACCCCGGCGGTGCTCTCCAAGACCGACGGCGTCGTCCTCGAGGTTCGCGAGGAGGGCAAGGAGCGCTTCATCGTCGTCGCCGGCCAGACCGAGGGCGCGAAGAAAGGTAAAAATATTGAGTACTCGTTCCCGGCCATTCGCGTGCCGGTGGTGAAGGTCGGCCAGGAGGCGAAGAAGGGCGATTTCCTCACCGACGGCTCGGCCGATCTCTCGGAGCTCTGCAAGCTCGCCGGCCGCGAGAAGACGCAGGACTACATCATCGGCCAGGTCAACCGCATCTACGAGCTGCAGGGCGCCGCGGTCTCCCGCAAGCACATCGAGGTGATCATCAAGCAGATGTTCTCCCGCGTCCGCGTCATCGTTCCGGGCGCGACCGGCTACTCGGTCGGCGACATCGTCGCCGCCGAGGAGTGGCTGGAGCGGAACGCTGAAGTTGAAGAGAAGGGCAAGGCGGATCGCCTGATTCTCGGCATCACCGAGGTGGCGCTCTCGCGCAAGAGCTTCCTCTCGGCTGCCTCCTTCCAGCACACCGCGAAGATTCTCATCGGCTCCGCTATCCGCGGCACCAACGACGAGCTGCGCGGCCTCAAGGAGAACGTCATCATCGGCCGGCTGATTCCGGCCGGCACCGGCTTCGAGGGCAGCCGGAAGCACGCCGCCGTCGCCGCCGTTCGCGCCGCCGAGCAGTCACGCCTCGACCAGATTATGGCCGAGCGTGACGCCGCCCTGGCCGCCGCGGCCGCCGCCCGGGCCTCGGCCGAGGGCGACCTCGCCGCCGGCCTCGCGGCGCTGTAGGAGAGGCCGCTGTAGCACGATGCCGTCTGCCCTCGCGCAGCGCGTCAAGGAGAGAGTCTCAATTTTGGAGGTGGTAGGGGAGCGAATCGAACTTAAGCGCGCGGGCGCCAGCTGGAAGGCTCGCTGCCCGTTCCACCGCGAGAAGACGCCCTCCTTCATTGTCTCGCCCGACCGCGGCACGTTCTGCTGCTTCGGCTGCGGCGCGAAGGGAGACGCGATTTCGTTCGTGCAGCAGTTCGACGGCTTGTCGTTCATTGAGGCGCTCAGGCGTCTGGCGGAGAAGGCTGGCGTGCCGTGGGACGAGAACGAGTTTCGCCGCGGGGCAGGCGACGGCGAGGCCGCGCGTTCGCGACGCGAGCGGCTCCTCGGCTGCATTGAAGCCGCAGCCGACGCCTACCGTCGCGCGTTCCTGAGCAGCGAGCTCGCCCGGAAGTACGCCGCCGACCGCGGCCTCACGGACGAAACGGTCGACCGCTTCCGCGTCGGTTTCGCGCCGGACGAGTGGCGCTACGCCACCGAGGCGTGCCGTGCGAAAGGGTTCTCCGACGAAGAAATCGAGGCGGCGGGAATCGGCAAGAAGGGCGACGACGGAAAAAGTTTCTACGATCGCTTCCGCGGTCGGCTGATTTTTCCAATCCTCGATGGCGACGGCAAGCCAATTGCCTTTGCCGGCCGGATTCTTCCCGAGTTTGAGAAAGGTGACGAGGGCAAGTACATCAACAGTCCCGAGACGGAGCTCTTCAAGAAGTCGCGCACCCTCTACGGCCTGCCCTGGGCCCGCGGCGCCGCGAGGAGGCTGCGCTTCGCCATCCTGGTGGAGGGCCAGTTCGACCTGATTCTCTGCCACCAGGCCGGCTACGAGAACGCCGTGGCGAGCTCCGGCACGGCGCTGACCCCCGAGCACCTGGCCGAGGTTGCGAAGTGGACGGAGAACCTGGTGATTGCCTACGACGGCGACGGCGCCGGTCTCAAGGCGGCCGAGCGGGCAATCGAGATGGGCCTCGGTCGCGGAATGCACGTGAAGGTTGCGGCGCTGCCGGCGGGAAAAGATCCAGCCGACGTGATTCGCGAGAGCTCCGAGGATTGGAAGAAGCTCGTCCGCGGGGCGCGGCACGTCATCGACCACCTCATCGCCGCCGCGTCGTTCGAGGCGAAGTCGACGCGCGACGCGGTGGTGAGGGCGGCGAAGGCCGCGGCGCCGCTGATTGCCGCGCTCGAGAGCCCAATCGAGCGCGCGCACTTCGTGAAGCGGCTCGCCGAGGCGACGGGCGCGCCCGAGGAGGCGGCCTGGGAGGAGGTGCGGCGCGCGGGCGCAAAGGCAGCCGCCGCGCCGAAGTTCTCGCCGGCGCCTGCCGCCGGGGAAGCGCCCGGCGCCGCCGAGGGTGCCGCCGCAGAGGCCGCGATTGCAGACCCAGCTGTCCGCGCCGCGGCGCTGCTGCTCTCCGCCCGCTCGCAAGCTGCCCCAATCGTTGATTCAACCAAGCTCGAGGCTTATTTGAAGGAGATTCTTGGCGGGGAGGCATTTACTGTGGCAGTCTCCGCGGCGGAGGCGGCGGGGGAGACGGCGCTGTTTGCGGTAGAGAAGGCCTTTTCGGGGGGTGAGCCCCGTAAAGAAATTACCGATTTCCTGCGGCGACTTACCCACCGCGCCCTAAAAGACCGCTTGGCAGAGTCCCGGCGCCGTATTACAGTATCGGCTACCGAAACGGCGATCCGCGAGCACGAGCGACTGATCCGCGAGGAGAAGCGACTCGGCGCCCGCGACGAAGCGCCCGAACCGGACGTTTTCACGGATCCCCGCAGCTCCTCTCCGTTGCCCGCCCCGAGCTGACCCGCAGCGTTTCCAATTACTCTCCGGAGGCCTCCGCCTCCCCGCGTCGTAACCAGTCTAATGGCCACCAAGAAAAAGAAAAACGCCAGGAAGAAGCCGGTCGCCCGAAAGCCGAAGAAGGCCGCGCCGAAGAAGATCGCCAAGAAGGCGTCCGCGAGGCCGGCGCAGAAGCTCACCAAGAAGGGGACGCTCCAGAAGGCGCCGCCGATGGTTTTGCCGAAGCTCGCGCCGAGGCGCGCCGGCAAGGGGATGGGCAACTGGGAGGCGAAGGCGCACGGCCTCGTCGACAAGGGCCGGAGCCGCGGCTTCGTCACCTACGACGAAATTTTGAAACTGTTTCCGGACATTGAGCGCGATGTCGAGTTCCTCGACGAGCTCTACTCGCGCCTCTCGACCGCCGGCGTGGACATCCTCGAGAGCGGCGGCCTGCTCTCGTTGGGCGAGGACGACGCGGCCGCGCCAACCAAGGTGCTCTACGGCGGCCGCGAGGGCGGCTCCTCCTACGACTCCGTTCAGATTTACCTGAAAGAAATTGGCCGCTACCCGCTCATCAACGCCGCCGAGGAGAAGGAGCTCGCCAAGCGCATACAGGCGGGCGACCTGGAAGCGGTGGGGCTGCTGGCGAAGGCGAACCTGCGCCTCGTCGTTTCTATTGCAAAAAAGTACGTCAACCGCAGCCCCGATTTGACGCTGCTGGACCTCATCCAGGAGGGCAACCTCGGCCTCTTCAAGGCTGTCGACAAGTTCGACTGGACGAAGGGCTACAAGTTCTCGACCTACGCCACCTGGTGGATTCGCCAGGCCATCACCCGCGCGCTGGCCGACCAGTCGCGGACCATTCGCGTGCCGGTGCACATGGTGGAGACCATCGCCAAGTACAAGCAGGTGGTGCGCCGCCTCGCCCAGGACCTCGGCCGCGACCCGGTGCCGGAGGAGGTGGCCATCGAGATGGGCGTGGACATCGCCAAGATTCATATGATCGAGAAAATCGACCAGTCCACCGTCTCGCTCGAGAGCCCGGTGGGCGACGCTGACTCGGAGCAGTCGACGCTCGGCGACTTCATCGCCGACGACAAGCTGCCATCGCCCGACCAGGACGCCTCGCGCCGTATCCTTGGCGACCAGATTAAAGAAATCCTCGGAGACCTTTCCGAGAAAGAGCGCGAAATTCTCGAGCTGCGCCACGGCATCGCCGACGGCATCCAGCACACGCTCGAGGAGGTGGGCAAGAAGTTCGGCGTCACCCGCGAGCGCATCCGCCAGATTGAGGCGAAGGCCCACGAGAAGATTCGGCAGCACGAGAAGGCGGAGCGGCTGAAGGGGTACTAGGAGCGAAGGAACAAGGAAGAAGTAACAAGTAACAGTAGGAGTAGGAAGAGTGAGGGAGCCGCGCACGGCAGCGGCGGCTCTTTCCTTGTGTTTTAGTCGATATTATGTTAGAAAACGTCACATGAGTACCGCAGTGAAAGAAGCGACTATCGGCGCACTCCGCCGCTACAAGAAGCTGGTGATTCTCACCCCGACCGAATCCGGCTTCCTCCTCACCCTCGAGGGGAGAGATCCGATACCCGTCCACGACGAGCTGGCGCTGCCCCTCAAGGTCTTCCGCGAGGGAGTTGCGATCCACGCCGACCTTCTGGCGCTGGCGCTCGAACATTCGCTGTAGGCGGCAGGGCGCACGGGCGCCCTTTTTCGTTTCGTCGAAAAGGTAGAATAGCGCCCCATGGCCGCCACCCCCAAAAAGCCGGCGTTTCAGTTATCGAAAACCAACTTCCTGACCTGCCTCGACTGTGCCAAGAACGCATGGATCAAGATTCACAGGCCTGATATTTATAAAAAGTATCCGCTATCTTCGTTCGAGCTAAATATTATTGATACCGGTAACCAGATCGATGAGCTCGCTAGGGGCTTGTTCCCCGGCGGGGTAACCGTCGAGTCTCGCGATGACACAGAGCTCACCAGGAAATTAATAGAGGAGAGAACGCCCGTGATTTACCAGCCGGTGTTCTCTACCGGCAAATTCATCACCGCCGCAGACATTTTCGTATGGAACCCCGGCACGAACGCTTACGATCTCTACGAGGTGAAGTCGTCGACGTCTTCCGAGGACGGCGGCGGGCGCAAGACAGAAGAGTACCTGGTAGACATGGCTTTTCAGAAAAGCATTTTAGACTTTCTCGGTGTTCAGGTCGGCACGCTCAACCTGATTCGTCTCAACAAGGAGTACGAGCGAGCGGGGAGCATTAACCTAGAGGAACTTTTTTTGAAGGAGAACCTGACCGGTCAGGTGAACGAGGTGCTCGCGGACACGAAAGAGAAGATGGAGGGGGCCTACGAGTTGCTCTCTGGTAACTCTGAACCCAAAGGGCACTGCGACTGCATCCTGAAGGGTTGGAACTCGCACTGCACAACCTCGGAGTACTCGAACGCAGACCTTCCCGAGTACCCTGTTCATGCGATTGCTAGGGTCAACAGGAAAAAGTTATCGGAGCTGGTCGACGGCAACATTTTTAGTATCTACGACGTCCCCGAGACCTTCGAGCTGTCTGATAATCAGCGTCGGCAGGTGGACACAGCACAGTCCGGCAGACCGTACATCGATAAAGAAGGGGTAGGAGATTTCTTGCAGGCCATGCGGTACCCGCTCGCCTTTCTCGATTACGAGACGTACCCCTGCGCCGTACCCAGGTACAACGGATACAGGCCCTACCAGCAGGTTCCATTCCAGTTTTCGCTCCACGTGATTGATTCTCCAGGCGGTGAATCGGCTCACCACGACTTCATTTACACTGGCCAAGACTGCCCAGATAAACATTTTGTTGAGGCGCTGCAGACGCACCTACCAAAGGTGGGCAGCGTCGTTGTCTGGAATCAAAAATTTGAGAAAGGTATCAACGAGCAGCTCGGCGAACGTCTTCCCCGCTACAAAAATTTTATGCAGGGAGTTAACGATCGGGCCGTCGATTTAATGATTCCGTTTTACGGCAAGACGACAATGTACGACCATCCCGACTTTAAAGGCAGTGCCTCGATAAAGTACGTTCTGCCCGCCCTCGTGCCCCACCTCTCCTACAAAAATATGGAAATCCAAGAGGGTGGTGCCGCCTCCGACACGTGGAACCGGATCGTCTCCGGGGAGTACTCCGAGGAAGAGAAAAAAAAGAAGATACAGGCGCTCAAGGACTACTGCCACCTCGACACCCTGGCAATGGTAGAAATTTGGCGAGCGTTACGCAGTCTAGAGTAAGGCTTAGCTCGCCCACATTCGTGAACTAAAATTGAAGAATTGACAGATTTGTCCGTTGGCGTAGGGTCTTGCTTAAGATGAGCACAAAAGCTATTGAAATGGATCGCGGAGATGGCCGAGCAGTTATCTCGTTTCTCCGGACGGTTGTTGCAAAGAAGAGCATCGACCTCACGGACTACGTTTCCTGTTGGCGTCTGGCTGGTCTACTGGCCAATCAAGCCATAGCCGTATCGGGGATTCGCAGGAAGGCGTTTCGTCGTATCGAAACGATAGTCAAACGGTCGGTGTCGACCCTTGGATGCCACAACGATAATGGTGCCTATATGATTGGTGCTCTGCCAAGCTCCCAGGAATTCGAAGACATGCGACAGAGCATCACCAACAAGGTTGAATCCGTTCGTGAAGCCGAGCGTCGCGCCGCCTTTCACTCCGAGTAACATTCCGCGCCTCGTGCGTGGTTTTCTTTTACCTCGCAGCTGCCGTCGAGGTCGCGTTCCCGAGCAGTATCTTCGCGAGGCTCACGAGGTAGCTCGCCGGGCGGCTGCCGGCGAATGGCACCTGGCGGCCGTCGGCTGCAAGGGCGACGGTGTAGGGCGTGCCGAAGTTCGGGTCGTTGGCCGCGAGCAGCAGCCCCTCGCGGTAGTCGGCGTCGACGCGGGAGGCGGGGGCGGAGGAGGCGAGGCACTGCCGGAACGCATCTTCCTCGGCACCTAGACCAACCGCGGAAGCTAAGAGTGCCTCATCAGAGAGTGAGGCAGGGGAGTTGGCGTAGAGCCCGTCGGCGTAGTCGAAGAAAGCCTCGTTGCCCAGGAGCGTCGCCACGCACTCGCTGGCAATTGCCGCGGCGCGAGCGCGCGGGTGCTTCTCCGAGTTCGGAAAGTGGCGGTAGCTGAGCGCCACCTGGCCCTCGCGGCCGAGGCTCTCGACGGCCGCCAAAATTTCCGGGTGGTACTCCTGGCAGAACGGGCACTCGAAGTCGCCGTACTCGAGGAAAACAACCGGCGCGGCCGGGTTGCCGAGGATGTGGTCGGCAGCGGAGATGGGGCGGATGATTGGTGAGCTGGTCGCAACGCGGCTGGGAGAGAATCGACCGTCGAGCCAGGCGGGGCCGAGGCGAGCGGCGAGCACGGCCAGGGCAATAATTGTTCCCAGAACAACAATGGTGACGGCGAGTGGGTGGCGGCGCATTCGTTTGAGCGTGTTAAGCTCGGTCGGCACAAATTGTAGCAGGTATGGGAAGCGCAGCATCGGCGGTGACGGAAACAATCGGCCTCGGCGCCGCAGCCTTCCTCGGCCTCATCGAGGGCCTCACCGAGTTCATCCCCGTCTCCTCGACGGGGCACCTCATTCTCGCCCGCCAGTTCTTGAATCTCGGCGAAGGCGGCCTCGCGTTCGACGCCGCGCTCCAGGCCGCCACCGCGCTCGCCATTCTCTGCTACTTCTGGCGCGACATCCAGAGCCTCGTCAGGGCCGTCCCCGCCGCCCTCGGTTTCTCACCTAATCGTTTAGCTGACGATAGACTGCTAAACGATCAGGCTGCCGAGGTACGCGCCGTTGTGGCCGCAGCTATCCCAATTGCCGTGCTCGGACTCACGCTCGACGGCTTCATCGAAACGAACGGACGTGACGCAGTGGTGGTGGTGACCGGTCTCCTTGCCGGCGCACTGCTGCTCTGGCTTGGCGACCGCAGATTACAGAAGCGGGGAGGTGGGGGTGGAACTCTCGGCCTCGCTCGTGCCGCGCTCCTCGGCTGCTTCCAGGCGCTCGCTCTGTGGCCCGGCGTCTCGCGCTCTGGTGCAACCATTGCTGGTGGCGCTTTCCTGGGGCTCTCGCGCGAAGCTGCGGCGCGTTTTTCGTTTATCGCCGGGCTCCCCGTTCTTCTTGGCGCCGGTGGCATCAAGCTCATCGAATTGGCGAAGAACGGCGATCTCTCCCGCGACCTAGGCCCCCTCCTCGTTGCCAGCAGTGTCGGCTTCGCCTCCGGCTACGCCGCCATCGGCTTCCTGATGCGCTTCCTCCGCACGCACTCGCTGCGCCCGTTCGTCTGGTACCGCATAATTCTCGCGGCGATTACGCTCGTTTTGGTTTCTTCCACCTAACCTGATTTTGTGTGTTCCTCACAAAACACACATTTACAACCATACGGCTGTAAATGTGTATCGCGTATTTGGATTATCCAAACAAACTGGCCGTCGATCCCACCTGCGCCTGCGGCTTGGTGAGCCACTCGGAGGTGTCGAGCTTCGCAGTCTCAACGCCGCCGTTGGTCGGGTACTTGAGCTCGCCATTCTTGAGCGCGTAGTCGAAAAGCTCTCGGGTGACGAGCACGTCCTGCTTGCAGTAGTCGATGACCTTCTGCTTCTCGCCGTTGCGCCACCACACTAGCGCCTGCAGTCCGTCGGCGCTCTTACCTTTTCCGAGCGTCGCCTGCGCCACGTGGTCGAGCTTGATGCGACGGCCAATCACTCGCTGCATCTCGCGCATTAAATCCACAGAGCGCTTCGAGTCGAAGCTCCCCGGGTAGCGGCGGGCGAGTATGGGCAGATCGAAGTGGTCGGAGTTCCAGCCTATGAGGCCGTCGGCCTCGAGTATCACCGGCCAGAGCTTGCTCAACTCTTCATTGAGGTACGCCTCAACCTGCCCCGTCTGCGAGTCATGCACGCAGACTACCGAAATTTCGAGATCTGCTGGGTCAGACGAACCCGCCTCGTCGAAGGTGTTGGAGGTCTCGATGTCTACCGTCAGGAAGCGCATTAGCCGATGTTCTTGGCGAACTCCTCCGCCGTGAGGGGCGCTGCAGACTGTTCCGCGGTCTCGAGATTCTTGAGCGTCGCCGTGCCGCTGGCCGCCTCTTTCGGGCCGACGATCGCCGCGAACTTCGAGCCACGCTTACCGGCCGTCGCGAGCCGATCGCCGAGCTTACGGTCGGTGGGATCGACGGCGACGGAGGGAGAGCTCCTGCCGCAGCGGAGCTGGTCGGCAAACTTTTCGGCGGCCTGCACCTGCTCCGCAGCGAGCGGGATGACGGTGACAGCGGGAGCGGTAGCCTCGCCCGCCGCGAGCCCCGCGTCCTCGAGCACGTCACCGAGCACCACGTCGCCCATCCCGAAGCCGGCGGTGGGGATGCCCGGCTCGCCGAAGATCTCAAGGAGCTTGTCGTAGCGGCCGCCGCCGGCAACCGAGCGAGGGTTCTTGCCGCTCTTCTCGAAAACCTCGAAGACGACGCCGGTGTAGTAGTCGAAGCCGCGGACCATATCAGGCACGAAGCTCACGTTCGTAATCTTGCGCAGCGCGAGCTGCTCGCGCACCGTCCGCACGCTCTCCGGCTCGCCCATTTCAAACACGAACGGCTTGCCGGCGACCTCCGCAGCTTGCGCATCGAAGTCCTCGATCTTGCGCCGCTTGTCGAGCAGGCGCAGCAGCGCCTTGGTCTGGGTGTTGCTGTAACCCTGTGCCTCGAACCAACCGGAGAGCGCGGCGCGGTCGTTGAGGCGAACCTCGAAGTTTTCCGGCTTGAGTCCGAGCGACTGCAGCGATTCCACCGCCATCTGAATTAGCTCCACCTCGGCTTCGATGCCGGGAATGCCGAAGACATCGCAGTTCCACTGGTAGTGCTCGCGCAGGCGGCCGCGCTGCGGGCTCTCGTAGCGGAAGAGGTTGGGGATGGAGTAGAAGCGCAGCGGGAAGGCGAGGTCGCGGCGGCGAGCGGCGACCATTCGGGCCACCGTCGGCGTCATTTCGGGGCGCAGCGTCACGGAGCGGTCGCCGCGGTCGGTGAAGGTGTAGGTCTGCTCGCCGACAATCTCGTCGCCCGTCTTGGCGGCGTAGATTTCGGTAGCCTCGAGCGGCGACGCATCGTAGGGCTCGTAGCCGAAGCGCCGCGAGACCGCACGCCAGGCGCTGAAGATTTTCTCCCGCTTGGCGAAGTCGGCGGGGTAGAAATCGCGGACGCCCTTGTACGGATCGGTGGGGAGGCCCTTGGACATGCGGCCAATCCTACCTGTCCGCGGCGAAAGGCGAAAGTGCGCCCTGATCGTTTAGCTGTCTATAGACAGCTAAACGATACAGCGGGCGGATGGTAGAATTTTTGCCGTGAAGGAACCTATCGTCGTCAATCTCCCGATTCCCGCTTCAGGCCTCTGGCTGGGGCTGCTCGCAATGGCTGTGATTTTCACCGTTGCCTCTATTTTTATCTCGCACCACTGGAGCTACTACGGCGTCTCCAACACCAACCGCGATTTCGCTACGGCGCTCTACTACGTCGGCGGCATCGCCCTTCTGGTAGGGATGGGGCTCAGCGCGGCTGCTTACGGCGCGTAATAGAAATTATGATCACCCTCGAACCAGGCGAAGAGGTGGCTCTCGAGGTGCGACGGCACTGGATTGTACTTGTTCTCCCTGGACTTTTTATTGGAGTGCTTCTGTTCCTGCCAATCTTTGCCTACGCGGTCGTCTCTAATCTATCAGTCGCCTGGGAGCTCCCCGGCAACGCCTCCGCGCTCGCCCTCTACCTCTACGCCGGATGGGTTCTGTTCGCCTGGATCGTCGGCTTCGTGATGTGGATCGACTACTACCTCGATATGTGGGTGGTCACCGACCGGCGCCTCATCGACGTCGACCAGAAGGGGCTCTTCCACCGCGAGGTCTCCTCGCTGCGCTTCGAGAAGGTGCAGGAGGTCACCGCCGAGATCAACGGCATCCTCGCCACCTACCTCGGCTTCGGAATAATCCGCGTCCAGACCGCCGCCGAGGAGACCGAGTTCGTCATCACCAACGTCTCTGAACCGCAGAAAATGGTCGACGCAATCAACGCGCGCATCGGCCACGTAGCGCGAAACCAAATTGCGGCCGCGGCCCCGCTCTCGGCGAGCCAGCCCTAGTTTTGAGCCGTCGGCTTGGGGTCACGAGTCACTAAGCTTTTTGCCAATTCTTGAATTGGAAATTGGCAAAAATCTAAGTGCTCGCGACCCCGCCTCGCCCGTCGCGCAGAGCCGCGACATGGCTACGGCCCTCCTCGGCCGCACGCGGACAAAGCGGTTTCTCCGCTCGGCGCTAGGACGCGCCGGCAGGCCGAGGAGCCACGTGCCGAATCGGTGCGGCCCGGATTATTTCTAGGATGCGCTCCTCGTCGTCGGTGACGGTGAAGAGCCGCTCGTTGCCCGGATCGATTTTCCCGCTAGCCAGGAGCTGGTCGCGGACGTAGTTGGCGAACGGCGTCCAAAACTTTTCGCCGACGAGGACAATGGGCACGTCGCGCTCCATCTTGCGCGTCTGAACGAGCGTCAGGATTTCCAGGAGCTCGTCGTGGGTGCCGAAGCCGCCGGGAAAGAAGAGGTAGGCCTCGGCGGAGTAGGCGAGCGCGACCTTGCGGGTGAAGAAGTAGTAGAAGTCGAGGTGCTGGGTCAGGTAGCCGTTCGTCATCTGCTCGTGCGGGAGCTGAATGGTGAGGCCAATCGAGGTGCCGCCGGCCTCTTTGGCACCGCGGTTCGCAGCCTCCATTGTGCCGCCCGCGCCGCCCGTGACAATCGCGTAGCCGAGCTCCTTGGCGATGCGCCCGGCGAGGTGGCGCGCACTCTCGTAGTCGGGGCTGCCCTCGGGCTCGACCGCCGAGCCGAAAATGCTGACCGTGGGCTGGCAGGACCCGACGAACGAGAGACCGTCGCGCAGCTCCTGGCTCGCCTGGGCGACGCGCCGCTCGGTGTCCGAGTGCAGCTGCTCGAGCGTGACGGGGTCGCAGGTGCGCTTGGCGGGCGGGGTGATGGGGTGGCTGACTGCGTCGGGCATTACGGGAAGGATTGTAGCAGACCGA
>Ga0209542_10005445_pt1 | contig 25382 bp, 24 predicted proteins | sample RifCSPhighO2_01_FD_184028 | JGI IMG/M metagenome (GOLD analysis project Ga0209542, IMG submission 184028) | Soil microbial communities from Rifle, Colorado - Rifle CSP2_plank highO2_0.1 (SPAdes) (version 2) | ecosystem: Environmental > Terrestrial > Deep subsurface > Rock core/Sediment ...
TTTTCTATATTTGCGAATATTTTTTCCGAATAATTCCCTTTTATTAAACATACATGTTACTTATTGACTTCATTTTAATTTTTGTCTATTATAAGTCTACAGACTTTAAGTTACATTATAAAAATTTTTTGCGTTTTCTTTTTCAGTCCTGCTGTGCAGGACTGGTTCGAACCGACACGTTCGGAGGCCGAGCAAAGCGAGGCCGGAGCTAGGGAGTTTCTTTAAAAAGAGTTCGAATTTGTTTATAAACGCTCACTAGTAGAGATTTAGAAGCAGAATCTTGAAGGCGGCTCTGCGCGGTTGGTGGCGCGCAGAGCTCTCGGAAGCCCTTCTGATACAAAACGACGAGCTGGCGATCATAAAAAAGAATAAAAAGAAAACGCAAAAAATTATTACGCTCACTATCGTTCGCGTAATTTTAAGTAACTGCCTATGAAATATATAGCCTACTGTAGAAAGAGTACGGATGAAAAAGATAAGCAGGTCCTCTCTATAGAAGCACAGATTGCAGAATTGAAAGAATTTGCTAGAAGAGAACACTTGGAAATTACTGAATATATTACTGAAGCCAAGACAGCAAAAATACCTGGAAGAGAGCAATTTGAAATAGTCCTAAAGAAAATAGAGAAAGGTTTTGTTCAAGGTATCGTATCTTGGCATCCTGATCGGTTAGCCAGAAATTCCATTGATGGAGGAAAAATTATTTATCTCCTTGATACCGGCAAACTCCTTGATCTTAAGTTTCCCTCCTTCTGGTTTGACAATACCCCTCAAGGAAAGTTTATGCTTTCCATCGCCTTTGGCCAGTCCAAATATTATGTTGATAATCTTTCCGAAAATGTCAAAAGAGGAAATAGACAAAAGTTGAGAAATGGAGTTTGGCCCAGTAAAGCTCCGTATGGTTATATTAATGAACCAAAGTTGCGAACCATAGAAATAGATCCTGAAAAATCCAAAATCATAAAGAAAGCATTTCAATTATTTGCCCGAGATAATATTTCTTTTATCCATATATCTCGGTTCCTCTATCAACACGGGATCCATGCCCAAACCGGAAAAAGATTATATTTGAATCAAATTAGAAAAATACTTACGAATAGATTTTACATTGGAATTCTTCACTACAATGGTGAATTTTATCAAGGCTCACATAAATGTTTTATCACGAAACAACTATTTGAGTATGCGCAAGAGCAAGTAAAAAGAATAGAACGTCCTAGACAAAAGGGGCATAACTTTGCTTTTACTGGTATTGCCCGGTGTGGAGATTGTGGAGCAGTAGTTACTGCCGAACAACATATCAAGAAATATAAAAATGGCACTTTCCAAATTTTCGTTTACTATCGATGTACTAAAAAACTTATCCCATGCACTCAGAAATACTTAGGAGAATTAGATTTCGGTACGCAGCTTAGGAAAATAGTCTCGGACGTTTCCTTACCGACTGCTTGGGGTAAAATATGGGTTGAGCTTATGGAGCAGGATGGGATTAGAGAACGAAAGTTAGTGGAAGAAAATATGATAAAACTGAAATTCCAAATAGAAGAAATAGATACGAAGCTAAATAAACTTTTGGATAGTTTTTTGGATAGTGTCATTGATGAAAAAATATACAAACAAAAGAAAAATGAATTGTTTGAAGAAAAACTTAGGCTGCAAGAAGAAATAGTCAAAGTTAAAGAAACCGGTTCGAGTTGGCTCGAACCTATGAGAGAGTTTATAGAAACTGCATTGCGATGCGGGAAAGTGGCGCGCGCAAAAAATAATCCCGAAGAACTTCGTTCCTTCGGGAAACGTGTCGGCTCGAACTTCTTATTATTGGATCGCCAGCTCGTCGTCTCGTATCAGAAGGGCTTCCGAGAGCTCTGCGCGCCACCAACCGCGCAGAGCCGCCTTCAAGATTCTGCTTCTAAATCTCTACTAGTGAGCCGCCTGAGAGTCGAACTCAGAACCTACTCCTTAAGAGGGAGTTGCTCTGCCAATTGAGCTAGCGGCCCAGAACAATTCTGACGAATTTTCTGGGTAAACCCAGTATTTTTTATGCGTGCAGGACTTTTCTTTTCACCACTTCGACTTTAAAATTCCTGCTCATCTTCTTGAGTACTACCAAGCGGATTTTGGCATCTTTTTCGGATGCATATTCTTCCTGATAGATCACATTATATTTTTTAAGATATGGTTTGGTAGCGATACCTGTAAAAAGTCTGTTTTTTTTGGTTTTGGCTATAAAAACTATCCATTTCATAATTTATAAGCGCGCCCAGAGGGACTTGAACCCCCAACCTTGTGGTCCGAAGCCACACGCTCTATCCAGTTAAGCTATGGGCGCAGGATGGGTAAATTATATCATTTATCAGGTATAATATGAACATTATGAAGACATTACAAGAAAATATCCGTAACTTTGCCATAGTTGCACATATAGATCACGGTAAATCTACGTTGGCTGATAGATTACTTGAGGCGACAGGTACTATAGAACAGAGATTGATGAAGGAGCAAATACTGGATAGCAATCCTATTGAGAGAGAAAGAGGCATCACCATAAAACTGGCACCAGTGAGGATGGTTTATAGAATTAGGAAAGAGGAGTATATTCTGAACCTGATAGATACTCCTGGGCATGTGGATTTCTCATATGAAGTATCACGATCACTTGCTGCCTGTGAGGGAGTGCTTCTGGTGGTTGACGCAACACAGGGCATACAAGCTCAGACTGTAGCTCACATGCAGCTTATAAAGGATAAGAACTTAAAAGTCATTCCTGTTGTCAATAAAATTGATCTTCCGACTGCTAAAACTAATGAAACTAGGAAGTCACTTAGAAAAACGTTTGGGTTTCACGATGAGGAATTTATAGAGGTTTCAGCTAAAATGGGAACGAATATAGAAAAAGTTTTGGATGCGATTATTGATAGAATTCCTCCTCCGTCTGGAGATGTTAGCCGACCACTTAAGGCGTTGGTTTTTTCTTCCCAATATGATACACACCGGGGCGTGATAGTGTATGTACGGATTATGGATGGCATGGTATCTAAAAATCTGCACAATCTTATGTTTTTTGCCAGTAGTGCATTTTTTAATCCTGTGGAGATTGGCGTATTTACACCTGTTATGAAGTTGGCTGATCAGCTAACTTGCGGGGAAGTGGGTTATATAGCGACTGGACTCAAAGATTTATCGTTTGCTCGGGTGGGAGACACAATCTTTGCAGATCGCGAAAGCATTCAACCTCTTCCTGGTTATAAAGAACCGAAGCAAATGGTCTTTTTGAGCTTTTTTCCTGTGGATAATGATGAATATTTGAGTCTTCGGGAAGCTTTGGAGAAACTGCACCTTTCGGATTCGTCTTTCACTTATAAACCACATTCCTCCCCTGCACTTGGAAAAGGCTTTACTTGCGGATTTTTGGGACTGCTGCATGGTGAGGTAGTCAAAGAGAGATTAGAGAAGGAATTTTTTCAGTCTCTTATTACCACGGCTCCAACTGTGGAATATCAAGTGAGAAAATCTGATGATACAATAATCTATATACACACGCCTGAGGATTTTCCGGATCCGTCTTTGATAAGGGAAATTAGGGAGCCTGTCATGTATACGACTATATTTTGTCCCAAGGAAAGTGTGGGTGGCGTAATGCAACTATCTAATGAAAAACGAGCTGAGTTTGTAAATCTGGAATATATAGGAGAGCAGGGAAAATTTACGTATGTAATTCCTCTATCCGAGATGATTTTTGATTTTTTTGACAAACTTAAGTCTATATCATCCGGATATGCAAGTCTTGATTATGAGTTTCTGGAAATGAAGATAGTTTCCGCGGTGAAGTTGTCAATTTTTATAAACAGAAAGCCGGTTGATGCTTTTTCTCAAATAGTGGTTGGGGAAAAGGCGCAAGTAATAGGAAATCAGCTGGTAGAAAAGCTAAAGGAGCTTATTCCCCGACATCAATTCCAGATACCGATACAAGCGGCAATAGGTAGCAAAATCATAGCCAGAAGTGATGTCCGGTCTTTCAGGAAAGATGTGACGCAAAAATTATACGGCGGAGATCGAAGCCGCAAAGACAAACTATTGGAAGCGCAGAAAAAAGGAAAGAAAAGAATGAGACAGTTTGGAGATGTGAATATACCGCAGGAAGTTTTCCTTAATATATATAAATAGTTTTTAGACCATTTCTTCCTTCTTTGATTTTACGAATCTTATCCACTCCTCGACTACTTCGAATATAGCTTTGAAGGGTGCTTCGATGACGAAATCAAATATAAATATAAATAAATTGATTTTGGTTATCTCTCCCGAGAGCCATTGCCCTACCCGAAGAAGGGGCAGCATGAAAAAGTCAAATATGGGTTCGAGTACACCTTCTTTTTCTAAAACCAAATATTCACGGGCGATGAGGCGAATCCGGTAAGCGAAAAAGGTGACGAGTGTAAGAAAGAAAATAAAGATACCTTGACTGACGATATTGAAATGAAACTTGCTGAGAATAAAGATGATGGCGCCAAAAGAGAGCAAAAAGGCCAAAATGTACATGAAGGTAAAGCCAATGTTGAGAAGCGGACTTTTGACTTTGGCTTTTTTGCCCAAGACTAACTGATTTTGCTCCTTCTGAGGAATATCGGGATCCTCAGTAATAATTTGCTTGATTTTAGTTTGAATTCTTTTGGTGTTGTCAGGTCCCGGGACTCCAACAGAGAGAATAATGGCGGACATAAATGCCGGGGGGACAAGAATATTGACTACGATGGGCAGATAAGATATTGATTTGAGGATGTAAATATCATATGGAAGCTCGAGGGCTAAGGCAAAAATTACTTTGGTAAGGACTATATATATAAAAGAGCGTACTCCCGCGCGTCTGAGCTTGGATCTAGTTTCGTCATAACGTTTGCGGCAGATCTCATCTATCTTGTACATAAGTTTTTCTTCATTTTCCAGGATAGCTTCATATTCTTTGGGGTACATTTCAAAAAGGTCTCGAAGTATAAGAAAAGGTGGTGATTCTCTTTTTACAAATCTTCTAAGCTGTTCAAGAAACGGATGGGCCAGATCTTTCTCGATTTTATTATAGATTTCGCCAAATGAAGGAAGAAGAGTCTGAGCATCCTGCCAGTTTCCTTTTATAAAATCAGGTATTAAAAGTTTTAGAAGATGGTATCTTATGAGGGGGTCGTCACTTTTGGCAAAAGCCCTCTCAACGGCAATATAAATAGTTACGTCTCTTTCCATCTCTTCACCGTTTAGGAAGCGAACGTTGTCACGCAGAAGATGGTAAACATAATTGGTGAACGCTTCGCGTCTGGGGTCTGGTGAGAGTCTTTCCTCTATTTCACAAGATGCTACTTCAATGATCCAGTCTGTGAGTTTTTTTTGCTCTTTTGAGGGCCTTCCCACGGTAAATTCATTTTTTAGATAAAAATATTTGTCGATGGTGCTTTGGATTTCAGCAATCTTATCTTCGGGCATGACGTTGTTTTCCAGATACCGCGCCCAGAGGAGTTCTTTTATGAGAGGTTCGGCTATATCATGACCGTTGGGGTTTAATACTATGCGCCTTCGCAATATTCTTTCTATTGCGGCTCTTCTTATAAGATGATCCTCTCTATACTCGATGGCGTTTCTCATCTTCTCGTATAAAAAAGCTGCAAAAGAGACTGTTTGAGAGACGGAGATTTTGGAGACATTGGAAGGCGCAGTGACGGGTGCCCCTTCTTTATATCTTTTGATTAGGGCATGGGTGTATTTGGATATGGGAATAGAGGGTTTGGGTACCTCGACAGGTAGAACGGTAGGTGGAGGTGTAGTAATAGTCGTTAAAGAATTGTCCATAAAATGTAAACTCGGGGGTGATGTACGGGATTTGAACCCGCAACCTTCTCCTCCACAGGGAGACGCTCTACCATTGAGCTAACACCACCGTCTGGTGTATTTATTATATATTAAATAGGATTTGGTTTCATTGGAAGACGAGTGAGAGGGCAAAGAGAGGGTGAAAAACAATAAGCCAATAGTCGCCCAGGGAAAATTTGCCGTCTAAATCTAGATCCAGGGGAATCAAAGGCTTGAACTTAATAAAATTATCTGCTTCTTGGAAGGTAATAATTGACTGGCGGGGAAGATAATAAGGTTTTTTGAGAACAACTCTATAATTTTTGCCTACGACGACATCTTTAAGTTTCTTTACTTCACCCTTGCTATTTTTAATATCTAAATTGGTAAACTCCACGACCGGCTTTTCATCATCATCAAGAATTAATAACGAAAAATCGGTACTTGATGTTTGAGTGTTTAGTCCGGTATTTACTTCTAATTTGAGGTTTGGTGGTTCTATGACCTCGACAATCCTATCATAGGAATCTATAATTTCCTCTTTATGTTTAAGCGAAATATTGAAATCATATTTTCCTGGAGTATTTCCTGTTTTTAATTCGTATGTGATAGCCCCATTTTTATCAGGTTCAATAAAATAATTTTCTAAAACTGAAGTAATTAAGTTTGATGATGTAATATCCACTGTATAATTTTGGGACTCCTCAAATATTGACTGTCCAGAATTTTTTATGTTCACTAGAAATGTATAATGTGAATCTGTGATAAGCTTTTGAGCAATAGGATCGCCCGCAATTTCTATATCTATTCTCTGCTCCGGCTCGCCGCGGGTTTTTGGTATCTGTTCTACTTCATAATAAGCATCGTAAAAACCAATATTTTCGGGCATTTTCCAGGAAAAATTATCAAACGGGTATGACTGATAACTAAAAACAAAGGGAGTAATAGCAACGAGGTTTGTTTCTCTCCATACAGATGTAAAAGCCTGTCTGGTGTATTCCCCGGCCAGATTTTGCGGCAAAAAATTACGATTAAAATTAATACCTTCGCGGTGAGGCCATCCTGTTTCAGTGATAAATACTGGGAGATTTTTGGTAAAGCCCAATTCTTTCAATAAATTTTGTTCCCAAATATATGATTTGATGGTGCCTTTGCCGAAATCTAGTGCAGTACCCACAAAGCCAGGATTGGGGTATGAATGCGATGTCCAGCCATCCAGTTTGTCAAAAATAGTGGTGTCTTTGTCCATCATGCGCGACAAAAATGTGCTAATATCCATGGTATCAGAACCATTGGGGGCGGCAGCATCAAGACCGGCTGGCAAAATGAAAAAATCTTCTGATTTTTCTTTCAATCTATCCGAAAATGTGGATAATATTTGAGTGTATTCTTCAGGATTTATATCACTGCCCCATTCTTTGGCATGATTTGGTTCGTTGAAAATGATAACATAGCGATTTTTGACTACCCAGTTGAGGGAATTCAAAAAATCTGCCCAGGAATTTATGTCATTTGGATCTGGTTTTTGCCATTTGTCACCCTCTAACTGGGTCGCTATTCTGATAATGGGTATGAGATGGAGCCTTCGTAGCTGATCAAATGTATTTTGCCATCTGTCTATATCGCGTTCATTTTTAGTGATAACAATGGTGATGTAACCCCAATCGCCGCCATTTGAGTTTACCAGTCGAGCGGCGTCTTCCAAATCATTGGAATCGATCACATGGATGCCAAAGCGATTATTGGGTACGACCAAGGGATCAGTAACGGCTAAGGTAATTGTTGGTCTAATTAGACTGATTATATAAATTAGAATGAATAGAATGGCATATCTCATGGGGTTTTTGGAAAGAGCGACCCGGGAGAGAATCGAACTCTCAACCTACTTCTTAGAAGGAAGTTGCTCTATCCGTTGAGCTACCGGGTCATTCTCATGATTATATCAAATTTTGTCTAGAAATTCGTTTATTCTTTAAAGACTGTTATGTGGTTTTTGAGGAATGTGGTATCAAATGTCTCTAGAAAGCCAAGTCGGCCTAGGAGTGCGGGTACTTCATTGTTGGCGAAAAAAGCTATTGGTATTTTTCTTTCTAAATCCCCTATTCTTGCTTTTATTTTATCTTTGTAGAAATAAACAACCTGATTACCTCCAACTCCATAGGTAGTATCTTTGACACAGTCTTTTTCTAATGAAATTCTTAGCTTTTCTGAAAAATGATTGGGTATGATGGTATAATCTGCGCCTGTATCTACAATCATCCAAATTAATACAGATTTGGTGAGAATCTTAGGAGATTGAAGTGTTACTTGAGCAACTGGTCGGTAGATATGGCCTAAGAAGCTATTACCAATGTCTTCAAACTGGAATTTTACATCCATAGAATAAGTGACCTGGCTTTGGGAAGATAGGCGACTTCAGGAGTAACATCTGGATGGGTTTTTTCCAACTTTTTGAGTATTTCGGCCGCACCTTCTCCTGTTTTAGCAGTATAAACCTTACCTGCTGCTAGAATAACGTGCTTTCCGCGGTAACGTGGATTACTAAATACCTCAGGCATTGATATTGTTTTGGCCATATCCTGTCCTTTATTAATATTATACTACTTTGCACAATCCTTTTTTTTGTGGGCGAGAGAGGACTTGAACCTCCACCCCTTTCGGGACAGCCTCCTCAAGGCTGCGCGTCTGCCAATTCCGCCACCCGCCCGGAATAATTCTGAGGAATTTTCCGGGTAAACCCAGAAAATTACTCACTTACAATTTTCACCCTGTGCCCTGAAGAGGAGTTGAACCTCTACGCCTTTTGGGCACACGCTCCTGAAGCGTGTCTGTCTGCCAATTCCAGCATCAGGGCTTGGAGCGGGCGAAGGGAATCGAACCCTCTGTCTTCTCCTTGGCAAGGAGACATATTACCGGTATACTACGCCCGCAGAATAATTTTCTAAAGAAAATTTTCTGCGTAAACGCATGTGTTTACACCGAAAAAATCTTCAGATTTTGTTCGGTGCTGAGGGTCAGAGTCGAACTGACATAACCTGTTTTTCAGACAGGCACCGTGACCACCTTGGTTACCTCAGCTTGTAATAACTTCACATTATATCAGATTTGTGCCCGAGGTCGGAGTTGAACCGACAAGAGCATAAGCTCACAGCATTTTAAGTGCTGCGCGTATACCAGGTTCCGCCACTCGGGCATGCTTTCTGTTTTTTCTACCTCTATGATTACTTGTTAAGCTATGACAGTTAGGGCATAAAACGCGTAAATTTTGCAGACGATTATCGTGTCTATCACCGTTAATATGATCCAATTCTAATGGCAGATAGCCATCGTCTGTATATTTTGCCCAACCACACTGCTCACAATGTAATGGTTTAAGTTTAGCTGTAAATAATCTCTTTTTCAACTTGAAGCTTTGAAATATGCTTCCTTTTATAAGAATTTTTTCTAAAGGAATTAGTGCTTTACCAATTCCTTTTAATCCTGCATTCCATCCTCTGCCTTTAAAGTGTTTAATGTCTAGGTTATTTTCTTTAATGTATTTTTTAACCTGTTCATAATTGCCGCCTGCCTCTTTCAGGTCAAGTTTTGCTAAGACCTGTCTATAACTAAACGAATTTTCCACTGCATATTTCAGATGCTTGACAGTCCATGATCTCTTTCTCATTTAATCACAATATTATCAAAGGGTAGACGCTTTTTCAATCGGAAGACGCAATGTGCTAGAGCAGTTTATTTTGTTTAGGTTGCTCTACGAAAGGAATTCCTAAATGCTTATATGCATGAGGAGTAGCCATGCGGCCGCGGGGAGATCTCTTCAGGAATCCGATCTGCATAAGATAGGGCTCTATGACTCCTTCCAGTGTGCCTATATCCTCTGATAATGATGCTGCGAGTGTCTCTATGCCTACCGGACCGCCTGAGTGCTTTTCGATGATAATCTTAAGAAGTCTTCTGTCCCCATCGTCTAATCCCATTTCATCAATGCCGAGCATGTGAAATGATTTTTCAACTATTTCTAGGGTTATTTTACCGCTGCCTTTTACCTGGGCAAAATCGCGGGCGCGCTTAAGAAGTTTGAGACCTATTCGTGGGGTGCCTCGGGCTCTTTTTGAAAGAAGATCTATAGCCTGGTTATCAATTGGAGTAGTGAGCTTATTGGAGGCTGTAATAATGATTTCTTTCAGTTCCTGATGCTGGTAAAAAGGCATATGATGGATGACGCCAAATCTATCCCGCATTGGTCCTGATAATAATCCTATTCTTGTCGTTGCTCCTACGATGGTAAAGGGAGAAAGATCGAGGCGAAGCGTCCTGGCTGATGGACCTTTGCCGATAATAATATCCAGTTTAAAATCTTCCATCGCAGGATAGAGAGTCTCTTCCACCGCTTTATTTAGGCGATGAATTTCATCGATAAATAAAATATCATAAGGCTCGAGATTGGTTAAAATGGCAGCAAGATCACCTGATCTGGCTATAGCAGGGCCTGATGTGATCCTAATACTGCTTCCCATTTCTTTGGCGATAAGATGGGCAAGAGTAGTTTTGCCCAGACCCGGAGGGCCATAAAGAAGTACGTGCTCTAGTGCTTCTTTACGGCGTTTGGCTGCTGTGATGGCGATACTAAGTGACTCTTTTATCTTCTCCTGTCCATAAAACTTCGACCAGTTTTCGGCCCTAAGAGAAACGAAGAGTATTTCCTCTTCTTTAACTGATTCTTTTTTTGTAAACTTTTTTTTAGCTGCCATTGTGTCATTTACCCAAAAATTGTAAGGCTAATTTAATTTTTTTATCTGTCGAAATATTTTTATCTGTGATAGATTTTAGAGATTCTTTAATTTCCCCAGTGGTAAAACCAAATGTCTTTAGTGCTGACAATATTTCTTGTGATTCTTTATCATCCAATCCTTTGAGATCTATGTCTTTACTTCCGCCGACTTTATTTTTCAGTTCAATGATGATTTTTTGGGCGTTTTTTCTGCCCAAACGTGGGACAGCAGTAAAAAAGTCTGTATCTGCACTCGCTATGGCTGTGACAATATCCTTGCTTTGCCCCTTGCTGAATATAGACATGGCTGTCTTGGGACCCACACCACTAACACTAAGGAGCATTTCGAAGAGTTCCAAATCATCTCTATGCAAAAATCCATAGAGTTCCAGAAGATCTTCCCTGACGTGGGTGTATATATGAAGAAAAAGACTTTGACCGATATTTTTTAAATTTTTTTGTACACCCTGGCTGATAATTACTTTATACCCTACCCCCCCGACATCCAAAAGTAAATATACACTGTTGTAATAGGCGACTTTGCCGTTTAATAAACCGATCATATATGAATTGATTTATTTGTATAACAGTAAGTGAGTGCGATGGCGAGTGCGTCGGCGGCGTCATCAGGTTTGGGAATTTCCTTTAATTTTAATATTAATTTTATCATGTGCTGGATCTGGGATTTATCTCCCTTTCCATATCCTGTTACTGCCAATTTTATATCTGCCGGTTTATAAAAAAACATGGGAATTTTATTTTGATAAGCTGCCAGCATTATAACACCTCTTGCCTGTCCTACATTCAAAGCGGTTGTTACATTGTTGCCGAAGAATAATTCTTCTGAAGCGATAGTGTTTGGATGATGTTTTTTTATAAGCGCGGTAATTTCTTTATAGATCTGGTAAATGCGGTTTTCAAGAGGAGACTTGGGTGTAGTTTCGATACAGCCATAATCTATAAGTTTTTCTTTTTGATTTGTGTACGATACTATCCCCCACCCAATCCGGCCAAAACCGGGATCAATGCCCATCACAACCATAGGAAACTCAATATAATCTAAAAATAGCTGGAATTCAATATAAATCTGGGGCCAACATTTTAATTTGAATTAATACTTTGTGTTTCTGATTTAATTCCCGGAGAAGGAAGGATTATGGTAACATTAATGGTTTTACTTTGAGGATAAGGTATTATTTTGGGAGTTACTATCGGAGGGTGATAGAATTTTGAATATAATCTAACTATACTAGTAATTGTAAGAAATAATAAAATAGATACTATAACTTGAGAAATACTTGCGCCAATGATATTTTTGAATATGCTAGTTTTGTTTGAACGGTTTAAGAGCGAAAATAAGAGTGGGCCTGATTGGGAAAAAATGAAATAAAAAAATATAATCAGGGGATATGGTGAAAAAAGAGATGCAAGTTGGTAGAAGCCTACTTCCCGGCTTAACCAAGTTCCTCCTTCCAGGAAGCCATGCATAACTTTTGGGAAATAGAGAAACGAAATGGTGAATGTTGAGGATAAAAATAATGAAATAAAGATTGATAAAATAATCTTCTTTTTAGTATCTCGTGATGATAAAGTTTGTGCCAGAAAAGCAACTAATCCCAAGCCAAAAAACATGCCTATATAATCCAAAGTAATAGTGTTAATCTTACAATTGGTAAATTCACCGTCTCCCAGACCTTTTCCGCGGAAGTAAATCTTCTCTGGATTACCTCTTTGAACTTCTTGGCAATAGTAGTTAAATTCGCTTGTGCCTCTATATAAACTGATAAACAGAACAACAATAAATCCTAAGAAAACAAAAATTAAGGAGTTAATGAGATTCTTTTTGATAGTCAAGTCAATCATGTTATACGGGGCAAGAATAATCTATATGAGCGGGTGAGCGGAATCGGACCGCCGTACCGAGTTTGGAAAACTCGTATTCTACCATTGAATTACACCCGCGCTCGTCGCAATGGATGTCGCTTCTCATCCCGTTTGTGCGGGATTGACCGCTCCATCATTGTTCCTCTTCAAAATTCCTAAGGAATTTTGAGATATATACTAGAATTATCTACCTCCAGGCGCCGCTTAGAGTATCTATAATAAAGCGGATTACTGAGTGCAGAAAGAAAATTATTCTCTGCAGAATCCGTGGCAGTAATTCGCTTATATATCTTACTAGCTTAATTTGAATTGTTTCCTCAGTGTATTTTTCTTCCCAGTAAGACATACTGTAGATTTTAACAGATTTTTCTATTTTTATGAAGAGAGTGACAGAATCAACTTATCCCCTTTTTTGATCTTAATATCTTCAACCGTTCCACTTGGCAATTCTAATACTTTGTTGACAGGGAGAGGAGAAGAATAAATTTTTTGGGGTGTAGATCCTTCTGGTGGTATATATTCATCAAATCCAACTATTTTATCGCCATCGATCCAGACTATATCTATAGGGAAATTCATATCTTTCATCCAGAAGCGCTGAATGCTTTTTTGGGGAAATATAAATAGCATGCCGTGATTTTCCTCTAGTGATTTCCTGCCAGATAATCCTCGAGTTCTTTCTTCATCTGTGTCAGCAACCTCTACAGAAATATTTTTATCATTTATAGTAACGACTGAGGTAGGGTTCTTATTGGATCGGGTAAAATAGAAAACAAAAAGAAGTACCGCCAGAAAGATAAAAATATATTTTTTGGAAATGGGCATTCTAAAGATCTATAAGGCTTGCTAATTTCTCTTTGAGATACGGAAACCAAAATTCGTTAGGGTGGGATGAGGCGCCGTGGATAATGATAGCATTTTTCATCTGCTGCGGGACTAGGAATCGAACCTAGATTAGAAGATCCAAAGTCTTCCGTCCTACCATTAAACGATCCCGCAATAGTCTAATTTTAACAGTATTCAGCTTCCCTTGCAACGAAAGATGAATCTGGTAAAATGGGGAATGGTTGGGACGCTTAGCTCAGCTGGTAGAGCGTTGCGTTTACATCGCAAATGTCGGGGGTTCGAATCCCTCAGCGTCCACCACGGGGTGTAGTTCATCGGTAGAACGCTCGCTTTGGGAGCGAGAAGCACTGGGTTCAATTCCCGGCACCCCGACCGAAAAAGAATCCCAGGATTCCGAAGCTAAAGAGCTCTGCGCGGTTGGGGGCGCGCAGAGCGCCTCATAGGGCTGGCGGAAAACGGCGAGGAGCTGAAGCTGGGATAAAAAGAAGTTCGAGCCGACAGTTTTCCCGATGAATGATAATTCATCGGGATTATTTTTTGCGCGCGCGACTTTTTCTATTTGTGAGAAGATTTCCATAAATTTTCTGAAGACCCATCTTTATATATTGTCAATAGACTTTTTAATTGTCATAATAGCAAAAATTTCTTTTCCTATGTATATTGAGGTATAATACCTATGCAAGTAAATCCTTAGTCGTGGGGTTCCGGATGGTTCCTCATAAAAGCGGCTAAGGTTTTGCATTTCAACTAAATAATCCTCTTTCCTCAACAATACTCTTTTTGATTAAATCATAATAATATTTATCATCATGCTCATATTTTCTGAAAATTGCCCAGCTGGCAAAATCAACTACTTGAAGTGCTTTTTCTTCATTCGGAGTTTTTATTTCAATTTTCAGGATAAGTTTATGTCTGTTATTTAGTTGCGCTTCTAGATAATTCTTGAAATTAGCATTTAAGAATTTATTGGTCTCTCTTTTTGCCGCTACCAAGATAATATTTGTGTTGGTATTTAGTAATTTTCTAGTTGCGATACGATCTAGGAGAATATTGGCTACGTAGTTATATAATAAATGTTTCTCATCTTGAAGATGAGTATAGACTTTCGCTTTTTTTAAATAGATTGCCATGATAAAGCAATTGCTTTGGGATAACAATGTCAATAACTTTACTCTTGTTGAAGGTTTTTCCTTCACAGAATGAAGGACTCCGCCACTTAATTTTTTGACTTTCTTTCGTAGATTCTTATGAACCTTCTTCGCAATCTTTTCAATTGGAGCTTTATTTGCAGTAAATAGTACTGTGACAATAAAGTACTTTGAGTTTTTCTTCCGTGGATTAAAACCTAAATCACCAGATTCGTCTAAAAAAATATATTGAGTCATTTTTCTCAGTATACTATAAGCAATTGGCTCATATGGAATTAGAACGGAATCTCAAAAGCTTTATAGTTCTCTATAAATAAACACCTTGCTCGCCGGGTGGCGTGATCCGCCGGCGGGCGGATACGTCCGCCAAAGGCGGACAGGCGCGCGCAAAAAATAGCGGAGGCGCGGTGGAGACCGCGCCGGAGCTCAGAAGTTTTGAATAAAGTAAGTTCGAACTTTTGAGTAAATCCCGACCAAGTCGAATTTTTGGCGGTACCCGCCTCCTCCGCCAAAAAAACCAGGTCACTCTATTTATGCAGATAACTTAGACCACCCAAAAGGTTAAAGCAGATACTTACAATGGCGGCCAGATTTTCATTTATCATTTTTGACTATGTCGGTGACATCACGAAACCGGTAGAGATTTTGCATGTTGGGAAAAACATATACTCTATCGGGAAGAAGTGGAAGTTTGGTACCGAAATAGAGATTGAGGATGATTCTAAAAGAATTTACGGGAGAAATGCCAGGATATAGTTTGTCGCGGGAAACTCCAGGTAAATAATAGGCGGCGAGAATGGGAAATTTCATCCTGATAATTTTATCAGAGGCTTTTTCCCAACTGTCATCGGGATCTAACATTTCGGCGACGAATCTGGCTCCTTCATCAGTTTCTAGAAGTATCACGGGTGGGGTTTGGGATGATGAGAGTATGGATGTGATTGTATTTTCTAATTTTTTACTTATACATTGGGTTTGATTGGCATATTTCACTTCGACCGGTTGGGCATCGGTCACATCCTGTGTCGTGAAGTTACAATTTTTGTCAAAGACATAGGGTGCGTGAGGGGCGATGATGTGAACAAAAACAAATTTGGGCCCGGGCAATTTGGCTACCTTGGGTAAAGTTTCAAATTGGTACAGTACTATACTTCGTTTATCTTCATCAGATTCGCCAATGATTTCCTTAGGACTGATAGCTTCCCAAAGAGGATGGATCATAGTCGTAGTCAAAATCAGATGACTAAATTCGTCCAGACCCAAATTATTTTGCTTTCTGACGGTGTAATTATCATCAGCATAGCGGTTAAATGAGGAGGGTCCCCACCAGGAACCCATCTGGTAGTATTTATATCCTTGGGATTTGAGAAAACGCATGACGAGATTATTTTCTATAAGAGGCGCGACTATTGTTTGATCGCTGGAGTTTTGATATTTGGATAGATAATCTAGATATTCCATATTCAAAGATGAGGCAAGGGATAGAAATGTCTTGGGATAGTTGGCGGCGCTATCCTGGGCTATGTAAAATCCTTTATTCTGTAAGAATCTGGTAAAACCGGAAATATCGTGTTGAAAATATTTATTGAAAACATGCTCTCCCGAGAAACTGTCGGGAACAATATAATATATATCGGGAAGATTTTGGGGCAACTTATCACGTTGAACTTCGGGCAGACTCTGGGGGCTCATAACAAGAGATGATTTTCTTTCAAAGAATTCGTATTTAATAATACCGATGAGGGGAAATATAACTAAAATAATCGATAATATTCTAAGATAGGAAACGAGTGAAGTAAATTTATATTTAGACTGTTGCAATAATATAAATGCTAAAATAAGTATGGCGAGTTCAACAATAAATAAATTGGCTCTAACAGGAATAATACTTAAGATTTGTCCATAGAAAAAAAAGAGAGTCAGAAAAAAGATAGAAAAGACAATCGCTTTTGATTTGATTTTGAAGAGAAAACGGGAAAGAAACAAGATAACAAGAGAAAAAATAAAACCGGAAACCAATGGAAGGATTAGAGATTTCGGGGTTAGTTCTCCAATATTTTTCTGATAAAGCGACAGAATAAAGGAGAGTGTAAAAAGAATGGGTGCAATCATGTAGATTTTTTGGTAAGAAGATAAATAAGACGTGAAGAGTTGGGTATTGTTTCTTGGGCTTTGGTATGAAAGTATTGTCCAAATTCCTTTTCGAAACCTTGTTTGCTGTAGTTTTTAAATAAATCGCTTCGGTTATTGATAAGGGCGGCGGCGTTTTCGTCTTCTTTCGGTACAAATTCAATGATTAAATTACGGCATAATCGTGCAAAAAACTCGGCCAATCTTTCGAGGGGTATGTTGTTACCAAGCGCCAAATGATGAATGAGAGCAAGAGCAAGAATGGTATCGGGTTTTATGCGCTTGAGAATAGAATCTCTTTCCTGGTTTTCGAAGCCTAAAGAGGCAGTGGGATTAGTCAGATCTATCCAAAGAGGAAGAATTCTTGTTTCTTTGCTGGATTTTAGATTTTGGTAGTTGGCTTCCACGGCATCGTGATCACTATCTATCGAAAGTGTAAAATCAACATTATCACTCCCGGCAGCGATTTGAGAAAAAATGCCAGTATTGGCGCCGAAATCGTAAACTATATTGGGTTTTACTACTTTTAAAAATTTTTGGACAATATTTTTTTTGTGGGAAAAACCTTCTTGATTGTAGTTAAATTTTTTATCCTCTGTATAGTATTTTGACCATGGAGAGTATTTTTTCCTTACCTTCAGGCCTTTTATGGTATTTTCCAGACTGTCAATAAGACCTAAGAATGAATGACGGCTAAAAGAAGACTTAGGACTTTGGGAAGATATCTGTTCGCCTTGCCATTTTTTCTGACTGGAAGCATGCAGTTTGACATGGATAAGAATTGAGGGATTGAGGGTGGCTGAGACCGGCAGGAGCCTGGATGCTAGGTCCAGAGGAATAATACCCAGGAAAGTGATCATTAATTTAGTCAGTCTGACGTCTTTGTAGGCCATGAGAGAAAGAGGTGCCAGAAATGACTCGCAAAATTGTCTGTAAGCTACCCATGGTAAACCTGGGTTATATTTTTCGAAAGATAGTGTGTCGATAAATATGGGTCTTCCTCGAAAAAACTGAACATTAAAGGGGGTGGCATCCTTGAGACTGAGGCCGTAATTGAGAGCTGTTTTTTGGATCGATAGAGTGGTGAGTGCTGCGTCCTGAAACATACTGAAGGACCATTCGTAAGGATAAGAAATGAAAGGAATCATAATTGGTTTAATGATTTTATAGGCAGAGTCTATTCGTTTGTCTTTGGGGAGTTCCTCATGAGGAATAAGTAGTTTTGCCCCTACTAAATGATCATAAAGGCCGGAGGAACGGAGTAAATCGTAGTTGTCTTTGTAAGACAAGTTAATTTGGCGATAGACATCACCATTTTTTACAAAAACTGTTCCGCTTGGATCTTTGTACGATGAAGGAAGATCATTTGTCTTCATCAGCTTTGTGAGACTTGTTCATTCCCAATAATTTGCGAAAATATTCTTTTATTTTGGAAAAAGACGACCGAAAGTAAAAAAGGCCACCTAAGAGTCCCGCTATGAGAAGCTGAAACAAATAACTGCCTGTGCCGGGATCAAGATAAGCAAAGACAGGTCTTGGTAGAACAAGCAGAAAAAGTAGAAAAAAGTAGATAAAGACTTTCATAGGCTTATATTATATCATTTTACTTCCTTTCAATAGTATAGACTTTTGGGAAGAAAAGAAAAGCGGCAGGCGCATCATCGACTAAGTACCTTTGGAAATCAGCATAGATTTTTTTTCTTTGCTCTTTGTCTTGTGTTTTCCGGCCGTCTTCCAGTAATTTATCAATTTTCAGACTGTTATAATGGGATACATTACTAATTTTCTCGCTGGAATGCCAATATTGATACTGGTCTGGATCTAGGGGTATTTCCTGTGCAATAAGCAAAGCTTGATAATCATCGGGAATGGATCTCTCGACTTTTACTTTGGTCTTAATACCTATAGAATTCCAGGAGTCGGCGATCTTTTGAGCAAAAGGCAGGTAGAAGGCATAGGTTGATAATTTTAATTCCGCGGAAGAAGTAGAAAGTAGAGAGTCTTCTAATATTTTCTGAGCATTTTCGGGATCATATTTATAAATTCTTACTTTGTTATAGTAAGCCCAGGAAGAGGGTGAGACGGGCGTGAATACTCTCTGGTTATCCTTAAAATCCGGGATGGCAAAAGATAATCCCTGACGAACATCTTTTTCGCGCATTATGTCATCCTGTAAGTTGAAAAAAACAGCCAGAAATTTATCAGTGAGAGTAATTTCATTTATTATGATATTTTTCCACGCAGCAAAGGGTTCTTTAGTGGGGAGACCTTCCAAAACATTGATCTCGCCTAATTTAAAGGCTAAAATGGCTTCATCAAGCGTTGAATAGAATTTGTAATTTAGGATGGGCAGACCTTCCTTGAGAGGACTAAGTGTAAGGGCGGAAATATATTCGCCCTTAAATTTGAGGTTGGTGACTTTGTAAACCCCGAGGCCTATGAGATTATTTCTCAGTACAGGGCGCGAAAGAACAGAGGGCAAAGGAGAGAAAGGATCCTGCAACTCTATAAGCAGAGTTTTTTTATCGAGCGCCGTTATAAAAGTTCCTTTGATATTGTACGTTATATCCTGGGCCTGGAATTCTTTTCCGTCATGCCAGAGTATATTATCTTTGAGATGAAATATATACTTTTTACCGCTATCTGTGGAAACCCATGATGAACTAAGAGATGGCAGCGGACTGCCGTCTCTATCCACTTCGGTAAGACCAAGGCTTATCAGCTTTTTTAAGGAATAAGGTAAAGTATTTTCATCATAATCGCCTATTAGACCGATTTTTTTTTCATAGGGTAATAATATTTGGGCGACTGAAGGAAGAAATTTCAGAGCAAAAAGTGATATAAAAAAACCGGCAATAAAACCGCTGACGATGAAATAGGAATGCCGTTTACTAAAATGACTTATATAGAGGTATATAAACGAAACTGCCTTGAATATCCTTTTCATAAAAAAGCGTTTTAGGACAAGATTACGGCTAGAAGGGAAAATATAAGGAAAAGAATGGCTAAAACGACTGTGGAATTAAAAAGAAGCTTCTCAACCCCGCGCCTATTTTTATAAAAATCCCCACTTCCGCCCCAGGCATGTCCTAACCCGACACCTTTTGATTGGAGCAAAATTATGGCGGCAAGACTTATTGCAATAACTATTTGTAAAATTATCAAAATTTGTTTCATAATAGATCCTCTAATAGGTTGGCAAGTTTTGTTGAATCATGTTTCATAGGTAATTTTTCATCTACTAGGTCTTGGTATAGTATTTTACCATACTTATATGAAAAGTCAGGAATCAAAGGAATATATTTGTAGGGAGAATTCGGTTTAAATTTAGGTTCATGATTATTATTGACAAGAATATAATCAAAATGAAGGTTGTCTATATGTCTTTTGATAGCTTCCAAGTGATCAGAAATTGAATAGCCGTTTGTTTCTTTTTTGTTGGCGATGTTAAGTATAAATACTTTTTTGGTGGAGCTTTTGGTAAGCGTTTTTATAATATCCGGTACAAGAAGAACCGGTAAAATGGTGGTATAAAGGTCGCCTGGACCGACTATCAGAAGATCGGCTTTCTTGATGGCTTTTGTTATATCCTGCGGCGTACTGACGTTTTGGGGGTTTAAGTGGACTTTGTAGAGAGCGTCGTTGTATTTCCCTAAGTCTATAGTTTCTTCACCTACTACTTTCTCACCTTTGGTAGTTTCTGCCCAGATAGAAACATTTTCATGAGTGGATGGAAGTATTTTACCCTGACAATTAAAGAGTCTTTCGGTTTCGGCAAGAGCTAGATTGAAGTCGCCTAAAATTTTGGTAAGGGCTACCAGAATAAGATTGCCGATTTTGTGGCCTTCTATAGAATCCAGCCTTCCCCAGCGATTGCCGGCCAAGCGGTACGTCAGGAGTTCTTTATAATGAGGTTTGGCGTCGGATAGCGCAGATAGACAATTTACAAGATCTCCTGGCGGAGGAACGCTGTATAATCTCCTTAATCTTCCGGCACTACCCCCATCATCAGCCATGGAAACGACTACGGTAATATCGTGTGAATACGGTCTTAGGGCACGAATGACCTGTACAGTACCTACTCCCCCACCTAGACAGACAATGTGTTTGTTAATCATTTTTTCTATTTTGCCAGCCAGAGCAAAAGGTTTACTATTATACCAATAATTAGTGAAGTTACAATAAATGTCTGCCACAAGACAAGTTGCATGGGTGATAGGACTATATTAAATATGGAAATACCGGGAAATTTCCAGGCGGCTATTTGTATATAAGGAGTCAGGCGCATAAGCAGGAATAACAGCGCAACATTGATTACCCATGAAAATAAGCCAAAAGTAATAAGATTAAGCGGCAATAAAATGATTTTCAGAATTGGTCTTACTAAGATATGCAAAAAACTAAAGACAGCGGCTACGTAGAAAATAGACTCAATGCCCCCTAATATTTTGAAGCTGGGAATAAAAATGGCTGTCAGCCAGAGTGCAAAGAGACTATAGACATAAGTACGTAATATGGTTTTCATGAGTATTATAGTGAGCGTATCACCAATTTGACTAGTTAGTCAAATTGGGAGCTAGAAGATATTTAAGTCTGAGAAGTTCATGATATTTATGGGCGAAGCGGTGGGCCTCGTCTCTTAATCTTTGAATAAGTGTGAGTGCCGGACTATGAGGCGGCAGTTTAAGAATTCTGAAATTATTTGCGTGTGGTATAACAATTTCTTCATCTCTTTTAGCCAGACCGATAAGAGGAATATCTATAGATTTTTTGTCTAAAATAGACTTCATGGCAGATACTTGAGGCTTACCTCCATCGACTATGAGGAGATCGGGAAGTTTCCATTCTGGATGATTTAGGCGCCTTTCAATGACTTCTTTTATAGCTCCTGCATCATCGGGAGTTTTCTTCAGCCTAATTTTAAATCTTTTGTATAGACTTTTGGCGGGTGCAGCATCAATGAAAGTAACAAGGGATGCTGCCGTAAATTTACCGGATATATTGCTAATATCATAACATTCAATGATTTTGGGTAAATTTATATGAGTATAAAAAGTACTCAGAATGTCTTTTAAGTTTTTTACCTCGCGCAGTCTTATATCAAAGATGCTGCTTTTACCTTCTAAATAAATATCGGGTGTATGAAATCTTGTCGATATGTATTCTAACTTATGTAATAAGTCTCTAACTACTGCCGCTTCCTCGTACTTTTCATTCTTTACGCTGCCTTGCATGTCTTGTTGGAGTTTGAGTTTGACCTTGTTTAATTTACCTTCCAAAGTCAAATTAAGATTATGAATGTTTTGCCGGTAGATTTTTCTTTTTACAAGATATTCCTGCCTATTTTTTAGCTTCATTATTTCTGATGGGCAAGGGGAACATAAACCTATGTGAGAGTAAAAACAGGCACGATTGCTAACTTTTTGTGTACAAAAAGGGAAGACTCTCCGCAAATAACCTACAATTTTACGGGCCGCAGATGCGCTAGGATATGGTCCAAAAAAAGTGTTGGTAGTGTTTCTTTTTCGGGAAAAGACAATGCGAGGAAACTCTTCTTTTGTAATTTCAATATATAAATAATGTTTGTCATCTTTTAATATACTATTATATTTGGGACGATGAATTTTGATAAGTTCTGCTTCCAAAAGCAAAGCTTCAAGCTCTGAATTTACGGCAATATATTCAATATGTTTTATATTCGATAAAAGATTTTTCAGTTTGATATCTGGTGATGGGTCATGAGTAAAGTAAGACGTGACTCTTTTTTTTAGATTTTTTGCTTTGCCGACATAGATGACTTTGTTGTTGCCATCTTTGTAGAAATAGATGCCGGAAAACTCGGGTAGTTTGGATATTTGTTCTTTGAGGTCAACCATGTTGAAATTTGCGGGATAGGATAAATCGAATTGTAAGTGTAACAGTTATGGCAAATAGAATTGTAAATATCAGCATAGGAAGAACTTGTGAAGATGAGGGATTGAATAACATTGTTTCAGTAGGAGAGACTGTTTTAGGTATGATCGTCTTGATCTTTATACCCTGATTGTTCAGTTCTGATTTGGTCCAAAAGAGACCTTTTTGAGGTTTAGGTGAAATGTAATTAATTTCACCAAAACTTTTGGGTATTTGAATAGTGATATTATAGGCAATAACTTGTGGTGCAATATCTTCTTTGGGGATAACAATCTCCCAACCTGTTGCCTTTTTTTGGGCAATTAGGGCATTATCATAAGAAAGGCTAAATGATATTTTTTTACCGATGCCTAGAGGCGGCTTATTGAATGAAATATGTACCAGAGTTTTTGTACCTTCCCTAACTATAGCTGGAGAGAGACTGCCGAAATCATCGTAGGCTGATATATTTTTTATATCGGGTGAGGTAAACTCCAGGTCAAGATAGGAAATATATTTCTGGTCGGTGAGGTTGGTGAGATGGCCTTTTTGAGTGATATGCGTATTGCCGTCCCTATCTGTATCATATGAAAGGTCATATGAAAGGGAAAAATCGTTAGATTCATCCAAAGAATAGGCTGAAGACTTAAAGAAAAATAAAAGTAAGATAAATATGAAAAAATGTTTTTTTATCATCAGTTTTATACTGCCTGTAAATATTTTCCGGTATAAGATGCTTTAGATTTTATTATGTCATGAACTGTTCCTTGGGCGATAATCTCTCCCCCTTTATCCCCTCCCTCTGGTCCTAAATCAATTATCCAGTCAGAGTTTTTGATGATGTCGATATTGTGTTCTATAACAATGACGGTGTTGCCTAGTGCGACGAGTTGTTTTAAGACGTGCAATAATTTTTCTAAATCGGCAAAATGAAGGCCGGTTGTGGGTTCGTCGAGTATATATAATGTACTACTTCTTGATCTCTTGGACAATTCTGTAGCCAGTTTCACGCGTTGGGCTTCTCCTCCGGATAAGGTGGGTGCGGGCTGGCCTAATTTTATATATGAAAGCCCCACCTGATTTAGAGTTAGCACCTTATCGTAAAGGCCTGGAATATTGGCAAAAAATGATAGACTTTCTTCAACAGTTGAGGATAGGACTTCGGCGATATTTTTGTTTTTGTAATGGACTTCCAATGTTTCATTATTGTAGCGCTTGCCGCGACAGACTTCACATTCTACATACACATCCGGCAGGAACTGCATTTCTATTTTGACTTCTCCTTCTCCCTCACAAGCTTCGCAGCGCCCGCCTCTAACATTAAACGAAAACCTTCCCGGCAGATATCCTCTAAGTTTGGCCTCAGGGGTACGGGAAAATAAATCTCTGACATAAGAAAAAATACCGGTGTATGTAGCAGGGTTTGATCTAGGGGTCCTACCGATTGGTGACTGGTCAATAAGAATGACTCTTCTTATGTTTTCAATTCCTTCAAGTTTTTGAAGCTTTCCGGCTTTTTCTTTGTGAAAAGGATTGAGAGAGCCTGCTATAGCATGATAAAGCGTCTCAACGACCAGTGTCGATTTGCCGCTTCCTGATACTCCGGTAATACATACTAGTTTTCCGAGGGGGAATTGTACGTTTATATTTTTTAGGTTGTTTTGGGAAGCACCAATGAGACTTAGGACACTTTGTGAATTAGGTAAGTTTGTCAAATTGGTCAAATTAGGTAATGACGTGACTTTCTTTTTGCCGGATAGGTATTTGCCTGTTATTGAGTTTTCGTTTTTCATAAGAGCCGCAGGTGCACCATCTGCAATAATTTTACCTCCGTGATCTCCTGCTCCCGGGCCAAAGTCTAAAATATAATCTGCCTCCAGCATCATTTCTTTATCATGCTCAACAACTATAACTGTATTTCCCAATTTTTTTAGATGCTTTAGAGTATTTATGAGTTTGGTATTATCTTTGGGATGCAGACCAATGGAAGGCTCATCAAGAACATATAAAACTCCGGATAATCCTGAACCAATTTGTGAGGCAAGCCTTATACGCTGGGCTTCCCCCCCTGCAAGTGTGGTGGCAGTGCGATCAAGAGTAAGATAATCCAAACCAACTGACAGTAGAAACTCCAAGCGAGTACTTATTTCTTTTATAATTAAATTGCCGATTGCCAGCTCGCGGGAAGTCAGCAAACCGGCATTTTTGAGAGATAAAATCCAATCTTTGGCTTTATCTATAGATAGAGCCGTAATATCTATAATAGATTTATCAACAATAGTTATGCCTAAAACGTCCTTTTTTAATCTTTTCCCATTGCAGGTGGGGCATCTTTCCTGCCTCTGATACTTTTCAATTTCTGCTCTGACATATTCAGATTCGGTTTCTCTATATCTTCTTTCCAATTCCGCAACCACTCCTTTAAATTCCTCATAAATAGTGACTTTTCGGCCAAAGCGGTTATTTCCTTCAACCTCGTGTATTTCATCGCCGGTACCATAAAGAAGTACTTGGAGTTGTTTGTCTGTATAATTTCCTATCGGCGCCTTTGGATCAATACCATAAATTCTTGCAACGGTGAGAATAGTTCTTGAGAACCAAGTGTCATTCTCAAAACTATTGCCAAAAGGGAGAATGCCGCCTTCCGTAAGAGAGAGTCTTTTGTTGATGATCAATTCGGGATCAACCTTAAGAAGTGTGCCTATACCCGAACAGGTAGGACATGCTCCATGGGGTGAGTTAAAAGAAAATGCCCTCGGTTCTATCTCGGGTATACTTATGTTGCATACCGGACAAGAGAAACGCTGGGAAAAAAGATGATCCTTCAAATTTTGAGGAAACTTTGGGAAATCAAAAGATTTATCTTCAACTTCAGAGACTAG
>Ga0209542_10005448_pt1 | contig 25372 bp, 22 predicted proteins | sample RifCSPhighO2_01_FD_184028 | JGI IMG/M metagenome (GOLD analysis project Ga0209542, IMG submission 184028) | Soil microbial communities from Rifle, Colorado - Rifle CSP2_plank highO2_0.1 (SPAdes) (version 2) | ecosystem: Environmental > Terrestrial > Deep subsurface > Rock core/Sediment ...
AGAGGTATCAACCCTAATGCATGACCTATTATCTTGGATAAAAGGGAACAAGAGTAAATTGCATCCCATTGAACTTGCAGCTCTGTTGCATCATCGTATGGTGCACATTCACCCGTTTTTTGACGGCAATGGTCGTACGGCGCGACTCGCCATGAACATAGTTTTAATGCAAGCAGGATATCCATTAGTAATGGTTTTGAAAAATGACCGCAGGAAATATTATGACACATTAAACAAAGCGGATAAGAAAAAATTTGCTCCGTTTGTGCAATTTATTGCCCAGGCAGTCGAGCGTTCAATGAACATATATCTCAAGACTTTGTTGCCAATAAAAGCCAAAAAAGAAAAATATTTCTCTTTGTCCGAGTTAAGCAAACTTACTCCGTACTCTGAAAAATATTTAAACCTTTTGGCTCGGCAAGGCAAAATAGAAGCGCACAAAGAAAAAAGAAACTGGCTTACTACTCTGGAGGCAGTTAAACGTTATCAGCATAATCGCCAAAGGCAAAGATGAAATCTCTTGACTATGTGATCATGGTTCAAAATTGGAGCGCGTGATAAAATAGGCGCATGCTTTTTAAAGAGGGGAACATAAAATCAAAAGTTCTTCCTGCGGTTATGATGGTTGGGGTGGTGATCGTCTCTTTTTTGGCTTACGTCGATAAGCCAGAGGTGGCTGAAGCCGAATGGTATTCAACTGGCGGGACCTGGACTTATCGCAAGACAATCACTATTCAACATGGCCAAGTCTCTGGTACAGCTGACCACACCTCTTTTCCTGTGTTAGTGGACTTGACTGACGCTGATTTGGCGGCAGAAGCTCAAGCCGATGGGGACGACATACTCTTCACCTCATCTGACGGCTCGACCAAGCTAGACCATGAAATAGAACTTTACACTACTGCTACTGGCAGATTGACCGCATGGGTCAGAATACCAACCCTAGACTATGACAACGACACTGTTATTTATATGTATTACGGGAACTCTGGAGCGACCAATCAACAAAACCCTACTGGGGTTTGGGATAGTAATTATAAAGGTGTATGGCATATGGATGAGGCTACGGGGGCTAACAGGGTTGATGAAATAAGTAGTTTCGCGATGGTTGAAGAAACGGGGATAGATATTGACCGTATAAGTGGTAAAATCGGTTACGCGGCGTCTGCTGGGACTACCAACACGAACAAGAGGATGGAATATTTAAGTAGTAATCTAGGTATTAACACTAACTATACCGATTCTTGGTGGATGAAAGTAAATACTGAAATAGGTACCGGAGTATACAGAACAGTAGACAGGCGCGATATTACAACGCTTATCGGTTCAATTACTCGTTATGAATACAATTCCGGCACGCGCAGACTAGTTTTCTGGAGGGCAAAACTGGGGGGTACCATAGACGAGATAGCTTACAATATTACACTTGGCACAACAGACTGGTATCATCTCGCGGTTACTTATGATGGCACAACTTTGAGGGGGTATGTAAATGGTGTGGAGGTTGGAAATACGACTGCTTCGGGTGGTGGAGTAACTAGCGCTGTTGAGGGTATGACTGCGTTTGCCCGTATGGGTCCAACTCCGATTGATTATGCTCCTATCGCGATTGACCAGATCGAATCATCTAACACCTACCGTTCTCCCGATTGGATAGCTACGCAGTACAACAACCAGTCTGCTACAAGCACGTTTTATACGATAGGGAGTGAGGAGACGGATACCACTGGTGGCGGATCTGGAGCGACCCCAACGGTCAAAGTTACCGGCGGGTTTAAAATCAAAGGCGGCTCTTCCGGCGGGGGGTCGGGGAGTGTTACTCAAACAGGCTCAAACACGGAGTTTATTGCTACCGTTGATAACACCGGCACAGTTTCTACAACTATCACAGTACCATCTGATGCCGAAATGATTGTCGTCGGTATTTCTGGTTTTCTATCAACCACCCCAAATTTATTTAGTGGTGGAAGTATGACCTTCACTAAAGGTGGGGTGGACACTGCTATGACGGCAGTTAGTGGTGGAGATGCTAGTTCAGCAAGTTGGCAGGCAGGTATGTTTTATATGGTTCTTCCCGATACTGGTTCAAACAAAACACTCAAGTGGGATTGGGCTGGAACCGGTACACTCAACAATGGCCCCATTGTTTCCATAACTTTTTGGAAAGGAATTAACACATCGGGGGCGGTTAGAGGAAGTGGGGGCGGACAAAACGATTCAAACACTCCATATACATCTTCATCTGTAACTGCACAGTCTGGAGATTTAATTGTTGCCTGGGTAGCTGGGTTTGCTGGTAGTGAGGCAACTATAAATTCATGGTCAAATTTAAGTTTATTAACACAGGTTGCTCGTACTGCCGGCAATGCGGATGGCGCTTGGGCAACTGGTTCTCCTTCAGGAAATATCGTAGTTGAAGCTTCAACTGATACCAACTTTGAAGATGGTGGTATTGTGGCGATTTCGCTGATACCAGGGGTTTCTTCAGCTCTTACCTCTCCATCCATCTCTTCTTTTATTGCCTCTCCTGCTTCAATTTCCCAAGGTAACTCATCGACACTATCTTGGTTAGTTTCCGGCAATCCAACTCCCACACTTTCTATTTCCAGTATCGGATCTGTTTCTGGTTCTAGTATTAGTGTGTCGCCGACTGTCACTACCACTTACACCATAACAGCTACCAATTCTCAAGGATCAACAAATTCAAATATCACTGTTACTGTGACCTCTCTACCTCCACCAGATACCACTCCTCCCTCCGTTCCAACTAATCTTTCTGCCTCCTCAATTTCTTCTTCCCAAATCAATCTCTCTTGGACCGTCTCAACTGATATTGTTGGAGTTATTGGTTATAAAATATACAGAGGTGGAGTACAGATTGGTACAAGTATTTCAAATAGCTACTCTGATATCGGACTTTCTGCCTCAACTTTATATTCTTATACAGTTAGTGCTTATGATGCCGCAGGCAATAATAGCACGCAATCTACATCAGCTACTGCAACGACACAGGTGGTAGGAGGAGTATCATGTGGAGCCACCAATATTCGTTGTGTTGGTAGCGGTCAAGAATATGCAACGATTCAGGTCGCCACTAATGCTACCGTAGCAGGAGATACAGTTATTGTTTATCCTGGCACTTATAATGAAACTGTGACTATATCTCGCAGTGGGTCTGTCGGAAACAAAATTGTTTACCAGGGTTACTCTGGCAGTAGTTGTCCTACGACATCTATTAACGATCCTCTTTCACGAGGGGTAAGACCTAATTCAGCGGCAACAACGCAAGGTTTTATTGTGGTGGCTGATTATGTAACCGTCCAGTGTTTTAAGGTGGTTGGGGGTAGTTCAGGTCTTAAGACTTCAGGAAATGCCCGTCACGATATTGATTTTTTGGATAATGTAGTAGATGGTAGTATTACTCCAGGCAGTCCCAGCATAGGCATAGATATTGAACCTAGCAATCCGGTGTCTGCGTCAGACCTACCACACCATATAATTATTTCCCGTAATTATATTACTGGCACTGGTGACGGAGTACTTATTTATGCTAACAATGTGACTTTGACTGATAACGAAAGCGAGCGAATGCGCGGTCAGGGCGATGGCGATCACAATGTTTTTTGGGGAGATACTATTTTGTGGGAAGGTAATTATTACCATGGTAATCGTCTGGCCGATGCGTCTGGCGCCCATAGCGATTGTTGGCAAACTTTCAATTTAGGGTCAAGCTGGGTTGGAGATTGGCAGTTGCGCGTTGCTAAAAATCTAATTTTCACACGCAATACATGCTTGGAAGTGGATGAAACTTTTATGGTGGAATCAACTACAGACAACTTATTCAACAACTGGACAATCACAAACAATTTACTTGCGCTACCTCGTATTGGTGGCAGTGTCGGAGGTGGCGGTTTCGGTAGTACACGGAATATATTTTTCTATCACAACACCATTTATAACGCGGTGCTTGGTTTTGGGAAGTCAGGTGCTAATTCAATTACCACGGCAACAGTCAGGAACAATATCTTTTGTTTAGGTTGCTACATTGTTCATGCAGGTACGGGGGTTGTTACGGCATCCAATAATTTAGAAACCAATACACCGGGGTATGTAAATACTGTTAATAAGGATTTTCATCTCCAAACTGGTAGTATGGCCATTAATGCCGGAGCAACTGGCTTGGGCATTGCCGTGGATCTCGATAATCGTTTGCGCGACTCCCAGCCCGATATTGGTGCTTACGAATACACTGGTTCTGTAACTCCTCCTACATCAACCAAATTCAAAGCAGGGGATAGGGTGCAAACTACATCAAATCTAAATGTCCGTTCCACCCCATCAGCCTCTGGCACTCTCCTCGGCACTCAATCCCTCGCTACTCTCGGAACAATCATATCCGGCGGACAATCAGCTGACGGCTACTATTGGTGGAATATCAACTATGATTCCGGAGCAGATGGGTGGTCTGTAGAAGATTATCTACAAAGTTACTCCGCTCCTATAGTAGGTGACTTCAATCAAGATGGACTGGTCAACTCCATAGACCTTTCTCTTATGACATCCGCTTGGAATACAAGCAATGCTACTTACGATCTCAATCGCGACGGTCTCGTCAACTCTCTGGACTATGTAATCATGGTTCAAAATTGGAGCGTGTGATATAGTGTAGATGTTATGGAAAAGCGATTAACTTATAATATTCAAATAGAAAGAGACGAGGACGGAATATATGTAGTATCCGTGCCAGCTCTCCCTGGCTGTTTGACACAAGGACGAACTTTTGATGAGGCTTTAAAAATGGCACAAGATGCCATATTTGGATTTGTGAGCGTGCTAGCTACAAGAGGGGAAGATGTACCAGTTGATAATTCTAAAACAAGTCCATTTTCTGTAAGTATCATTTCTCCACAAGTTTTGGCATGAGTCGCCTGCCACAAGTAAATTATAGGAAAGTTATCTCTGCTCTAAAACGAGCAGGATTTGAAGAATATAATCAAATTGGAAGCCATTTGATCTTGGTAAATGAGGCAGAAAACTTGCAGACTTCAATCCCGATCCATTCTGGAGACATTGGCCGTGGTCTTCTCAAGAAAATTTTGAAACAAGCTAAAATTTCTGAAGAGGAGTTCAGGAAGCTTTTGTGACGTCAATCGCGATTCTACCGTTAAATTCTCTTAGCTATGCCATTCTGATGCAGAATTGGAGTCTGTAAAAACCCAATTAAAACTATATAAGAATATGAAATATTGACTAACTATATATAGTTTGATATCATAAGATCCATGACCACAAAAGAAAAATTGCAATTTATTCTGAAGCTTTCTGGTTTAAATCAGGCAAAGCTCGCAACTCGCTTGGGAGTGACTTTTGTCGCTCTTAATCGTTGGATTAACGAAAAGGCTACACCCAGGAAAAGTGCGCTTCTTAAGATTGACGAGCTTTACAAAGAATATTCGGGAGAAAAAATAATTCCAGAAAATGTTTTGGAGGCCAAAAGAGTTATAATTCTTACCAAGCGAAAATCACACAAAAATATATTGAAAGAGATTATAGATAATCCGGATATTCGGGACCAATTTTATCTTTCTCTTACTTACAATACCAACAGCATTGAAGGTAGCACTCTTTCAAAAGATGACACCGCAGCCGTTATTTTTCATAATACTGCCTTGCCAAATAAAAGTTTGGTAGAACAATTAGAAGCCAAAAATCATCAAGCGGCACTAGAATACTTAATGAGACATTTAGTCGACAAAAAACCTCTAAGCGAGAAATTTATTTTGAAGCTCCACGGAATTTTACTTAACTCCATTCGCTCTGATGCGGGCAATTACAGAAATCATGGGGTAAGGATTATGGGCACTTATGTGCCGACTGCAAATTTTGCAAAAATTGGCGCTCTCATGAAAAAACTGATCAGAAAAATAAATCAAAAAAACAGCAATATGATAAAACACATTGCCGACATTCACAGCCAGTTTGAAAAAATACATCCGTTTGGGGACGGCAATGGCAGAGTGGGCAGGCTTCTAATGCAGGCTATGTCTATAAAAGCGAATCTGGCTCCAGTCATAATCCTTCAGGAAAAAAAGAGATTGTATTACACCTATCTCAATAAAGCTCAAATAGAGGATGATTTGTCTCTCTTGGAAGATTTTGTTTGCGATGCCATCAATTCTGGATATGAAATAATTGAGAGGAATTTATAAATTACTATCTCGGCCAACGAGTCCAAATTACTCATTTTTTATTGGATTTGTAACTCCCTTCCAGACCTTCTTCTTAGCTTTCCACAGCACGTCTATTTACTCCTCTGTTGAGAGGGTATAATAGTCTATATGCAAACATTACAACAAATAGTTTCGTCTTTAACCGCAATTTTAATAGCGCTTCAGACTTCGGTCTCTGGTTTGCCGAGTGCCCAAGTGGCTCAAGTCACTCCATCGGCCGTGCTCTCGCTTTCTCCATCGTCGACTTTGGTAAGCGTAAATAATACTTTTACAGTTAATATTCTTTTAAATACCGGAGGCCAATCCGCTTACGGAGTTGATGTGAACAAGCTTCGTTTCAATCCGGCCGTTTTTCAGGTCGTAGACGCTGACGCGGGAACCTCTGGCGTGCAAATTTCTCCAGGCAGTCTCATGGCTCTTACAATAATCAACAACATAGACAATACGGCTGGCACCATCCAATTTTCTCAAATTGCAACCCCTGGCTCCACTTACAGCGGTTCCGGAACGGTAGCCACTGTTACTTTCAGAGCAATATCTGCCGGATCTTCAAGCGCTACTTTTGATTTTAGCTTGGGAAGTGGCACTGATTCAAATGTGGCCGGTCTCGGAGGGGATTTGCTAGCTTCTGTAGGAAGTGGCTCTTATACTGGGGTAGCTCTTGATACCACTCCGCCAACCATCTCTTCTATCTCATCTTCCGGTGTGACCACTTCTGGTGCGACTGTTTCTTGGAATACCAACGAAGCGTCCGATACCCAAGTGGAATACGGCGCTACTACTTCTTACGGAAGCCAGACTGCTCTCAACTCTTCTCTTGTTACTTCGCACTCGGCGACTCTGTCTGGTCTTTCAGCTTCCACTCTTTATCACTACAGAGTCAAGTCTCGCGATGCGGCGGGTAATCTCTCCACATCAGGAGATAACACTTTTACTACTCAAGCGCCTCCTGACACCACCCCGCCAACCATTTCTTCTGTAGCAGTTTCCGGGGTTACCACTTCAGGTGCTACTGTCTCTTGGAACACCAACGAAGCGTCCGATACTCAAGTGGAATACGGCGCTACTACTTCTTATGGATCACAAACTACTCGCAATCCTTCTCTTTTAACAAGTCATTCTGCTACGGTTTCTGGTCTTTCTCCTGCCGCAACCTATCACTTTAGAGTCAAGTCTCGCGATTCGGCGGGCAACTTGGCCATGTCTTCCGACAGCACTTTTACAACCAATAGTCTTCCTGACACTACCGCCCCCTCTGTTCCATCGGGACTTTCAGCGACCCCAACAAGCGAGAGCCAAATTCAAGTTTCTTGGAATGATTCGACTGATCCGGCGGGTAGCGGTCAGGCCGTCTCCGGTGTCGCAAGTTACAGAGTATTTCGTGATGGCGTCCAAGTCGGCACTACCGCTTCGACTGCTTATTTGGATACAGCTCTTTCGGCAAATACCGCTTACAGTTACAGGGTGTCAGCCGTAGACAACGCGGGTAATGTTTCTTCTCAAAGCTCCGCTGTTTCAGCTACAACCCCGATATTCTCTCTTTCGGTTCAGCGAAGAATTGTTTTGGTGCCGGAAGGCGCGCCGTCGAGTGGTAGAGATGTGTCAGGAACGGTAGAGTTTCTTGACCCATCAAATCTTGGCAATAAGTTATATCAAGCGAGCATCACCACAGACACTCTCGGTCGCCATACCGTAGATGTGCCGGCCGGCTTGTTGCCTACGGTGGCAATGAGAGCTGTGGTTTCCGGTTATCTTTCAAAGATTCAGTCCGGTGTTGATTTGAGAAATACTACCGTTCTTGATGTCAGTTTTCCAACGTTACCAGCAGGAGACTTTAATGACGATCAGTTGATCAATTCGCTGGACTTTTCCTACATGAACGGAAAGTGGTCTACCTCTGACGCTCTCGCAGACCTAAACAGAGATAGCAGTGTAAACTCTCTCGACTTCGCATTTCTTTCAAACAATTGGCTTCAAAGTGGGGAATAGTATAAAATTATAGAATTGTAATTTAAATTATAAAATTTAAAAAAATGAAAAAAGTTATTGCAATAATCGGAATGTTACTTGTGCCTTCACTTGCTTCAGCGGCTACTCTATCGGTCTCTCCTTCTTCCCAAAGTGTAAACGTGGGAGACACTTTTACTGTTACTATAAATTTGGATACGCAAGGGTCTCAAGTAGATGGGGTAGACTTGCGATATTTAAATTATAATCCAGCGCTGTTACAGGTTCAGGGAAATCAGATAACTCCAGGTTCTCTCATGCCGATGACTTTGGCAAATACCGTCAATTCTTCTAACGGCAGAATAACTTTTTCTCAAGTAGCGCTTGGTGGCAACAAATACAACGGATCCGGCGTGCTCGCCACGGTAACTTTTAAAGCCATAGCAGAGGGGAGCGCCAACCTTACTTTTAGCCATACTTCGAACAGCACAACCGACTCAAATGTAGCCGCAAATGGATCTGATGTTTTGAGCGCAGTTGTTAATGGGTCCTACACAATAGGTTCAGGGTCTTCTTCCTCTGATAACACCAGTTCTGGTGGCGGGGCTTCGAGTGGTGGGGGTGGCGGCGGCGGAGGGGGCTCTTCTTCTGGTAGTGTCAGTAATAGCTCTGGCTATATTCCTCCTATTGGCACTGTTTCTGCTTATGCGCCGGCGGGGGGTTTGATCCGCAATCTTTTTCGTGGCGCCACCGGAGACGACGTCAAAACTCTCCAACAATTCTTGGTCAATCAAGGTTACACCACAGCTGACAACATTACCGGCTACTATGGCCCAGCCACAGAAGTGGCAGTCAAAGCTTTTCAAAGCGCTCAAGGGATAGTCTCTTCTGGTGATCCGGTTTCTACAGGCTACGGCTTTGTTGGTCCGTCAACCAGAGCTAGAATAAATCAGTTGCTTGGAGGAGGCGGGGGAGGTGGCTATGCGTCAAGCGGGCTTACACCGGCTCAAATAGAATCCATAAGAGCTCAAATTCTCTTACTCCAACAGCAGGTTCTCGCGCTTCTTATGAAGTTACAAGCTTTGGTAGCCGCCGGCCAGCAATGATTATCTAGAAGATCTATATGCACGATATGCGTTTTAACAATCCGCCCAATCCAGAAAAATTGCCAGAGCAAATAGTTGGCTCTGGATCCGTGGCTAAAAAGAGCGGAAAAGGTTTTGCCTCTTTCCTAAAGACTCTACTCAAAGTTTTAGTAGTCCTTGCCTTGCTTTACGGCGCGATCATCGGTTCAAAATATTTCATCAATAAAAAGTCAAACAACTTGGTTTTGAATTATAGCGCAGTCTTTCTTTCAAATGGGCAGGTTTACTTCGGAAAAATAATAGACAAAAATGATCAAGAACTTACTCTAAAAGAAGTGTACTACCTTCAAAATGCCAACAGCGACTTTTCTCCTGAAGCGATCCAAGGATCAGGATTTACTTTGGTAAAGTTGGGGCAAGAATTGCATGGCCCGGAAGACATCATGCATGTAAACAGAAGTCAAATTTTATTCTATGAATATTTAAGAGACGATAGTCAGTTGGTCAAGACTATAGAAAATTATAAATAGTTTCGCGTAGCATTATTAGCAAGATTAAGTATAACTTGTAATAAATTATTTATGGAAGAACAAGCAGAACAGACAAATAGTAGATTTCATTTTGATTTCGGAAAAGTATTTGAACGCTGTCTTTTTGGGGTTACGCTTTTGTTGCCGATCATATTTATACCATCTCCAAGTGTTTCTTTATATTCCGCAAAAGTAGCTTTGCTTGCGGTGGTGGCAGTCTTGTTTCTCGGCACGTTTCTCGCCATGACCCTCTCTCGTGGCATCATATCTTTTCCGAAATCAAAATTTTTGATACCAATTGCGGTTTTTCCGGTAGTTTATTTTTTAGCTTCATTTTTTTCAGGACAGCCAATCAAATCTATAGTTGGACAAGTTTTTGAGTTGGGCACTTCTGGTTCCATACTGATGTTGACCATGCTTTTGTTTGTAGCCATGTTTTCTTTGAGAGAAAAAGTCGACAATGGGATAAGGTTTTTTAATCTTCTATTTGTTTCGGCGGGGGTTGTGATAGCGCATTTGTTTGTAAGAATTTTAGCCATTGGTGGCGTTTTGCCGGAATCAATAGGTTCTCGAATTCCAAATTTTGTTCTAGGTGGCGCCATTGATACGGCTATTTTTCTTGGAATGGTTTGTGTTGTTTTGATTGCGGCTTTAAATATGTGGATTGCGGGCAAAGCTCGTTATTTGGCATATGCGTTTATGGCCATTTCGATTGCTTTTGTCGCCGCGTCCGGATTTTTGCCGGTAGTCATTGTTTTGGGTTTATTTGCTCTTGTTTATTTTGTCTATACTTTTTCCTGGTCTGTGAGTGGCGATCATGAGATGAAAAAAGCTTCTTTCCCGTCGCTATTCGTGCTTTCTGCTTGTGTCGTAGTTCTTCTTTCCGGCTCTTCTCTTTCGGGTTTTTTGTCGAATGCCTTTAAAATCAATTCTGTTGAGGTGCGACCAAATTTGGATACTACAGTTGAGATGATTGGCCAAGCGTGGCAGGTGAACCCAATTTTGGGAGTTGGCCCAAATATGTTTAAAGAATTTTGGGATCTCAAGAGACCTGTTGATATAAACGTAACCCAGTTTTGGGGGGCGGAATTTAATTTTGGTTCTGGGTTTATACCAACTGTTGCAATTACTACCGGAATTTTGGGCACTGTTACGATCCTTGCTTTCTTGTTTTTGTATGCGCGCGCGGGATTTAAAGCCATATTTTATACAGGCCCTGACTTAAGGTATCGCCAAGTGTCTTCGACCGCATTTTTTTCCTCTCTCTTTTTGTGGGTGATGGCTTTTGTTTATGTGCCAAGCATTAGTCTTATCGGACTGGCCTTCATTTTAAGCGGAGTTTTTGCTGGTAGCTTGGTTTCTCAAGGGGTGGTTGAACAAAAAACAATAAATATTTTTCGAAATCCGAAAGCAAATTTTGCTGCCGTGTTCAGTATCATTATCTTACTCATTTCCTCGATAGCTTTCGGTTATTTTGTGATTGAAAGAGTGGTAGCTACATCTTTTTTTAATAAAGGAGATGTCAATAAAGCTATTCAGATAGCGCCGACCGATCTTTATTGGAGGAGGGTTGCCGAGCTGTCTCTTTCTGAAATCGGGTCTATTGTCAGCACGGTTTCTTCAGTTGAAAATCTAAATGAATCTCAAAGGATTGCTGTTCAAAATGCTGTTACCGGAGCAATAGAAGGTTCCAGGCAAGCAATCGCATGGAATAGTAAAAATTATCAAAATTGGTTTGCTCTGGGTCGGGTTTATGAGGTTTTGGGCGCTAATGGCATCTCTGGAGCTGTGGAAAATGCCAATGTCGCGTATATTGAAGCTCAAAATCGTTCACCGCAAAATCCTGCAATTCCGCTTGCTTTTGCCAGATTAAAAGCCCTTTCTGGTGATATTGGCGGGGCTAGAGAAAATATCGGCAAAGCCATTCAGCTTAAGAATAATTATACCGATGCCTATTTTACTTTGGCCCAACTTGAAGTTGCCTCCAATAATATTCAGGGAGCCATTGATTCGGTTGAAGCGGCGACTTTCATTGACTCTGGCAATGCCGTTCTTTATTTTCAACTTGGTTTGCTTAAGTATAACAACCGAGACTTTGCTGGCGCCGCTAAAGCTTTTGAGAGAGCGGTTGAGTTGATAAATGACTATGCGAATGCCCGTTACTTCCTAGGGCTTTCTTATGAGAATTTGGGTAGGGATATTGACGCAATTGCGCAATTTGAAGAGATACAAAAAACAAATCCAGATAATGCCGAAGTCGTCCTCATTCTGGACAATTTACGGGCAGGCAAATCACCATTTAGCAATGCCGAGCCGCCGATAGATGCCGAGCCCGAAAAAAGGCCAGAACCTCCGATAGAAGAAAACTAATCTCTGTGTGTTAAACTGACAGGGCAATGGTAGCCAAAACCTTGAGAATGATTACAAGCAAAATAAGCGGCCTAAGAGAAGCCGCTTTTTGGCTTTCTGTATTTGCCTTATTTTCCCAAATTTTAGCTCTTTTGCGTGATCGCTTGCTTGCCCATCATTTTGGAACAGGTGTGGAGCTTGATATTTATTATGCGGCCTTCAAAGTGCCGGATCTTATTTTTGTGACAGTGGCTTCGCTGGTTTCCATATCGGCTCTGATCCCGCTTTTTGCAAGGCAGGAACAAGAACCGAAAAGACTAAAAGAAACTGCTGAATCGATATTTACAGTTTTTTCAATCGCAATCAGCTTTTTTTGTATCCTGGCTTGGTTTTCGATGCCACTCGTGATCAATACCTTTTTTACCGGGTTTTCAGCTTCAGCTCGAGCAGAGACAATTTTTCTTTCTAGACTATTGCTTGTCTCACCGTTTTTTTTGGGCTTTTCAAATTTTTTTGGCAGTATCGTTCAGTATGAAAAGAGGTTTATCTTATACTCACTAAGTCCGCTTCTGTATAATTTGGGTATTATTGTGGGTATCGTTTTTTTGGTTAATCCGCTTGGTGTCACTGGAGTGGTGATCGGTGTCATGTTTGGCGCTTTACTCCACTTTTCTTTGCAGGCAATATTTGTTTTAAGTTCCTCCATTAGGCCAAAATTTACCAGAAAAATAAATTGGCCGGTGGTTAGGGAGACGGCTCTTCTTTCTGTGCCACGCACCCTTGCTCTTTCGGTGGTCAGTTTTGTCGGCTTCTTTTTTGTAGCTCTTGCTTCTAAAATATCACCTGGCTCTATTACTGTTTTTAATCTGGCCCTTAATCTGCAGTCTGTGCCCCTATCTTTAATCGGTGTAAGTTTTAGTCTGGCGGCCTTTCCTGCTTTGTCCATATCGGCCGCCAAAAAAGACACAAATGAAATTGTTGAAAGGATAAGCGACGGTCTGCGCCAAATAATTTTCTGGTCGTTGCCTTTTACGGCTCTGGTCATTGTGCTCCGCGCTCATATTGTGAGAGTTGTTCTTGGTTCGGGAGCTTTTGACTGGTCAGCTACCAGATTGGTTGCGGCCTGTCTTGCGATTTTTGTAGCTTCAACTGTTTTTCAAAGTATTCAACTTTTCCTCTCTCGCAGTCACTATGCTCTTGGTAAAACCAAGTGGCCACTTCTGGGTAATTTGATTGGTGGCATTGTTTCAGTTGCGACAGCTCTTTTAATAATCGGCTCGCCTGATTTTTTCCGTGGTCTGCTTGAAATTATGGCCACTGTTTTAAACGTAGAAGATTTGCATGTTGGTATATTGCTTTTACCTCTATCTTACTCTTTCGGCGCTCTTGTTAGCGCCACCATACTTTTTTTGGCGCTTGACGGCCAATTGGTTCAAAAGGTTTGGCGAGTTATCAGTTCTTCCGTCATGGCAGGTGGTGTAACCGCCGCGATTGTCGCTCTCGGCTCTTATTTTGGTTTGTGGCTCATGGACGGCCTGTTCAATCTGGATACATTTATAGGAGTATTTGGCCACGGTTTTTTTGCCGGTCTTTTGGGTATTGTCTTTGGGGCTGTTTTTCTTGTACTATCTAAAAATCGAGATATGAAAGAGTTAACTGAAAGATTTTAGCAATGAAGAATATACGCAACTTTAGCATCATAGCCCACATTGACCACGGCAAATCAACCTTGGCCGACCGCATGCTTGAGATAACGGGCACAATTGAAAAGAGAAAAATGCAAGACCAAGTTCTTGATTCCATGGAGCTTGAGAGGGAGAGGGGGATAACCATTAAAATGCAACCCGTAAGGATGCTCTGGCATCCTGGAGGTCCTGAGCAAAGCGAAGGACAGGAATATGTTTTAAATTTGATAGATACTCCGGGCCACATAGATTTTTCATATGAAGTTTCTAGGGCGCTCAAAGCGGTCGAAGGGTCTATACTCTTGGTTGACTCTACTCAGGGCGTGCAAGCCCAAACTTTTACTACTCTAAATATGGCTCGAGAGTCCGGGCTAAAAATTATTCCGGTTTTGAGTAAAATAGATTCTCCTCTTGCGCGTGTGGATGAAGTGAGAAGCGAAGTTATGGAGCTTTTGGGCTGTAGCGCAGAAGAAATATTGCTTGTTTCTGGCAAGACCGGGGAAGGTGTGGAGGCATTGCTTGAAACCGTGGTGGAAAAAATCCCTCCTCCAAAGACAGAGGGAGACCAGTTTAAGTCTCTGGTTTTTGATTTCAAATATTCTCCGCATAGGGGGGTCATGGTGTTTGTGCGCGTGATGGAGGGGGAGGTGGGGGCTGATACCGAGCTTATCTTTAAGGTGGCTCAACAAAAATTTACCGCAACAGAAGTTGGTATTTTTTCTCCCGAAGAAACCAAGAAAGAAAAGCTTTCTGCCGGCGAAATCGGCTACATAGTAACTGGCATAAAAGAGCCCGGCATAGCTTCTGTGGGGGATACAGTGGCACACGCATCAGACTCGGACGAACTTCTTTCTGGCTATCAATCTCCCAAGCCCGTGGTGTGGGCTTCGATTTACCCGGAAGCTCAACCTGCCCGACCGGACGGTCGTTCGGGCGGGGATGATTTTGTTCTTTTGAAACAATCGCTGTCCAAACTAAAACTTTCTGACTCTTCTTATACCTACGAAGAGGAATCATCGGGACTTTTAGGTAGGGGTTTTAGGTGTGGCTTCTTGGGCATGCTTCATTTGGAGATAATAACGGAAAGATTGAGAAGGGAGTTTAAGCTCGAGTTGGTGGTAACCATGCCGACCATAACCTATGAAGTCGTTTACAAAAATCTCAACCGTGATGGAACTCCCAAAAAAGAAATGATATATTCTCCGGCTCTTTTTCCCGACGAAGGCCTTCTTGAAAAGATATATGAGCCGTGGGCTTCTGTGGTGATCATCACGCCAGCGTCTTTTGTTGGGGCTCTTGTCCAGCTTTTTTATGAACACGAAGCGGAGCTCCAAACTTCTATAAATTTCGGAGAAGATAAAACAGAAATGCGCGTAGAGATGCCACTCCGGGAACTTATGCGCAATTTTTTTGACAAGCTGAAAAGTGCTACTTCCGGATATGCATCGATATCTTACGAAATAAAAGATATGCGCGAAGCCAATGTGGTAAGACTAGACATACTTGTTGCGGACGAAGTACAGCCGGCTTTTTCGAGGGTTGTTTCCAGACGAACGGTTGAACAGGACGCCGAAACCATGGTCGAAAAATTGCACAACCTAATACCTCGCCAGATGATAGCGGTGAAGATCCAGGGCAAGGCTTTGGGCAGGATAATTTCTTCTCGCACCATCTCCGCTTTTCGCAAAGATGTCACCCAGCATATGTATGGTGGCGATATAACCAGAAAAATGAAACTGCGAGAAAAACAAAAGAAAGGCAAGAAAAAAATGCAGTCCAGAGGCTCGGTAAATATTCCGCATGATGTTTTTTTGAAGGTGATGAAGGGCTGATCAATAGGGCAGATAAACAAGGATCATACCCAAAATTACCATTACAGCCACTATTGTCCACAAGAATCGTAATATTTTTTGTGATCTGGGATGCCAAAGCATATGTTTATTATGATAACATAATTATATGCGTGGCGTTAAAACAAAAAGCGGTAACAGATGGAAAAGAGCTGTAATTTTCTGCTTCTTGCTTTTGCTTCTCGGTCTTTTTGGTCACTCTGTAAAAAATGTATATTTGAAAAAGAGGGGGGCGGAGGATGCTCTGGCTCGGATGCAAAATGAAAAATCTGAATTGCAAGAAAGAAAAAAAATCTTAGAACAATCGATAGAACGGCTATCAACCGAAGAGGGTGTTGAATTTGAAATACGTCGCAAACTAAACATGGCGGAAGCGGGGGAGAGTGTTGCTTTTATCGTGGAAGAAAAAGCTCCGTCCGAATCGGTTTTGCCTCAAAAATCGAGTTGGCAGAAATTTAAAGATTTTTTGGGCAACTTGTTTGGCCAATAGAAAAACGGCATCTCGTGAGACGCCGGCAAATTTGGCGGAAGAGTGTTTCCCCATCAGGCGTTCCAAGGCGGAGTAAGAAGGACCGCTAGACGCACTCTTCCAAGGGGAAATGCTATCAAACTATAAAATTTTGTCAACAAATTTTATTCAAAACTCAATTCTGTCAGATTAAATATCAAAAATGTGTTATAAAATAAGGATATTTTAGGATTAGTATACCAAGTTATAACCGAATGTAGTATTATCCCATAAATAATATGGGGAATGATAAATTTACATCCACTTTTGATAAAAACTGAGCTTAGTAAGTACAAAGATTATGGATTAGATAAATATGACGATATATTGTTGAGACTATATGGACATTACCAATCTAGATATTATGAAAATAAAGATAAATCTACATCTAAAGGTACAGATGAATTAAAGGAATTTGACGCCTTGTGGTTTGACCTATTTCAAAAAATACAAATGCCTATTGAGATAAAGTATAGGAATGCCTTTACTTCAAGGCTGTTTGAGGAGGACGATTATGGTTTTCACGATAATTACCGCTATTGGTGTCTACATCTCAATAAGGCTTTCGAACCTCATGTCTTAGAAATGAAAAAAATGTATGATGCTGTTACTGCATATTTATATCCACCGAAATAATTTTTTAATACAAAAACAGCGACTATTTCATAGCCGCTGTCTGTACCTCCTTAAGTACTTCTTCAAATTCCTTGTGGAATCTACGAAGAAAGTACGATAAAGGATATCTCTCTCCAAAACCATCGCCGAAGTCGATCATTTTCAATCCGGTGCTACTTCGCCGAAAGTTTTGAGGGGTAAAAGGATGACGACTCATATATCTAAGAAGTTTCTGTGCGTCGGGTGGAAGCTTCCGAAAAATCTCCCTCAGTTCCTCCCATGTTGGTTTCTCGCCACTCTCAAACCTCGAGATACTTACGAAGCCCAGACTAAAAACTGGTGCCAGAAAGGAAGCTTTATTGCACAGGATGTAAGTTGCAAACTCCGATGCATTAGCGATTTCATTTCGCATGTAGTGAAACCGGAGCCCATGAGTAGTCATTTGCCTCAAGGCTGGAAGTTTGAATACGATGCCAAAGACAATTAGGGCTACTCTAGTAGAGACACGCTTGATTTGCATAAGTTCTCCTTATCTATTCTGCGTATCATATAATCATTAAATAAGACATTTGTAAATAGCCGGTTAGAACCGATCTAAAAAGCTGAGAATACCCTTATTTTAAGGCTTAAATCAGTTTTTGTTCAAAAAATCGTATCATTTCCAGTATTAGAAAAACAAACGTGTTATAACCGCCAAAATCGGAAAACTAAATAACAGATTCAGAAAATCGTAAGAAAAGTATACTAATGTGCGGGTAGGGGGAATCGAACCCCCGTCTCAACCTTGGGAAGGTCGCATCATGCCACTAAACTATACCCGCATTATTATTACTTGCGATTAAATATATCTAAATTTAAATACTTTTTCCACAATTATTTTTGTTTTACCATTTTTAAAAAAATTAATAAACAACCCAAGTTTGGCCTATCGCCCGAACTTGGGTTACAATGAGTGGGTGGTAGCAAAAAGAAAAACAATACTAAACGAAAAAACCGTTGAAATTCTTGAAAGTGTCGCAAAAATTGGAACGATAATGTTTTTGGGCATAGCCGCTCCTGGCGCGGCTGGACACATAATAAAGCTTCTTGGGTGGGCTCCGGATTACAGAAGCAACTACAGAACAAAAAGGGCAATCAAATCTCTTGAAAATAGGAAATTCGTGCGTTTTTGGATAAAAAACGGAAAAGGCCACTTAGCTCTAACGGAGGAAGGGAAAAATTTCTTTGCTAATTTGCAGGCAAAAAAAATTAAATTGCCTCACAATCCTATCTGGGATGGAAAATGGAGGATAGTCACTTTTGATATTCCAGAGAAACAGAAAATTCAAAGAAAACGTTTTTCGAACACTCTTACTTTTATCGGAATGTGTAATCTTGAAAAATCGATATTTGTTTATCCGCATGAATGTAAGGATGCTGTATTCAAAATAGCTAGTTTGTATGGAGTGGAAGGGAATATTAAGTATATTGTTGCGGATTCCATTGAACCAGATCGAAAGTTAAAGATGGCCTTTCCTTTTACAAACTATAAAACATAAACAAAACAACCCAAGTTTGGCCTATCGCCCGAACTTGGGTTGTTTGTGGTGTGTTAAAAATATTTATAACTTGGGAAAATTATGACTTGGGAAAATATTTAACTTGAGAAACGAATTGATTTATGGAAGGGGCTCAATTTATCGAGGCGAGAACACGGCGGATGGTGCCAGATTCAATTTTGTCTTCAAGGATGTAGCCTTCTTTTTCTATTTCAACTCTAAGTTCGTCGCTTCTTTGCCAATCTTTTCTACTTCTTGCATCATCGCGTTCTTTTTTGAGCTCCAATATTTCGTCGGGGATATTTTCAAAAATTTCTTTGGACAAAGTTTCTATTTTCAAACCAAGAACAGAATCGATTTTACTTATCGCATATTTTGATTTTGCGTCCTGAAGCAGGGCCATAACTTTCGGGGTATTTAGATCGTCTGAAATCGCTTCTTCAAAACCACTCACGATCTCGCCATCATTCCCGCTTTCTTCTGGAAGTTCTTTGAAAGAGGAGAGTATTTTTTCATAAGCATTTTGGGCGCCAAGCACTCCTTCCCAGGTAAAATTGGCTGGAGTTTTGTAGTGTGAAGTGAGTAACCAGTAGCGGAAGGAGAGAGGGTGAATCTTGTGTTTCAACAAATCATCCATATAAAAAGCTGTGCCTTCGGATTTTGAGATTTTCATGTCATCTATTTTGATATGCTCGCGATGAAGCCAGAATTTTGAAAATGGCGAGGTGCCGGTTGCCGCTTCAGATTGGGCGATTTCATTGTTGTGATGCACGCCTATATGCTCGATGCCCCCGGTATGGATGTCTATTTGTTCGCCTAAAATTTTTATAATCATCGCCGAGCATTCAATGTGCCAGCCGGGAAAACCCAAACCCCATGGCGACTCCCAGCCCAGCTTTTTGTCTGATTTCCAAAGGATAAAATCTGTAGGGTTTCGTTTTTCGGTTTTTGATACGCGAGCGCCTTCCTCCAAGCCCTCAAGATTTATGTTGCCAAGCTTGCCGTAGTTGGGGAATTTCTTGGTATCAAAATAAACACCTTGTTCTCCACTGTAGGCGAATCCTTTTTCCTCTAAAATTTTTATAAGATTTATTTGTTCTTCTATATAGTCTGAAGCGTAAGGGAAAATAATTTTTTCGGGGTCAATGTTTAAAAGCTTGAGATCAGAAAGGAAAATGTTGGCGTATTTCTCGGCCAGCTTCCTCATGTTTTCGAGTGTTAAGGCAAAACCCTCCCTTTTTAAACCTTTGCTCATCCTGTCTTCTCCCTCGTCGGCTTGGCCGTCATTGTCTCCAGATAGGTGCCCAAAGTCAGTAAAGTTTATTACCTGCTTTACCTTGAGTCCGGAATATTCCAGTGTCCTTCTTAATATATCGGCAAACACAAACATCGAAAGATTTCCTATGTGTTGTCTTCCGTAAACTGTTGGACCGCAGTTGTACATTTTGACCGCACCTTTCTCGAGTGATTCAAACTTTTCTTTTTTGTTTGTTAGCGTGTTATGTAGGTTGATTTCCATTATATCCACTTTTTATACTTGAAATAGAAAAACATTGCAATGCTTATGGCAAGCATGATGCCTACTATTATCCAAAAATCATTCAACGCACCGACTATAGGCATTGATGTCGTGTTCATGCCGAAAATCCCAGCAATCAACGAAAGAGGGAAGGTGACAAAGGCCATAATTGTGAAAACTTGCATAACCTCGTTCTGTTTGGTTGTGAGAAGGGAGTTGTTTGTCTGTCTGATTTCCTCCAGCCCATCTGTCATATTTTTGGTTGTTGCCATCAAGCGTTTCCACTCCTCAAACAGCCGTTTTGCGTCTTTTGCAAATTTTGCGCCAAAAAGTTTCTCCCCATTTTTTTCAAGATTTTCCCAAACTGTCTCGTGAGCGCCTACGGTGCGCTTGATCAGAAGAAGATTGCGCGCCACGTATGAAATACTCCAAACCATTTCTTTTTCAAGCCCGGAAAAAGTTTTCGTCTCGATCTCTTTTATTTGGTCTTCCATATACTCGATCTCATCAAAAAGGAATTTATAAATTTCTTCCGCTAGACCGAAAAATAGATGAGGGTGATGCTCTTTGTTCAATATTTCGGCAACCTCAATCTGTTTGCTGAAATGATGAAGTGCGTCTATGCTATCGTATCTTACTGTGATCAGTTTTTTTTCTGAAATTACAAAATCAATTTCTTGCTCGGAATTTTCCATGCGGGAATGGTTGAAAAAAGGAACATGAAGGACCACATAGAGACTATCGCCAAATTCTTTGGCCTGCTGTTTTGGGGTGGGTATAAGCAGGTCTCTCGCTATTATCGGATCAAGATTTTCTGAAAGTGTTAGAGAGTCGAGCTCTTCTTTTGTTGGTGAATTCACGTCTGCCCAAGTCTGGTCAAAAAACGACCTGTTTGTAATCATTGGTTTTGGCTACTAAATAATAGTTTTTATAAAGATTTATATATGATATATTATAGCAGAAAACATAGAAAAAAATGAAAGAAAAACATGCAAATATACTAATATCGTTGGTGCTGATTGGCGTAGTGTTTGTCGTTGGTTTCCAAATTGGAAAAGGCCAATCTTATTATCGCGCGAATATTTCAATTCTTAATGCTACCAGCACGGAAAATGTTGATCTGGAGCCATTTTGGAAGGCCTGGTCCATTTTGAATGAAAGATTTGCTCCATCTTCCTCGACAACTCCCGGAGTCACAAGCGAAGACAAACTTTGGGGCGCTATCGGCGGTCTTGCCGCGTCCTACAAAGATCCCTACACGGTATTTTTCCCTCCGGCTGAAGCAAAAGTTTTTGAGGAAGAAATAAGCGGCAGTTTTGGCGGTGTTGGAATGGAGATTGATATAACCGACGGTTCTCTGACGGTAATTGCCCCTCTAAAAAATACACCCGCGTTCAAGGCCGGCGTTAAACCGGGGGACAAGATACTCTCGATTGACGGCAAACCTTCTTTAAATATGAATACTGACGAGGCCGTCAGATTGATAAGGGGAGAAATCGGCACTAAAGTGTCCATAATTTTTGCAAGAGAAGGGGAGGATCCAGTAACTAAAGATATCATCAGAGCGGCTATCGAAATACCGACAGTAGAGACGAAGTTGTTGCCCGAGGGCGTGTTTGTCTTAGAATTATACAATTTTTCTGCGAATTCAACGGGGTTGTTTAGGGAAGGGTTGAGGGAATTTGTTGAATCTGGCGCAGACAAATTGGTGATCGATTTGAGAAATAACCCCGGGGGTTTTTTGGAGGCGGCGATCGACATGGCGAGTTGGTTTCTGCCGACCGGCAAAGTTGTGGTAACGGAAGACTTCGGCGAGGGCAAAGAAAAACGCGAATATAGAAGCAAGGGCTATGATGTTTTTACAGACAGGTTGAAGTTGGCCATTCTTGTAAACGGCGGTTCCGCTTCGGCTTCGGAGATATTGGCTGGGGCATTGAGAGAGCATGACAAGGGTGTGATAATAGGAGAAAAGACTTTTGGCAAAGGTTCGGTTCAAGAACTGCTACCCATAACTTCTGAAACCTCGCTAAAAATCACCGTGGCTCACTGGCTGACTCCGATGGGCAATTCGATTTCTGTTGGAGGCATTACCCCCGACATTGAAGTCCTCGCGACTCCAGAAAACACAAAAGATGGGGCTGATCCCATCCTTGATGAAGCGGTAAAATATTTGCTAAATCTGTAAAATAAAATGAAAATAATTTTAAAACAGGATGTGAAGGGGATTGGTCGGAAGTATGAGATCAAAGAAGTATCAGACGGATACGCCAACAATTTTCTTTTGCCCAAAAAACTTGCCGAATTTGCAAGTCAGAGCGCAGTCAAAAAGGCCATGGTTTTGAAATCGGCAAATGACGCCGAACTGGAAACCAAAAAAGAACTTTTACGAAAACAGTTGGACTCTCTTTCGGAGACACATGTTTTAATAAAATCAAAAGCAAATTCTTCCGGACATCTTTTTGCCGCCGTGCACGAAGAAGACATATCAAAAGCTTTGAAAAGTCAGGCAAAAATAGATCTTCCGGCCGAATTTATAAAATTCTTAAAAATAAACACGCCAATCAAGCAAACAGGTTCTCATATGGTAAAAGCCGTGGTGGGGGACATGGAAAAAGAATTTGAGGTGGAGGTGGAGGCCGAGTAGCGGATGTTTGCTACATAAACATTTTTTCTAGACTACGCTTACTGTTTTTTTGGTGACGATGGAGCCGTCAAAATGAACTTTTCGCTTCGAATTCATCTTTACAGTGCCTTCCTTGAGAGCAAAAATGGTGTAATCTCGGCCTAGCCCGACATTGTCTCCCGGTAGTATTTTAGATCCTCGTTGGCGCACTATTATAGAGCCGACACCAGCAAAACCGCCGTCGGCTATCTTTACGCCTAGATATTTTGCTTGAGAATCTCTCCCGTTTTTGGTTGTTCCTGCGGCTTTTTTATGTGCCATAGTGGTGCTAATATTAAACCAACATGGAAGAAAAGGCAAGTGTCGACGAGTATGTATCGGAAGAAGATTTTGAGCTTGAAAATACAAGTGATTTCAAGGCCAAATTAGAGGCTTTTTTAGAAAGCAGATATTTTTTGGCTTCTGTTTTGGTGTTGGTGGCTTTGGCTTCATTTTTTCTAGGCAGAATTTCTGGGGCGACAAAAACAAGAGAACCTGTGCGGGTTTATAACTCAAATAACTCACTCCCAAACTCCTCTCTAAATCTGAGAGAGGGGAGCTCCGCACCACTCGAAACACAGCAAAATTCCGCATCTCTGATATCTGGCACAAGTTATCCGAGCGCGGAAACCGTGGTTGCTTCAAAGAACGGCACGAAGTATCATTACCCGTGGTGCGCTGGAGCCAAACAAATTACCGAAAAAAATAAAATCACTTTTAACTCTATCGAAGAAGCTCGGGCCAAAGGCTACACTCCTGCTGCCAACTGCAAGGGTTTGCAGTAGCAATAAATAGAAGATGGAAAAGCAGAAGAAAAAAATAAATCAGTTTTTTATATCGCTTAATCTCGGATTCTTTTTGGCTTTGAGGCAGGTCAAAAGATCGAGCAAGGCGACCACCGCTCTTATTATTTTCGTGATGACTCTAACATTCCTAAACCTTGTTGTTGTTCGAGGAGTTTTGGTCGGGCTGATAGAAGGATCTATTCTTGTTTACAGAGAATATTCGACTGGGGAAGTTTTTGTCTCCAAGCTTCCAAAGAAGGGTTATATAGAAAGCACTCCGGATGTTTTGAAAAAGATTGAAAGTTTGCCTTGGGTGAGGACTTACTCGGCTAGATATCTGGAGTCTGGAACTATAGAGGCCGGTTACAAATCAAGAGTCAAGTTGACTGACGCGCCAAATAGCGCGGGTGGAGTTATTGCCGGCATAAACCCTATTAAAGAAGAAGCAACGACAAATCTGTCCAGTAAAATGGCAGAAGGTTCTTTTCTGGGGCCCAATGATTCCGAGTATATTGTTCTTGGTTCGAGTCTTCTAAAAAAATATGTTCCGGTTGACTCTGCAAGTTTTAGTTTTCTTGAAAACGTGGAGATGGGCGATAAGGTCAGGGTTTCGGTGGCGGGCAACACTAAAGAGTTTATCGTCAAAGGCGTGATACAAAGCAAGGCTGACGAAGTAGATTTTAGAGCTTACGTGCTTGATTCGGTGCTCCGAAATATGATTGGGCGGACTGACTACAATGTAGATGAGATAGCTATCAAATTAATTCCTGGCACTGACCCAAACCTGGTAAAAGATTCTCTTTTAAGAGCCGGGGTGGGGGAGACTGCGAGAGTCCAAACAGCGGAAGACGCTTTACCTAAATTCGTGATAGACATCAAGAATACTTTCGCAATTCTTGGAAATGTGGTTGGTTCCATTGGTCTGGTGGTCGCTTCCATAACCATTTTTATCGTCATATTTGTCAACGCTATCACCAGAAGGAAGTTTATCGGTATACTCAAGGGTATAGGCATAAGCGCGCAAGCTATCGAGATCGCTTACATATTTCAATCTGTTTTCTATGCGTTTTTTGGCATAGGAATAGGCCTTTTGATTCTATATGGTTTTCTGGTTCCTTTTATTGCCGCCAACCCGATAAGATTTCCTTTCAGCGACGGCATTTTGGTGGCCGAGGTTGGAGCGACATTCTTTAGAGTTTTCATGCTGATGTTTGCCACCTTGATTGCCGGCTTTGTCCCTGCGCGCATTGTAGTAAAGAAAAATACGCTGGACTCAATACTGGGCAGATGATCATAAAATAAAAATGAAAAATATAATCGAAGTAAAAAATTTGACCAAATCTTTTAAAACTGGAGACAAAGAGTTACTGGTTTTGGATAAAATGTCTTTTTTTGTCGAAGAAGGAAGCTTTTTTTCGATAACTGGCAGGTCCGGATCCGGTAAATCAACCCTTCTCTATCAGCTGGGTCTCTTGGATCACCCGAACTCTGGGGAAATAGTTATAGACGGGGTAAACGTAACTTCTCTTGACCATGATGAGCGCACAGATTTCCGGCTTCGTGAGCTTGGGTATGTTTTTCAAGATTACGCTCTTGTGCCGGAACTTACTGCCACAGAAAATACAGTTGTGCCTCTCTTGATGCAGGGTATAGAAAAAGGTATAGCTTATAAGAAGGCGCATGACGCCCTTTCAAAGGTCGGTCTTTCTTCGAGGGTGGATAATCTACCGAACCAAATGTCTGGCGGTGAACAGCAGAGAGTTTCTATTGCTAGAGCGATAGCTCACGAGCCAAAAATAATATTTGCAGATGAGCCAACAGCAAACCTTGATTCGGAAACGGCGAACACTGTCATGGAAGCTTTCTTGGAACTAAACGGTAAGGGGCAAACTATAATCATGGTTACTCATGAACCTGAATATGCCCTGCTTACCAAAAGAGCCATAAGGATAGGAGAGGGGCAGATCCTTTCTGATGGTCTGCCTAAAGACATCATTCATTAAAAACCATTTAAAAATGTAAATATTGTGTTAGAATAAGCATCTATGAATTTTTTGAAAATACTTAAA
>Ga0209542_10005449_pt1 | contig 25371 bp, 28 predicted proteins | sample RifCSPhighO2_01_FD_184028 | JGI IMG/M metagenome (GOLD analysis project Ga0209542, IMG submission 184028) | Soil microbial communities from Rifle, Colorado - Rifle CSP2_plank highO2_0.1 (SPAdes) (version 2) | ecosystem: Environmental > Terrestrial > Deep subsurface > Rock core/Sediment ...
TGGCAAGAATCAGATACCGCCAACCATTGCAAGAAGCACGAATCATGAAACATGAAACACACAATATGAAACACGATTCACGTTTCACGTTTCAAGTTTTATTTGATAAGCCGCAAAGAGCCATCACCCCGGGCCAAAGCGCGGTTTTCTACAATATAAAAGGCGAAATGCTCGGTGGCGGGATTATTGACTAACTCTTTGTTATAAAGGCAGCTTGTACCGTCTGGAATTTTTCCAGCGGTTTTTTTTATTTTCAATTTTCGGAAATCACATTTCGGAAATCAGCAACGATCGTTGTAATATTACGAAAATAAGAAGAAAATAAAAAGTTCGCCTTGCGAACTGTTTTATTTTTCTGTAACATTCATAATATGACGTCAAGAGAAATAAGAGAAAAATTCTTAAAATTCTTTGAAGATAAGGGGCATAAAATCGTACCTTCTTCTTCGCTTGTACCCAAAGACGATCCTTCGGTGCTTTTAACGACCGCCGGAATGCAACAGTTTAAGCCGTATTTTACCGGCGATAAAGACCCGATGAAAGATTTCGGTTCGCGGCAGACTATTTCAATACAAAAATCTTTCCGTACTTCCGATATTGACGAGGTAGGAGACGAATCGCATCTTACTTTTTTTGAGATGCTGGGGCATTTTTCTTTCGGAAGTTATTTTAAGAAAGAAACCATCGAATGGACTTTTGAGTTGCTCACTAAAATTTTTGGAATTAATAAAGAACGAATATCTGCCTCGGTTTTTGGAGGGGATCAAAAAATCCCAAAAGACCAAGAATCATACGATGCTTGGCTGCGATTTTTGCCGGCGGAAAAAATTAAACAAGGGGATCGAGAGGAAGGCAACGTTTGGGGTCCGGCCGGACCGGAAGGGCCTTGCGGCGCGTGTAATGAGGTTTATGTTGACGGATTAGAGGTAGCCACCCTGGTCTTTATGGAATATTTTTATTCAAAAGGTGATATTTTCATACCTTTAAAACAAAAAGGAGTTGATGTTGGCTGGGGATTTGAGCGGTTTGTAAAAGTTATCCAAAGCGCGCCGACGGTTTTTGAAACCGATTTACTTGAGCCCATCATCCAATTAATTCCCCATCGTGAAATTGAAAATGAAATGCGATCGGTGAGAATTATCGCCGATCACGCAAGAGCTACAACATTTCTTATCGCCGATGGTGTTTTACCGTCAAATATCGGAGCCGGATATATTTTGCGCCGGCTATTGCGACGCGCTATTCGCTATGGCCGGGTTTTAAACTTAGATAAAAATTTTTTAATTCCCTTATCGCAAAAGGTTATAGAAATGTATAAAGAATTTTATCCTGAACTTTTAAAAAAGCGGGATGATATTTTTACAATTATCCAAAAAGAAGAAGAAAAATTTTCCAAGACCTTAAAACAAGGGCTTAAAGAATTTGAGAAAATGTTAGCAGTCAAAGCTGACAGAACCATTTCTGGAAACGACGCTTTTTATCTTTACGAAAGCTACGGATTCCCGATGGAGTTAACACGCGAATTGGCAAAAGAAAAGGGATTTTTAATTGACGAGTCCGGTTGGGAAATCGCGCTAAAAAAACATCAGGAAATTTCTCGCGCTGGTGCCGAAAAGAAATTTGGAGGACACGGTTTAGAAAAAGTTCCAAGTTCCAAGTTCCAAGTTCCAAGTTCTGATATTGAAAAAATCACAAGATTACATACGGCGACACATCTGCTTCATCAGGCGCTCCATGACGTTTTGGGCAGTGAAGCTGAAGTCAAACAAATGGGTTCTGATATTACGCCGGAAAGAACGAGATTTGATTTTACTTTTGGAAGGAAATTAACGCCGGAAGAAATTGCTAAAATTGAAAATATTATTAATGATAAAATAAAATTGAACTTGCCCGTCACTGCCCAAAAAATGCCTAAAGAGATAGCTCTAAAATTAGAAGCCCGAGCATTTTTTAAAGAAAAGTATCCGGATGAAGTTAATGTTTATTCCGTTGGCGATCCTGATTTAAGTAAGGCCTACTCTAAAGAATTTTGTGACGGACCACATGTTAAGAATACCGGCGAAATAGGCCGATTCAAAATAATAAAAGAAGAATCATCAAGCTCCGGAATTCGCCGTATTCGCGCTACAGTCGAATAAGTTGTTATTTTACATTTTTCACTTTTCGTTTTAAAATTATGATGATGTCTCAGGGTTTTGAAATAATTAGAGCCAGAATTAAGGATAATACCGCTATTTTGATTGATCGTTTAATGCGGTCAAAGCAACAGGAGGTAGTTTTGGTTTTACCAAAAAATTCTATCATTGCTGCCGATTTAAATTCTATAAAAATTTTAAAAGAAGAGGCCGAAAGTATAGGCAAGACATTATCGCTTAGCACCGAAAATGATGAAATAAAATCCTTTGCCAAAAAAATAAAAATGTTGATTTATGATAATAATAATTTTCCCGTTTCGGGCGGAGAAAAACAAGAAACAACAGAACAAATAAAGCCTGATAAAAAAGTAAAAATTATGATGGATATTTTGCCGCCGTCATCGAGAATTCAAGAATTGCCGGAAGAAATAATAGAAGAAATACCGAAAGAAAAAGAATCAGAGCCGGATTATAATCTACCGCCGAAGCCGATTATTTATGAAACTGCGAATCAGAATTCTGATTTAGAAAAAAATCTTGAAAATTTCTATAACAAAGAGTCGCGCCTGCCAACAGTTAGGTGGCCTGGCAGGCAGGCAATATCTTTTTTTGTTGTTAGCGGATTTTTGCTTTTTGGAGCAACAATGTATTTGATTTTACCGAAAGCTGATATCAATGTCTCTTTAAAGAAAATTTCACTTAAGGCCCAAATTCCTATTGCTGTAAGCAAAAATGTGAGTTCTTCCAATTTATTAAGCGGCATTATACCCGGGCAATACTTTTCATTAGATAAAACCGGTTCAAAAACAATAATGGAGTCATCAAGAGTTGGCGGCATTATAGAAATTTACAACGCTTATAGCGCCGCTCCTCAAAAATTAGTCGCTAACACAAGATTTGAAACAAAAGACGGTAAAATTTTCCGAATCCAAAATTCAATCATGGTTCCAGGCGCGAAAATGTTGAATACAAAATTAATACCTAGCTCTGTTAAAACGGAAGTTATTGGTAATGAGGCGTCAAATGATTATTTAATTGGTCCATCATACTTTACTATTCCAGGTTTTAAAGAAACGCCTAAATATGCCGGTTTTTATGCTAAAAGCAGTGAATCAATGGCCATTATTAAAAAGGCTTCCTTAAACGAAGCAGTAATTATGCAAAATAAGAAAGAACTTCAAGATCAATTAGCGCAAGAATTAAAGACAGATATTTTAAACACATTGAAAGATTCAGATTTACAGTTAGTTGAAGGTGCTTCCGCTGTAAAAATTGATGATTATAAAATTAATGTAAATGTCTTAAGTATGAAAGTTACCTGGCAAGCCATATTTTTTAAAGAAAAAGATTTAAGAACAATAATTAATTATTTTGTATCAAACCATTATCCAGACTTAAAAAACTTCACTTTTAATGATAATATTATTTATCCTGAAGCCAGTCGCGTTGATTTTAAAAAAGGAGAGCTATTTTTTACGTTTAACATTGATAAAAACAATGCCTTGCCGGCTGATCTTGAAGCTCTTAAAAAAGAATTGGCCGGACGTGATGAAATTGGAATGAGAACAATTATCTCTGATAAAACATATATAAATAGCGCCGCCATTTCTCTTTGGCCATTTTGGGTTAATCGCGCTCCTAGTAGCTCAAAAAAGATTAATATTATTATTGATTCCAGCCTTTAAAACAAAAACTAGGTTGACAATTAATATTTCCTATGATAGATAATAAAAGATTAATACTTATCGGTTCTGTTACAGAAGCCTTACCAAATACAACTTTTAGAGTTAAATTAGAAAATGGCACCGAAATTTTGGCCCATTTATCAGGTAAAATGCGGCTAAATTTTATTCGTGTTTTGGTCGGTGATCAGGTAGAAGTTGAACCATCTTCTGATAATAGACGGGGCCGGATAATAAGACGATTATGAAAGTACGGGCAAGCGTTAAAAAAATTTGTGCTAAGTGTAAAATTATCCGCCGACAAAGGCGCCTTTATATTGTTTGCTCAAATCCAAAACATAAACAGCGTCAGGGTTAAATAATATGCCAAGAATCTCAGGAACAAATATTCCGGAAAACAAAAAAATAATTGCTTCACTAGCATATATTTATGGTATTGGCCGACCCTTGGCGACTAAAATTATAAAACATATTAAAATTGATTTCAATAAAAGAGCCAAAGAATTAACCAATGAAGAATTGACGCGTTTAAAAGATTTTGTGGAAAAAAATTATAAAATCGAAGGAGATTTAAAAAGAATAATACAAGGAAATATTAAAAGATTAAAAGAAATCAGCGCTTATAAAGGTTATCGTCATTTTAGAGGATTGCCGGTAAGAGGGCAAAGAACAAAGACAAATTCCAGAACTAGAAGGGGTAATGTGAGAAAAACAGTCGGCTCCGGACGTAAAAAATCAGCGGAGAAAACATAATGGGAAAAAAGAAAATAAAAAAACAAACCGAAGCAGAGCTTTTAAAGGAAAGCGAAAAGTTAGGACAGGAGCAATCAAATGTTTTTAGCGGGAAAACCGGCCGACAAATTGATAAAGGAAAAATTTATATACAAGCCAGTTATAATAACACCACAATCACGGTTACCGATGAAAGAGGTGGAGTTTTAGCTTGGTCTTCAGCCGGAGCTCTTGGTTTTAATGGTCCTAAAAAAGCTACGCCCTATGCAGCGGCTAAAGTGGCAGAAGCGGTTTTAGAAAAAACTAAGAAAACCGGGTTTTTAGAAATTGAAATTTTTGTAAAAGGCATTGGTTCGGGGCGGGAATCGGCCATAAGAGCCATTGCCGGTCATGGATTAAATGTTATATCCATAAAAGATATAACTCCGATTCCACATAATGGCCCTAGGCCTAAAAAGGTGAGGAGAGTATGAGGTACACGGGACCAAAAGAAAAATTATCAAGAAAGGTGGGGGAAAATCTTGGACTTAAAGCCGAAAGGTCTTTTTCGCCAAAATCGTCTTTTTTAAAAAAACCTTATCGGCCGGGCCAGCATGGAAAAGCTCGTCGGCGAGCTTTATCCGAATTCGGAGTGCAGCTTTTAGAAAAACAAAAAATAAAATTTACATATGGTATAAATGAGAAGCAATTAAATAAATGTTTTAATGAAGCAAAACAGCGCAAAGGCATTACAGGTAATCTGATGCTTAGTATATTAGAAAGGCGTTTGGATAATGTAATTTATAGGAGTGGTTTTGTGAGCTCAAGAAATATCTCGCGGCAGACGGTAAATCATGGCCATTTTTTGGTTAATGGTAAAAAAGTTGCCATTCCATCACATCGGGTTGAAATTGACGATATAATCAGCATAAAACCACGAAGTCGGCCGAAGCAGATATTTTTTGATTTAATTAATAAATTAAAAAAACACGAAGCGCCTTCCTGGATGTTAATTGATAAAAAAAAATTAGAAATAGAAATAAAAAGCAATCCCGAAGACAATGATTTGCCAAAAAATTTTAATATGAATTCAATCACCTCTTTTTATTCCAAATAATGAACCGTCAACGAATAACAAATCTAAATTATTAATAAAATTAATAATAATATGAACACAAATATTTCTTTGCCAAAGACACCAAAATTAATAGAACAAATTTCTAAAAATAGAGCTGTTTTTGAAATAGAAGAGCTTTATCCCGGATATGGCCTGACTCTGGGTAATGCTTTGCGTCGTGTGATGCTGTCGTCTCTTCCCGGAGCCGCTATAATATCCATAAAAATAAAAGATGTTAATCATGAATTTTCCACTATCCCAGGCGTTCTAGAAGATATTGTCGAAATAATTTTAAATTTAAAGCAAATAAGGTTCAAAGTTTATAATAATGATCCACAAATTATAGTTTTAAAAGCGAGGGGTGAAAAACAAGTAACGGCAGGTGACATAAAATTAACATCACAAATTGAAATTGCTAATCCCGATGCTTTAATTGCCACACTTACTTCTAAAAACGCTTCTTTAGAAATAGAAATGCAGGTTGAAAGAGGACTCGGTTATTCTGAATGGGAAATGCGCAAAAAAGATAAACAAGAAATTGGCAGTATCGCGGTTGATGCTATTTTTACGCCCATTAAAATGATTAATTATGACACCACAGATATGCGTGTCGGCGATAAAACCAACTATAATAGGTTGAAGTTTGATATTGAAACTGATGGCACTATAACTCCCACTGAAGCGCTTATAAGCGCCGCCCAAATTTTAATTGAGCAATTTCAGGTTATTACCACTGCTGCCAGTAAAATTATGAAAGCTGAGCACAAAGAAGAAATTAAAGAAAAATTTATTGAAAAAGAAAATGAAAAGGAGGATACAACAAAAAGTAAAATAGAAGATCTTAAGCTTTCAAATCGCACCCAGAATATTCTTTTAGAAAGTCGCATAAAAACTGTTGCGGGGCTTTTACGGTTAAAAGAAAAAGATTTACTGCAATTTGAGGGCTTGGGTAATAAGGCGGTAAAAGAAATAAAAAAAGCGCTTGGTAAACTCGGTTTTACATTAAAATCGGAAGAATAGGAAATACCATGAAACATTTAAGAAAAAATAGAAAATTTGGAAGGCCAGCGGATTTCAGAAAGGTTTTTTTATGGAATTTGATAAGCAATTTGATTTTAAAAGAACGTATCAGAACTACTGAAGCCAGAGCTAAAGAAATTAGGCCTATGATAGAAAAGGCAATTACTAAGGCAAAGATTGATAATTTGGCAAATCGTCGTTTACTGCTTAAAAAATTAAATTTAAAGCCAATGAATAAATTATTCAAAGATTTATCGCTGCGTTTTATAGATCGAAGCGGCGGCTACTGCCGAATAATGAAACTGGAAACTAGAAAAAATGATGGCGCAAAAATGGTAATAATTGAATTTGTGAAATAATATGGCAAATAAACCGAAAATTTATAATATTAGCGCGGCAGACAAATCTTTAGGCCGATTAGCCAGTGAAATCGCGACTCTATTAAGAGGGAAAAGAGAAATAAATTATTTTCCCCATTTAGATCCTATGATAACGGTTAAAGTAACTGATATAGATAAAATATTATTGACCGGGAAAAAAGCGGTTCAAAAAATATATCGGTATCACACGGGCTATCCAGGCGGCTTAAAAACGGTAAAATATGCCGATTTAATAAAAAAAGATAAGAACAGAGCTTTAAAGTTGGCTATTTTAAGAATGCTTAATAAAAGCCGATTGCGCGCGAAACTAATGAAAAGATTAATTATTAAATAGTATGGCACTAAAAACTAAGGCAACAAAAGTTAATAAATATTATGAGGCTGTCGGCAGGAGAAAAACGGCAGTAGCTAGAATCAGGTTTTGGCCAAACAATAGCAAGCAAGAAATAATTGTAAATAATAAGAATTATATTGATTATTTTCCTGGGAAAGAAATGCAGAACGCGTTAGTAGAGCCGATTGTGAAAAGTGGGGCTAAAACTTGCAAAGTTTCCATTAAAGTTTTTGGCGGCGGGCTTAGAGCCCAGGCTTACGCTTCACGGCACGGATTAAGCCGAGCCCTTATTTTGGCGCATCCGGAATCTAAAACAAACTTAAAAACATTCGGCTTTCTAACCCGCGATCCGAGGATGAAAGAAAGAAAGAAACCCGGCCTTAAAGGCGCCCGCCGTGCTCCGCAGTGGTCAAAACGATAATCCACAATTATTCGATATTTATCTTATACAAAATTGATTTTTCTTTATCGGTTTCAAAGAAATAAAGATCGGAATTTTTAATATCCCAAAAAATCGGCGGGTTAATGTTTAAATAAAATTTAACGCTGTTTCGCTTGCCGCCGCGATTATCTCTTTCAGTAATCGTTAGTTCGCCACTGGTAAACCAGATAACATGCTCGGAATCTTTAAGCCAATCTAAAAACAGGATTGGCAACTCCAATGTCGCGACTATTTCTTTTTCCCCAGCTTTTTTAGAAGGTTCTTCTTTTATATCGTTTAAATACTCAATCCAAATCTTATTGCCTGAGGCATAAAGCTTTTTATTTTTATCCGGAGATATTAATTCCGTAGAAGTTGAAATTTTGAATTTTTCGCTTGATATAAATTGTCCTTTAATAGCATAGACATTGGCAATTCCGGTTTTTTTATTGTTTATTATTTTTATTGTTTCATCAATGATTCTAAAATCTGATATTTTTTGTGGCGGCAACTGCGCTATTTTAATCTTTTTAATGTCCAAGGGAAATAAAGTTACAGAAAATAATTCGGTTACCAAACCGTTTTTAACTTCAACCATTTTATTCCACGGGTAATATCCCTCTTTGTGAATAAAAAGATTATAATTTTTAGGGGCAAGATCGTCGACTAATTTTGTGTAATTTAAAAGGCCTGCTGTTGATCCGGTATATTTATCATTGACGTATATTTTGGCTCCAGAAACCGTGGTTTTGATAAAAATTCCGCCGGTTCTAACCATTTTAAAAGAATCAAGATCAAAACGCCATCCTTGGGCGAGCATGGTTATAATAACGCTCGCGGCGATAAATAAAATAACAAAAATCCAAAAAATAAATCTTCTAAATCCTATTGTCATGATAGAGTACTTAATATCATATTTTAAATATTTTTACTATATTAAAAAATGGCAGGCCATTATTCGGTCTGCCTTATTATCTGCCGCGCTAAGCGCAATTATCGCCGAGCCAATCTCGACTACCGCAAGACGCGGAACCCCAGCGATTATCGCATATCGCATTATGGCTACTGGATAGCACCGGATTGCCTTCTTCAAGGTACAAGTATGGTATCTCATTTAAGTTGTAGCGAGAGCCAATGGCATCCACATTGTGTTTTGAGAGCACGCCTGTATGAATACCGAGAGCGATAACTTCAACTTCCGTAAGTCCAAGGCGCCCCTGCTTCTCAATAAGCTTCTCGGCATCATGCGGTGTCTTATTTCGCATGAGTTCACCATCCTCAATATTATAGATGTAGTATGGATCCTCGGGCGTATCTACTGTATCGGTGACGGCAGTAGGTACAAGGTTGGCGTAGCCGCCCGTCTTGTAACCATTATGCACTAATAGCATCTGGCTGTAGATGCTAAGATAGGTTCGAGGAATGACCGGAAGAAATAATATATATCCGTTATCGACGTACATCTTGCTTACCTTAGCGAGCACCGGGCCGCGCTGTTTCTGGAACAACTTCACGATCTGCTCGGGGACGCCGCGATCCTTGAGGGTCGCGATCTGGGCGTCGAAGAGCTGTTCTAAACGACCTCTATTAGCCTGTATATTCTCTACAAGGAGTTGGTGTCTGGCGTCAGCTACCATATTATTGAATTTTTTCAAACCAACCTCTCGCAATAAAGACATCAGGCATAGTTTTCCCATCAGTCTTTTTTCCTTTTCTGGAGTTTAAGTTTTAATAGAACTAATTTTAATTTGTTTAAATTATATCTAATTTAATTAATATTGTCAACATATCTAAATTTTCGGATTTATAATAATATAGTTGCATTATGGCTGAATATTTTGTTATAAACGGCGGGAAAAAATTAGAAGGCGAAATTACCGTTGGCATCGCTAAAAATGCGGCTTTAAAAATTTTAGCCGCTTCAATTTTAACCAGTAAACCGATAAAATTGCCAAAAATGCCAAATATAGAAGATGTTGACAGAATGAAAGAACTTCTTATTGATTTGGGCGCTGAATTTTCCGGTAATTTTATCAATTCTTCAGGAATTAAAAAAACCGATTTAAATTATAAAATTGCCGACCGGTTCAGGGCCTCAATAGTTTTAACCGGGCCAATTTTAGCCAGACACGGCAAAGTTTCATTTCCTCATCCCGGCGGCTGCACTTTAGGCAAGCGGCCGATTGATTTTTTTGTTGACGGTTTTAAGGCCTTGGGGGCAAAGGTTAAAAAGAGCGGAGATATTTTTACCATCACTTCCAAAAAACTTATAGGTAATAAATTTGTTTTTCCGACAATAAGCGTAACCGGAACCGAGAATTTAATGATGGCGGCAGTATTGGCCCAAGGAAAAACAATTTTAAAAAATGCCGCTTGCGAACCGGAAATAGAAAATTTAGCGACCTTTTTGAATTCTTTGGGAGCTAAAATTTCCAGAGCGGGCACGCCGTCAATTGAAATTAACGGCGTAACAGAACTTAACGGCGGCGTTTGGGACGGTATCCCAGATAGAATCGAATCGGGAACTTTTATAATTTTGGCAGTTGCGAGTAAAAGCAACATCAAAATAAAAAATTGCTATCCGGAACATTTGGAAGTTTTATTGACACTACTTGAAAAAGCCGGAGCTGATCTTGAAATTGGCGCTGATTATGTTATAGTAAAGCCCGTTAGAAATCTTCGCGCCATTGATGTTAAGACCCGCGAATATCCCGGCTTTGCCACCGATCTTCAGGCGCCGCTCACCGTTTTACTGACGCAGGCGAATGGCATTTCATTGGTTCACGAAACAATTTATGAGGGCCGGTTATTTTACACCGATATCCTAAATCAGATGGGCGCGAACATTATTATGGCTGATCCGCACCGGGTCATTGTGCAAGGCCCCGGTAAACTGCGAGGTAAAAAAATTAACAGCCCCGATATCCGCGCCGGAATGGCCTTAATTATCGCGGCGCTTTTGGCAGAAGGCCAAAGCATTGTGGATAATATTTACCAAATTGACAGGGGATATGAAAAAATAGATGAACGTTTGCGATCATTAGGAGCGGATATTAGACGCATAAAGACATAATTTCTAATTTCTAATTTTCAATCATTGTAAATTTTTTTTAACTAAAATGAGTTTATTTACTAAAAAAATCGGAATTGATCTTGGCACTGTGAATACCCTTGTATTTATTCCCGGCCGAGGGATTACCTTAAATGAGCCCACCGTGGTGGCGATTTCTCCAGATAATAACGCCGTTTTAGCCATTGGTGTAGAAGCTCAAACAATGATCGGCCGCACTCCGGAAAATATAATTGCCAAAAAACCGATGCGCGATGGCGTTATTGCCGATTATAAAATTACCGAAGCCATGCTAAGGTATTTTATTCAAAAAAGTTTAGGCAGATTCCAGTTAATAAAGCCTGAAGTTTTGGTAACCGTACCATCCGGATCCAGTTCAACAGAAAGAAGAGCCGTAATTGATGCCGCTGTCAATGCCGGCGCCAGAGCCGCTTATATTGTTAAAGAGCCGGTTTTGGCCGCTATCGGAGCCAATATTCCGATTAATTCGGCTTCTGGGAATTTAATTATGTCAGTCGGTGGCGGCACCACCGAAGTGGCAGTAATATCTTTGGGTGGTATTGTAACTTCTCATTCAAGAAGGGTGGGCGGCAATAAATTGGACCAAGCGATTATTGATTATCTTAAGCGCCGCCACAATTTAGCTATTGGAGAAAGAACCGCCGAAAGAATAAAAATTGAAGTTGGTTCGGCTTTGCCAATGAAAGATGAACTACATATAGGTGTTCGGGGCCGCGACATAGTAACCGGCTTGCCGCGGAATGTTAACATTGGCACTAATGAGGTCGTAGAAGCAATTTCTGAGCGTCTTAAAGAAATCATTCAAGCCGTTAAATTAGTTTTAGCTCAAACCCCTCCGGAATTATCGGCTGATATAATGGATAAAGGAATAATTTTATCTGGCGGTACGGCGCTTCTGCGGAATTTTGATGAACTAATGGTAAAAGCTACAGGAGTTCCGGCATATGTTGCCGAAGAACCATTATTTTGCGTTGCTAAGGGTGCCGGTTTGGTTTTAGAAAATCTTGAATTTTATAAAAGAAGTATTATGGCGCGCCGCTAAAATGAATAATTATCATAAAATTACCTATTATCTCAACAGTTGCATCGAAAACAACTTTTTATCACATGCTTATATTTTTTATGGGCCGGATGAATCGGCCAAAAAAGCAATTGCTTTAAAATTTGCGAACAAGATCCTTAACTATGATTTTGATTTTAATCCGGATCTATTTTTAATTTCAGCCGATACCGACGAAGAACGGTCTATAAATTCAATTAGGCAGCTTAAAAAATTTCTGATTCTAAGCCCTTATTACGGAAAATATAAAATAGCGGTAATAGAGGCAGTAGAAAAATTAAATATTTATGCTCAAAACGCCTTGCTCAAAATTTTTGAAGAAGCGCCGCATCATGCGATTATTATACTAATTGCTAAAACAATCGATTCAATTCCGGAAACTATTGCTTCTCGCGGCGTAAAATTGCCGTTTTGGCAGCAAGACAGCATTGAGATGGAAGTAAATGATAAAATTATAGAAACCTTTAACGAAATTATTAGCGATGAACCAAAAGACCTATATTATATTATTGAAAAATTTAAGGATTACTCGGCAATTGAAATTTTTAAATTATGGCTTTGGTATTTGCGAACTAAATTTTTATTTAATCCGAATAAAAAACTTAATAATTTATTAAAAACGAGCCAAAATATTTATTTTAAACTAAGTGAAACAAATATTAATCCGAAATTTGCTTATGATGAGTTGATTTTAAATTTAAACATGAACATGCTAGCAAAATAAAATATAAAAATGGAAATTTTAGAAAATTTTAAAAATGAATTAAAAAAAATAGAAGAATCTTTGAAAACCGAGTTTTCTTCTTTACGCGTCGGCCGCGCCACTCCGGCGCTTGTTGAAAATATTTTAGTTGATTGTTATGGTTCCAAAATTCCCATAAAACAACTGGCTTCCATTTCCGCTCCAGAACCCAGAATTTTAATAATTGAGCCATGGGATAGAACTGTCTTGCCTAATTTGGAAAAAGCTATTTTAACTTCTAATTTAAATTTAAATCCTATTGTTGATAAAAATTTAATTAGGATAAACATTCCTCCTCTCACCGAAGAGCGAAGAAACGCTCTAATAAAAATCATTGGTTCTAAATTGGAAGAAACCAAAATTAAACACCGCAACAGCAGAGATAAAATAATAAAAGAAATTAATGAGCTATTTGACGCCAAAAAAATTACCGAAGATGAAAAATTTAAAATAAAAGAAGAAATTCAGAAATTAGTTGACTTAACGAATAAAAATTTGGAAAACTCATTGAAATTAAAAGAAGAAGAAATTAAAAGGGGATAACTCGATAATACAACTATGATCACTTTACTTATATTCATTTTAATTTTGGGAATTTTGGTTTTAGTTCATGAATGGGGCCATTTTATTGTTGCCAAAAAAAGCGGTTTAACGGTGGAAGAATTCGGTTTTGGCTTTCCACCAAGAATTTTTAGTTTTAAAGTTAATGAAACTCTTTACTCTATAAATTTATTGCCGCTTGGCGGCTTTGTTAAAATACTAGGCGAAGACGGTGGTGAAACTAATAGTCCCAAAAGCTTTTCTTCTAAATTGACTGGTATCAGAAGTTTAATTACTGCGGCCGGCGTTATGATGAATTTCGCGCTTGGCGCCCTGCTTTTAATCATCGGATTTTACATCGGCTTGCCGCAAGTAATAAATGAAGAAAACGAGGCCATCGCTAAAAGTATCCAAATTCAAATTATTGCCATAAGCAATAATTCGCCGGCGGAAAAGGCTAATTTAAAACTTGGTGATTCTATTGAAGATTTTGGTGAAATTTCAATTTTTCAGGATTTCATCAGTAAAAATAAAGGCAAGGAAGTAAATTTAAAAATTAAAAGAGGCGAAGATTATTTAGAAATTAAAATTGTTCCCAGAATGAATCCGCCGGAAGGCGAAGGAGCTTTGGGCATGGCTCTTGCTAAAACTGGTCTTGTTTCTTATTCGTGGTATGAAAGCGTTTGGCTGGGAATAAAATCGTCGTTTATTATAACTTGGGAAATAATAAAAGGATTTTTTGAATTGATTAAAAATCTTATGGTTTCCCAAAAAATACCCCAGGAAGTTGCCGGTCCGGTGGGAATTGCGGTATTGGCTGGTCAAGCGATTAATCTTGGTTTTGTTTATTTGCTTCAATTAGTGGCTTTGATTTCACTTAATCTCGCGGTTTTAAATTTAATTCCTTTTCCAGCTTTAGACGGCGGCAGGTTGTTGTTTTTAGGTATAGAAAAAATCAAGGGCAGTAAAGTCAATCCAAAAATAGAAAATGCCATTCATTCAATCGGCATTGTCCTGCTCCTCGCCCTCGTCGTGTTAATAACCTACCGAGATATATTAAAACTTCTATAAATAAATAAACCGCTGGGCGAACCATGCGGCTTGCTCTGTTAGTTTTTAGCATACTAATATCACGAAAAGAGCTTTTCTATATTCATATAAACATAATTTTGAGGACGTTCCGCAGATGGGATATCGTCAAGAGGCACATTGGTTACTAAAGCTATAACAGCCGTGGATGCTAATTCATCCAGCTTTCTTTTTCTCTCAGAACATGCGAGGCAACTTTTTTCATGTTCGATATACTCATCTAACCTACGATCAAACTCTTTCATTGGCAAGTTGAAAAAGTTCTCATATTCCTTGCAGGTCATTTACAAATCCTCCACTTTATTGGTTTAAATGTTTATCGAAATTATATCATACTTATTCGTTCTTGTCAATGTTTCGGAGCAGTGAGATTTGTTGTAAAATAAAATGGCTAATATAAATAAAAATAAAATTATATGCGACAATCACAACTTTTTGGGAAAACTTTAAGAGAGGCGCCGAAAGACGAAATTTCGGTTAACGCCAAATTGCTTGAAAGGGGAGGATTTATTTATAAAAATTCTGCCGGCATTTACTCGTATTTACCATTAGGATGGCGAGTGCTTTCTAAAATCGCTAATATCATCCGCGAAGAAATAAACGCCATCGGCGGCCAGGAAATGTTTATGCCGGCGCTGGTAGAAAAAAAATATTTAGACGCTACCGGCCGGTGGGATGTGGAAATTGGTTTTGAGGCGCGCGGGAAAAAAGAAAAATCAGCTGGATTTATTTTAGGCTGGACTCATGAAGAGATTTTAACGGCTATCGCTTCAAAATATATAAACTCGTATAAAGATTTGCCCGTAGCCGCTTATCAGATTCAGACAAAATTTCGCAACGAACCGAGAGCCAAATCCGGGCTTTTGAGGGGGCGTGAATTTATGATGAAAGACTTATATAGTTTTCATGCTTCAGAATCCGATTTTAAAAACTATTATGAAATAGTCAAAAAAACGTACCTCAATATATTTAAGCGATGCGGCCTTAAAACAGTTTACACGCTGGCCGCAGGCGGCGATTATACCGCCGAAAATACCCACGAGTTTCATGTTCTGTGCTCTGTAGGAGAGGATGTTGTTTTTGTTTGTTTGAAATGCGGTTATGCGGAAAATAAGGAAATTTCCAAATTAAATGCCGGTGGTAAGTGCTCCAAATGCGCCGGTAAAATCATAAAAGAAAACGCGATCGAAGTCGGTAATATTTTTCCGCTCGGAACTAAATATTCTGACGCTTTAAATTTGAATTTTTTAAATTCAAAAGGAAAAAAAGAATCCGTAATCATGGGTTCATACGGGATAGGATTAGGGCGAACAATGGGAGCTATGGTTGAGACGCTTCACGATGATAATGGAATAATTTGGCCGGAATCAGTAGCGCCATTTAAAATTCATCTGATTGAACTAAAAAGTTCTAATCCGGTTGTACAAAAAGAAGCGGAAAAAATATATAAAACATGTCTTGATAATGGCGTTGAAGTATTATACGATGACCGCGACGATAAGTCGGTCGGCGAAAAATTTGCCGATGCGGATTTAATTGGAATTCCAAAACGAATAGTTGTAAGCGAGAAAACTTTAGCAAAAAATTCCGTTGAAATTAAAGATAGAAAAACAGGAAAAATTAATTTTAAGCATGTTAAACAGATTATTTAAAATATTTTCAAGAGATATAGGCATAGATTTAGGAACGGCCAATACTTTGGTTTACGTTAGGGGACGCGGCATAATCATTAACGAACCGTCTATAGTGGCTATAAATAAAAAAACCGATCAAATATTAAGCATCGGAGCGGAAGCCAAAAAAATGATCGGCCGAACGCCGGGCCATATCGTAGCTATCCGCCCCTTGATTGAAGGGGTTATTTCCGATTTTGAAGTAACTGAACAAATGCTAAAATATTTTTTCAATAAGGTTCACAAGGACTCTTATAGTTTTTTAGTGAGGCCGCGGGTGGTAATCGGTATTCCTTCTGGAGTAACCGAAGTGGAGCGGCGAGCCGTTGAAGACGCGGCTAAAAATGCCGGCGCCAGAGAAGTTTATCTTGTGGAAGAGCCGATGGCGGCGGCTATAGGGGCGCGGCTTCCCATTTCCGAAGCCGTCGGCAACATGATTGTTGACATTGGAGGCGGAACAACCGATGTTGCGGTAATTTCTTTAGGAGGCATTGTTGTATCGCGCAATTTAAGAATTGCCGGTGAAAAAATGAATGAAGATATCATTCAATACGCCAGAGATAAATTTCAACTTCTTTTGGGAGAAAAAACCGCCGAAGAAATTAAAATTTTAATCGGATCGGTATCGCCTTTAAAAGAAAAATTAACGGCAATGGTAAGAGGCCGTGATTTAATAAGTGGCTTGCCGAAAGAAATTTTAATAAGTGACGCAGAAGTTTGCGAAGCAATCGCTCCGTCGGTTAATGCTATTATTTCGGAAGTTCGTTCTGTGATCGAAGAAACGCCTCCAGAACTCTTAAGTGATTTAATGACGCGAGGAATAGTTTTGGCCGGAGGAGGCAGTCTTTTGCGCGGCCTCTCGGAGATGGTTGCCCAAACCACCGGAATTCCGACAAAACTTGCCGAAGATCCTTTAACAGCCGTGGTTCGCGGTTGCGGCATTATTCTTGAAGATGTCGAATCTTTAAGAGAAATTCTGGTAAATAACGGTTAGTATATGACGAAACACAAATCGGTTTTATTTTTTGTTCTATTTTTAGTTAGCGTGGTCATTATTTTTTTTAATCAAAGTGGGCCGGTTTTGTTATTTAAAAATTATATTGCTGTAACGTTAAGGCCGTTTGAAATTATTTTTAGCCAAATGGGAAACAAATTCATGTTTTGGCAAAACGCTTTTTTTAGCGTAAGAATATTAAAAGAATCAAATGTTAAGTTGGCAACGGAAAATCTTGAATTATATGGAAAATTAGCAAAATTATCACAGATAGAAGAAGAAAATAAGCTCTTAAAAGAAAAATTAAATTTGTACAATAAAAATTTTTGGGACACCAGCTTGGCAAGCATTATTGGTAGAGATTTTGAAAATAATCGTTCTTTTGTTATAGATAAGGGCGTAAATGACGGTATAGCAGTTGGTATGCCGGTTATTTTCAAAGGAGAAGTAGTTGTTGGAAAAATAAGCGATGTAAATTATAATACTTCCAAAGTTAAAACAATTATTGATGTTTCCAGTAAAATTGCGGCTGTTAGTTTTACCGGTAATGTTTCCGGATTGGTGCGGGGTTTAGGTTCAGATATTATTTTTGATCTTATCGCTAAAAATAAAAAACCAGAAATAGGAGATTTAATCATTTCTTCCGGCACAGACGGTTTATGGCCACGAGGCCTTCTTATCGGCAAGGTTAAGCAAGTAAAATCAGAAGACAGTCAAGTATTTAATACAGCGGATATCGAATTACTGGCCGATTTTCGGGATTTTGATAATGTTTTTGTAATTCTTAAATGAACAATGACTATAAAAAGATATTTCTAATTTTTTTTACCGTTTTTTCTTTAATTGTTTTAGCCAGTTTTCAAATAGCGTTTTTAAACCAATTCAGCTGGGGATTTAATATTTTTTTGGTTCTAATTTCGTTTTTAATACTTACTAAAAATATTTATAGTGCTATTTTTTTAGGATGGTTTGGCGGCTTTTTAATTGACACAGTTTATTTTTCTACATTTGGGGTCACTAGTTTATTATTGCTTTTTATTACCGCTTTTTTAATTATTCTTCAAAAGAAAGCACTCCTCATTTTAAAAAGTGAAAATATTTTGATTACAGGCGTCTTTGCGGTGTTTTTTTACCATTTTTTGGCATGGACAATTAATAATATACTTACGAGAGGACAAGAAAAATTTAGTTTTTATTTTTTAAACAGCGGAATTGCGGTCGAATTGCTGTTTACGGTCATTCTATTGCTTATAATATTTTCTACAAAAAACAAGAAATATTTAACTTAAATGTTTAAAAATTCATATTTAAAAAAAAATAAGAGCGAAATAGAACCTGAAGAAATTCTTCTTGATAAAAAATTGGCGATGAAATTGGAAACTCCGCTTAAAAATAATGGATTTTTAATTATTTTTACCATTTCCATTTTAATTTTAGGTTTATTTTGGAGCCGGGCTTTTTGGCTTCAAATTAAAAATGGAGATTACTATGCTTCAAAATCAAATAAAAATAATATTCGTTTTTATCACAGCCGGCCGCCTCGTGGCATTATTTATGACGCCAATCATCAAATTATAACATCTAATACTCCGGATTTTAGTTTATTGATTATTCCAGCCGATTTACCAAAGCCGATTGATAAATTAAATGAGTGGACAAATTTACTGGCAAAAATACTCAAAAAAGATAATTCCGAAATAGAAAATTTTATAAAAAATTTAAATAAAAATTTAATAGAACCAGCGCTTTTTAAATCTAATTTAGATAGAGAAACACTAATGTCTTTAGAAACCAATTTGGCCATCCTTCCTGCGATATTTATAAATAAAGAAACTCGCCGCGATTATAATGATGGAGGTTATTTCTCTCATATAGTCGGTTATATTGGCAAGGTAACAGGCAGCGATCTTAAAACTGATTCATATTATTCAATACTGGATTTTATAGGCAAAGATGGGCTTGAGGCGCAATATGAAAAAGAATTGCGAGGCAGTCCGGGAAAAATTGCTATTTCGGTTAACTCCGAAAATGCTATTTTAAGAACTTTAATAGCTAAAGAAGCAACGTTCGGTAATAATTTAATATTGAGTATTGATGGCAACTTGCAGAAACTTTTAACAAATACTCTTAATGATAAAATAATCCAAACAAACTCAACTGGCGGCGCCGCTGTTGTTTTAAATGTTAAATCGGGAGAAATTATGGCTCTAGTAAGTTTGCCTAGTTTTGATTTTAATAGCCAAACTTATGAAGAAATTATTAAAGATAAAAATAAACCGCTTTTTAATCGCGCTGTAAGCGGTTTTTATCCTGCCGGATCTACCATAAAACCATTTGTGGCTTCTGCCGCTTTAGCCGAAAATATTATTGATCCAAATTTCAAAATCGATGACACATTAGGATATATTAAAATAGAAAATCAATACGATCCCAATATAGTTTATACTTATCGCGATTGGAAAGCCCATGGATTTGTGGATATGAGGCGCGCTATTGCAGTTTCGGCGAATGTTTACTTTTATGTTATTGGCGGTGGCTATAAAAATATTAAAGGTCTGGGTATAGACCGAATTAAAAAATATTTAAATATTTTTGGCTTTGGATCAGATCTCGGGATTGATTTACCCGGCGAGTCCTCGGGGCTTACACCCGATCCTTCATGGAAGAAATCTGTAAAAAACGAAGAATGGTTTACCGGCGATACTTATAATGTTTCTATTGGCCAAGGCGATATTATAATAACGCCACTGCAACTGGCATCGGCCATTGGAGCTATCGCTAATGGTGGCACCCTATGGAAGCCAAAACTTGTTTTAAAAATTACTGACAATAACAGTAATAATGTCCGTGAGTTTAAACCTGAATCAATTAGGACCAATATAGTTGATGAAAGTAAGCTTAAGGTAGTGCGCGAGGGGTTAAGGGGGGCGGTAACCGAAGGTTCAGCTTACCTTTTAAACGATTTGCCAATCAAAGTTGCCGGAAAAACCGGCACAGCACAAGTAACCAATACATTTAGAAAAACTAACGCTTGGTTTACTGGGTTTGCTCCGTACGATAATCCGGAAATCGCTTTAGCTATTATTGTTGAGGGCGCTGGTGAAGGTTCAACGGCTGCCGTTCCGGTCGCCAAAGAAGTTTTTTATTGGTATTATAATAAAAATTATGATAAGATAAATAAATAATAAATTTATAAAAAAATATGGCAAATCAAGCTTATTTAAGCCAAGAGGGAATTGAAACACTTAAAAAAGAATTGCAAGAATTAAAGACCAAAAAACGCCAAGAAATCGCCAGGCGTTTGCAGGAAGCAAAAGATCTTGGCGATCTTTCTGAAAATGCCGAGTATTTTGAAGCTAAAGAAGCGCAATCGTTAAATGAAAACCACATTGCCGAACTTGAAGACCTTTTAAAAAACGCGGTTGTAATTAAAACATCAAGCGCCGAAGATGTTGTTATAATAGGATCAACAATAGAAACAAAATCAGACGGCAATATTGATGTGTTCAATATAGTTGGTTCTGCCGAAGCCAAACCACAAGAAGGAAAAATATCCAATGAATCCCCGTTAGGGCGGGCTTTTTTGGGGAAAAGAGCAGGCGATGAAATCGAGATTAAGACGCCGGGCGGCACTGTCAAATATAAAATAATTAAAATAGAAAAGTAATTAGCATGCCGACGCTAGAAGAACTTCGCCAAACAAGAATTCAAAAACTTGAACGTTTAAAAAATAACGGTATTAATTCTTATCCGACGAAAATCAGACGCGATTTTGAAATTAAAAAAATTCTTGATAAATTCTGGTTTTGGCGGATTACAAAAAAAGTATTTTATCTCACCGGAAGGATAAAAAATCAGCGTGTCCATGGTAAAGCGGCTTTTTTTGACCTGGAAGACGCTAGCGGAAAAATCCAGTGTTTTATGAGTCCTGCCGATTTAAGCAGTAAAAAATCTTATGATGAATTTATTGCTAGCTGCGATATTGGAGATTTTGTGGAGGTTAAAGGATCGGTTTTTAAAACTAAAAAGGGCGAAAAAACTCTCCGTATTTTTGAAATACGGATAATTGTTAAATCACTTTTGCCGCTTCCTGAAAAGTGGCACGGGCTCCAAGACGTTGAGGAGCGTTATCGCAAAAGGTATCTGGATCTTTTAATGAATAGCGAAGTGAAAGCAAAATTTTTGAAACGTTCTGCAGTTATAAAAGAACTAAGGAATTTTTTTGATGAACGCGGCTTTGTTGAATTTGAGACCCCGATGCTTCAAATAATTCCTGGCGGAGCTACAGCTCGGCCGTTTGAAACACATTTAAACGCTCTAAATTTGGATTTATACTTGCGCATTGCTCCCGAACTTTATCTGAAAAGGCTTTTAGTGGCCGGTTTCGAAAAGGTTTATGAAATCGGCCGTAATTTTAGAAACGAAGGAATGGATGCCCATCACAATCCGGAGTTTACGATGCTTGAGGCCTATATTGCCTATAAAAGTTCTGATTACTTGAAAAAATTTATAGAAATTTGTTTTAAACAATTGGTTGAAAGAGTCAATGATGGTAATTTGGCGGTTGAATATCAAAATAATAAAATTGATTTTAATGGGCAGTGGAAAGAAAAAAAATACGATGATTTAATCAAAGAATTCGGCGATTTTGACTTGGCTAAAAAAAATTTAATACAACCTACTTTTGTAAACAATTTTCCGGCCGATATTCTGCCGCTTTCAAAAACATTGGAAAAAAATTATTCTCAAGCCGATGCTTTTCAAGTTTTTGCCGGAGGATTGGAATTAGTAAAGGCATTTACCGAACAAAACGACCCGTTGGAACAGCGCCGGCGGTTTGAAAATCAAGAACAGTTGAGAGAGGGTGGCGAGGAAGAGGCCCAGCGCTTAGACGAAGATTTTTTGGAAGCGCTTGAATATGGGATGCCGCCGGCGGCCGGATTTGGCCTCGGTATAGACCGGTTCACAATGCTTCTGACAAATTCGCATTCCGCGCGGGAGATAATATTATTTCCAACAATGCGCCCAAAGTAAAAAATGTATGATTAATACAAAATTTATTGCAGAAAATAAAAGCGAGGTTTTAAAAGGCATAAAAACCAAAGGTTTTGAAGTTGATATTGATTCGGTTTTGGAGCTTGACGGTAAGCGTGGTGTTTTGAGAAAACAAATCGAAGAACTTAATGCGGAACGCAAAAAAAATGCCGAAATGAAAAATATTGAAACAGGAAAAAAGATTAAAGAAGAAATCGCAAAACTTGAAAATGATGAAAAAATCTTAGACGAAAAAATCAATAGAATTTTGAGGAAGTTTCCAAACTTGCCGCTGCCAGGAGTACCGGTTGGCAAAGATGAAACCGAAAACGTTGTTTTGCGCGAAGTGGGGGAAAAGCCGAAATTTAATTTTCCAGTAAAAGATTATATGGCTTTAGCAGAAAATTTGGGCTGGATAAACACCGAGCGAGCCGGTAAGGCCGTTGGCAGCCGATTTGGATATCTTTTACGTGATGCCGTAGATTTAGAATTTGCTCTTACGCGTTTTGCTTTTGATGTTTTGAAAAAAGAAGGTTTTATTTCGGTTGTGCCGCCAGTATTTCTTAAGCCGGAAGCAATGCGCGGGGCGGGGTATTTAGATTATAACGAAGATGAAATGTATCACCTTGAAAAAGATGATTTATACTTAATTGGAACATCGGAGCAGGCAATAGCCGCAATGCATATGAATGAAATTTTAGATGCCAAAAAACTGCCGCTTCGCTATGCCGGATTTTCTTCCTGTTTTAGACGTGAAGCCGGCTCTTACGGAAAAGACACTAAAGGAATACTGCGGGTTCATCAATTTGATAAAATAGAAATGTTCAGTTTTACTAAGCCTGAGGATTCAAAAAAAGAACACGAATTCTTGCTTTCTATGGAAGAAAAATTAATGCAGGCGCTTCAAATTCCTTACCGCGTGCTTCAGATTTGCACCGGTGATTTAGGATTTCAAGCGGCGAATAAATATGATATTGAAGCATGGCTGCCGGGTCAAAATCAGTATCGCGAAACCCATTCAACATCAAATGACACTGAATTCCAATCGCGGCGTTTGAATATTAAATATAAAAATCTTGAAACGGACAAAAATGAATTTGTTCATACTTTAAATGGCACGGCGTTCGCCATCGGCCGCATGATAATTGCCATAATGGAAAACTACCAACAAGAAGATGGCACCATAAAAATCCCGGCTGTTTTAGAAGGATACATAAAATGAATTTAAAAAGTACTCTCCGAACTTGGATTGAGGTTGATAAAAAAGCGATTTTTCATAATATTTCCGAGTTTCGCAAGCTTATAAAACCGCAGATAAAACTGATGGCGGTTATTAAATCAAACGCTTACGGGCATGGGCTGGTTGATTTTGCTAAAACTGCCGAAAATAAGGTGGATTGGTTCGGCGTTGATTCTATTACCGAGGGGCTAAAATTACGCCAAAAAGGCCTTAAAAAGCCCATTTTAGTGCTTGGGTACACATTGCCTTCCCGAATTGGAGATGCCGCTCAAAATAACATCAGGTTAACCGTTTCAACTTTAGACGCCTTAAAGCATTTGGCGACATTAAAAAACCGGCCAAAAATCCATTTAAAAATTGATACAGGTATGCATCGGCAGGGATTTTTCTTAAAAGATCTGCCTGTGCAAGCAGGTTTGCCGCAAGTTATTAAACTTCTTAAACAATTTAAAATTTTTCCTGAAGGCCTTTATACCCATTTGGCTGCCGCTAAAGACAAGCTATATCCTTATTACAGCTTTAAACAAATAGAAGATTTTAAAAAAGCTGATGAATTTTTTAAAAAATCCGGTTTCACGGAATATTTACGGCATGCTGCGGCTTCTGCCGGAACAATTTTATATCCGGAAGCTCATTTTGACATGGTAAGAGTAGGCATCGGATGCTACGGAATGTACCCGACTAAGAACCTAGATGTTCAAACCGACATAAAATTAAAACCAGCGCTGACATGGAAATCAATGATTGGTGAAATTAAAAATGTTCCGAAAAATGCCTATATTGGTTACGACCTTACGGAAAAAACTTTAAAACCATCTCGGTTGGCGATTGTACCGATTGGCTATTGGCATGGGTTTGACCGCGGCCTTTCAAACTGCGGCGAAGTTTTAATTAAAGGAGCAAGATGCAAAGTTTTGGGCCGGGTAAATATGGACATGATTGTGATTGATGTTTCTAATGTCCGAAATATTAAAATTAATGATGAAGCGGTAATTTTGGGCAGTTCCGGAAAAGAAACAATAACCGCCGAAGATATGGCAATGAAAATTGACACAATAAATTACGAAATTGTTACGAGAATTAATCCTCTCATTAAACGTTTTTATGTTTGAAAATTAAATTTCATGCCCTCAAGCCGCTATTACAGATTTAAAATAATAAGCAGAGAAGAAAAAATTAAAAAATTAAAAATTTTATTTTTTTCATTATGGCTTCTAATAGTTATTTCAACAATTTTTTGGTCAATTTTTATATCTTCTTTTTTTAACATTCAAAATATAAATTTTTCCGATAATACCGTTTTAAACCGCGACGATGCTCTAAATATAATCTCGAGTATCGCGCCATTCGGATTGGGTGAAAATCTGCTAATTTTATCAAAATCGCGGCTAAAATCGGAATTAGCTGCTGCTTTTCCGTCTGTAACCGACATAATAATCAAAAAAAAATTATTCCACACCATTATAGTTAGTTTTCATAAAAGAATTCAGATTGGTATTTGGTGTCAGCCTGCAGTTGATCACCTACAGGGTGATAACTGTTATTATTTTGATAAAAATGGCATTGCATTCGCCAAGACGCCAGAAACCGAAGGTAGTTTAATATTGACAATAAAAGATTTATCAAAAAATAATATCGTATTGGGCGATAAAGTTTTAGATAATATTCAAATCAATTTTATAATTGCTTTTAACAACAAAATTTCGGAAAATAATAAATTTAAGATTTTAGAATTTAAAATAAAACCAAGTTTTTCGGTTGATTTAGAAGCCATAACCGATGAAAATTGGTCAATTTACCTTGATGAAAAGCAAGATCCGGCAGTGGCAGTTAATAATTTACTGTCGATTTTAGAGGAAGCAATTAAAAACACTGGCAATTTGGAATATATTGATTTACGCATCCCCAGCCGCATTTTTTATAAAATGAAATAGCTATTCAATTTTGTAAACAAAAATTGAGTAGCCGATTTTGGCGATTGGTTCATAAGAGTCAAGCCAAGTGTATGCGCGTTCATTGCGAGAACAGGGGATTTTATCGCCTTTGCAAGCTCCGCTGTAAATTGTCGCCGAAACTGCAAGCCAGCCCTTTTGCGGCATTTCGCGATT
>Ga0209542_10005450_pt1 | contig 25371 bp, 22 predicted proteins | sample RifCSPhighO2_01_FD_184028 | JGI IMG/M metagenome (GOLD analysis project Ga0209542, IMG submission 184028) | Soil microbial communities from Rifle, Colorado - Rifle CSP2_plank highO2_0.1 (SPAdes) (version 2) | ecosystem: Environmental > Terrestrial > Deep subsurface > Rock core/Sediment ...
TCGGTAAAGAAATTCACCCAAAGGATTTGCAATGCATTAAGTGGTAAAGGTAATCCAGTCAAAAGCGATCCGCCGATAAGGATTAGGCCGTCAGTCACGTTAGACAGGAGATATACAAGCACTTTGCGTATATTGCCGAGAATCTGCCGACCTTCTTCTATCGCCACAACGATGGTCTCAAAATTGTCATCGAGAAGCACTAGATCAGCAACACTCTGTGCCACTTCAGTGCCTGAACCCATAGCGATGCCTACGTCAGCCTGTTTTATACTTGGCGCATCGTTTACTCCATCACCGGTCATGGCCACTACTTCGCCCATTTCTTGATATAGCTTGGCAATGCGGAGTTTGTCGAACGGTGTGACACGGGAAATGACAGTAAGCTCGGGTAGGCGAGCCTTCAATTCTTCCTCTGATAGCTTTGAGAGTTGAGAGGCATCAAGTATCGACTGTCTATCGACTTTCATACCAATCTCTTTAGCCACAGCTATGGCCGTTCCACGATGATCGCCAGTGAGAATGACTGTCTTAATTCCAGCGTAGCCGACTCTGCTTATAGCGTGCTTGATCCCGGGTCGGATAGGATCACGAAATGTGATAAGTCCATTGAACGAGAGATGAGATGGCGGTAGGTTTTTTGAAGATGAAAAGTTCTCTGTCTCTGTGCTAGTTATCTCTTTGGATGCAACACCGAGGACTCGTTCTCCGGAGAGCGCCAGAGAATCAATTTGCAGAAGTAATGTTTCTTTTTCTTTTGCATCGAGTGAAGAGTGACTGAGCAGAATATCGGGTGCGCCAAAAAAGACGAGTAAATGTTTCCCTGATTCATTGACTAAAGATACCGAGAATTTTTGTATTGCATTAAACGGCGTACTTTGTAGCACATGCTTCTTGGAAGTAATATCGGCGAATGTCATCCCTCTAAGGCCAGCCGATCGGACGAGAGCGGTTTCCATAATTCTGCCGTTCATACGCCAGGATTCCGGATCGTCATGCGGATTTTCAATAAGAACATTTGCGTTAGTCAAAGCTCGAGCAATAAGTTTCTGCTCATCAATCTCAAAAGGAATAATCTTTGACATGACCATTTTTGCCATCGTCAAAGTTCCGGTTTTATCAGTGAGTATAACAGTGGTACTACCAAGAGCTTCGGCGGCGACGAGCTTGCGTACCACTCCTTTTCGCTTTGCCATCCTTTCCACTCCGACCGCAAGAATAACAGTCATAGATATAGGTAGCCCTTCCGGTATAGCAGACACGGCGATGGCGACGGAGGTAAGAAACATTTCAAAGCCAGAGTATCCAACAAGGATACCGATAATGAATACCACAAACGTCAGCGCACCGAGAGCAATGCTAGAGTAAATGCTAAAGTTTATGATTGCTTTCTGGAGAGGTGTCTTCTCGTTCTCTGATGTTGCAATAAGCGAAGCGATCTTACCGAGCTCAGTACTTGAATCAGTACGACAAACAATAGCGGCACACACCCCCTGAGTAACCAGAGTTCCAGCAAAGATCATGGAATTTTGATCCGAAATTCCAGCTGACTCCGGTGATTTGTCCGTTGATTTTGATACCGGTAAGGATTCACCTGTGAGCACCGCTTCATCGACTTGGAAGTCATTGATGAACATAACTCGAGCATCAGCCGGTACTCGGTCGCCTTGTGCTAGTCGAATAATATCGCCAGGCACAAGCTCTTCTGCATCGACTTCCCGTTCTTTGTCATCTCGAATAATTCGTGCCCGCTGTTTGAGATATGTTTTTAGTTCTGAAAGCGCACGTTCTGCCTTATTCTCCTGATAGAAGCCCAAGGCGGAATTTACAACGACCGCGATGAAAATAAATATTGCGTCACGGTAGTGTGAAATAGATAGTGTAATGGTGCCCGCAACAATAAGAACAAGAATCAGAGGACTCTTTAATTGATTGAGAAATATCTTTAATCTAGGTGCCCCCTTAGAAGTACTAATCGTGTTTTTCCCAAAAGCCAGAAGACGATCCTTGGCCTCTTGCGCAGATAATCCTTTTTCTACATCTGTTTCGAACAACTGCGCAGTTTCCTCGAATGTCAGATGCCAGAAGTTTTTGTTTTGTATATTTCCTATCATATTCACAGATAATTGATTAAACAGACTACTCTCAGTATGCCAGAATTGTGCCCAGGTTTCAATTGTGTTGCGCGTAATTACTATTTTAGTTTTTTTTATTCAGTTTCTTTTTGTTGCTTATTTTGCTATATTCAACTTTATGTTGAAGATCGGGATTGTAGGGTTGCCGAACGTGGGGAAGTCCACGCTTTTTAATGCGCTTACTAAAAAGGGCGTACCAGCGGAGAATTATCCTTTTTGCACTATCGATCCGTCAGTGGGTATAGTTCCAGTGCCTGACGACCGGCTCGAAAAGCTCTCTAGTATGAGCCATTCCAAGAAGATAATTCCAGCGGTGGTAGAGTTCGTAGACATTGCGGGCTTGGTTAAGGGGGCTTCGGAAGGCGCAGGGCTTGGCAATAAATTTCTTTCGCATATTCGGGAGGTGGATGCAATCATTGAAGTAGTTCGAATCTTTGAAGATAAAAACACTATTCACGTACATGACAAGGTGGACCCGCTTTTCGACATTGAAGTTATAAATTTCGAGCTCGAGCAAGCCGGGATTAGAAAGCCTACGTTGTATGTACTCAATAAATCCGAAGTTTACCCGACTTTTGGCGGGCTAGCAGAAAGCACCAAGCTTGATTTTCCAAAATTTACAGCGAAACTTCCCGGCCCCCACATTGAAGTAGATCCTGTTTTCGGTACAGGCCTCGACAATCTTATTACGGCCAGTTATGATCTACTAAATTTAATTACTTTCTTAACGACAGGTGAGGACGAAACTCGCGCCTGGACTACCCGCCGTGGCTCCACTGCGCCTGAAGCTGGCCGCTCCATTCACAACGACTTTAAAGAAAAGTTTATTCGCGCGGAAGTAATAAATTGGAAAGATTTACTAGACTCTGGGTCTTACGCAGTCGCTAGGTCAAAGGGGCTCGTTCGCACGGAAGGCAAGGAATACGTAGTAGTAGACGGTGACGTAATAGAGTTTTTAGTTTAAATTTATGGATATTAAAATTTTCTATTCTAAAGATTGGCATACTTACTCACTTCTTGATACCGGCGACGGCGAGAAGCTTGAGCGTTTCGGACCGTATACCTTCGTACGACCTTTGGAGAGCGCCATGTGGCCCAAAACTCTAAGTTCTAAGGAATGGGCGGCTGATGGAAAGTTTTGGAGTTCTAAGACAGGTGCCAAGAAAGGCTGGCAAATGAAGAAGGGTACCCTAGAGGAATGGGAGATGTCTTATAAAGATATTAAATTTTTTTCAGCGCCGACACCCTTTCGACATTTTGGTTTTTTTCCAGAGCAGGCAACACATTGGGATTTTATTGAAGAGAAGATATCTCTAGCCAAGACCTCGGGAAGAAAAGTTAAATTTTTAAATTTATTCGGCTACACTGGAGTAGCGAGCCTCTTTGCTTTGCGAGCTGGAGCGGAAGTTACGCACGTAGATGCATCAAAGCAGTCCTTAGGCTGGATAAAAGAAAACCAGAAGTTGTCGGGTTTGGAAGACATGCCTATGCGGATCATCGAAGATGATGTGCTTAAGTTTTTAGCGCGTGAAGAAAAGCGAGGAAATAAATACGATGCGGTTATTATGGATCCGCCGAAGCATGGACGGGGGCCGAAAGGTGAAATCTGGCAGATAGAAAAAGATTTACCCAAGCTCCTAGAGCAAGTGAAAAAAATTTTAGTCCACGAGCCACTCTTTGTGATTCTTACATCTTATACTACCGATTATTCCTCACTTGCTCCAGGTTATGCGCTTGGAGAGATTATGAAAAGCTTTAAAGGTAAGATAGAAGTAGGCGAACTGTGCCTCAAAGAAGAGTCAAATGATCGTTTAGTTTCACTTGCCAACACTGCTGTATGGAGTGCAAATTAAAATATGGTATAATAGGAGCATGGAATCACAAACAAAAACAAGCGCAAAAGACTTTTTTATAAATTTAGGAGGAGTTGTAGCATTATATACATTAGTAGTAAGTTTACTTAGCTTACTTTTTACTGTTATTAATACCGCCTATCCGCAAGTAAGCGTGTATGAATTTATTAGCAGTGCGTCTATCAGCTGGCCGGTGGCAACTCTAGTTATCTTTTTCCCGATATTTATATTTTTAATGTGGCTCCTAGAGCAGGACTACAAAGTTTTTCCAGAAAAGCAGGGTTCTGGTATCCATAAATGGATTACTTACATTACTCTCTTTTTGGCCGGCCTGACCTTGGCTTGTGATTTAATAACTGTGCTTTATTATTTCCTAGATGGGCAAGAACTTACTACCGGATTCCTCTTGAAAGTTTTAGCTATTTTCTTAGTTGCTGGCGGAGTATTTTCTTACTATCTTTATGATGCTCTAGGTAAACTTAATACAAAGAAAAGGAATACTTACCGGATCATTGCAGCAGTGGTAGTTCTTGGTTCTATCGTTTTGGGCTTTGCAGTTTTGGGTTCACCTGCCACTCAACGTCTCTACAAATATGACGAACAAAAGGTTGTGGACTTGCAGAATATAAATTCTGAGATCATTAATTTTTACGCTACTAAGGGAGCCCTACCTACTACGCTCGAAGAAGTGCAGGCTACGGCTTACTATATTGAGGTTACTGATTCACAGACCAAGCTTCCTTATAAATATGAAAAGATGAGTACAGCTACTTATAATCTTTGCGCAGAGTTCAATAAAGATTCAAGGGTAAATTCAAGCGAAGCAAGTTCACTTACCCGTCCAGTGGGCTACGTATCTTGGACACACCCTGCCGGCGAGTATTGTTTCGAGCAGACCATAAATCCAAATCTATATACCAAGCCGACACCAATACGATAATCGCGCTTCGTTTATCTTTTGCAAACAGCCTTTATTTTAGGTATTATGGGTAGGTATGAAAGATTACGACCATAAGAAAATAGAGAAAAAGTGGCAAGCTATTTGGGAGAAAAATAAAATATACCAGGCTAAGGATAACTCTAAAAAACCTAAATTCTATGGCCTAATTGAATTTCCGTATCCTTCTGGAGACGGTATGCACGTGGGCCACATTCGAAGCAATACTGCGATGGACGTCATTGTTCGTAAGCGCCGAGCGGAAGGGTATAACGTTATCTATCCCATAGGCTGGGATGCTTTTGGATTACCAACAGAAAATTATGCGATAAAGACAGGACAGCAACCTTCAATTATTACAAAAAAGAATACAGATACATTTAGAAGACAGCTAAAAGCGGTGGGGTTTTCTTTTGACTGGTCTCGAGAGGTGAACACTACTGATCCTAAATATTATAAATGGACCCAGTGGCTTTTTTTACAATTTTTGAAAAAAGGTCTAGCTTATAAAAAGAAGATGTTTATCAACTGGTGTCCCAAAGACAAGATTGGACTCGCCAATGAAGAGGTGGTGGCTGGGTGTTGTGAACGTTGTGGCACAGTTGTTGAAAAGCGGGAGAAAGAGCAGTGGATGCTTGCTATCACAAAATACGCAGAACGGCTCGATAAAGATTTAGATACGGTAGATTATTTGCCACAAATAAAGTTGGCGCAAAGGAACTGGATAGGCAAGAGTAATGGTGCGGAAATTGATTTCTCGATCGAGAAATCAGGAGAGAGCATTAAAGTATTTACTACGCGTTCGGATACTGTATATGGCGCGACATATATGGTACTCTCTCCAGAGCATGAGCTGGTGCTGAAACTGAAGCCACAAATCACCAACTGGGACAAAGTTATGCTCTATGTTCTCGCAACTAAAGCTAAAAATGAAATAGAGCGGACTAATAATGACAAAGAAAAGACCGGAGTAGAATTAGAGGGTGTGAAAGCCATCAATCCTGCTACCAGTGAGCCTATTCCTGTTTGGATAGCGGATTACGTGCTCGCGGGCTACGGTACGGGAGCCATCATGGCTGTGCCAGCACATGATGAGCGAGACTTTGAGTTTGCGACTAAATTTAATTTAGAAATTAAGTTGGTGGTAAATGAAGAGGGGAAGCTGGTGAATTCAGGGCGTTTCGATGGGCAGGATGCAGAGACGGCTAAGAAACAAATTGTAAATTTTGTAGGAGGGCAGATGAAGACAACTTTTAAGCTTCGTGATTGGGTTTTCTCAAGGCAGCGTTACTGGGGCGAGCCGATACCTGTAGTGCATTGTGTTAAATGCCGTATTGTTCCAGTGCCTGACAAGGACTTGCCGGTAGAATTGCCGAAAGTTAAAAATTATCAGCCGACCGACAGCGGTGAGAGTCCACTCGCAAATATTTCTAAATGGGTCAATACTAAATGTCCGAAGTGTGGTGGCAAGGCCAAGAGGGAAACAGACACCATGCCCAACTGGGCGGGAAGCTCTTGGTATTATTTACGTTACACCGATCCGAAAAATGCTAAAGCATTTGCAAGCGCTAAGAACTTAAAGTATTGGTTAGGAACCGACCCAGCCGTGGGCGGGGTAGACTGGTACAACGGTGGTAATGAACACACCACTCTTCACCTACTTTATTCACGTTTCTGGCATAAATTTTTATACGATTTGAAGTTGGTGCCAACTCGGGAGCCATATATGAAGCGCACTTCACATGGAATTATTTTAGACTCAAAAGGGGACAAGATGAGTAAATCTAGAGGTAATGTTATAAATCCTGATGTGATAGTAAGTACTTATGGCGCGGATACGCTTCGTTTATATGAGATGTTTATAGGACCTTTCGACCAAGCCATTACCTGGAGTGAGGAAGCCATCATCGGCCCGCGACGATTCTTGGAGAAAGTTTGGAAGATAGGGGGTAAAGTTTTGGCACAGAAAAATTTCGCCGCTTTACCCACAAGCAGGCTTCGACACGGACAAAATTTTTCTGTGCCAAAACTTTTAAATAAGACTATTAAAAAAGTCACAGAAGATATAGAAAATATGCGCTTCAATACTGCTATTTCTTCCATGATGATACTTGCTACAGAGATGGAGAGGGTAGAGTATGTGGATAAGAAAGATTATAAAAAGTTTTTGCAAATTTTGGCACCCTTTGCTCCACATATGGCGGAAGAGTTGTGGATGGACTTAGGTGAGGCTAAGTCAGTAAGTCTTGCTAGGTGGCCCAAGTGGGACGAGTCTTTACTCGAGGACGAAGAAGTAAAAATTGTGATTCAGGTAAATGGTAAGGTTCGCGCAGAGATGATGGCGTTAATAGATGCTACAGAAGAAGATATAAAACAGCAGGCTCTTGCCCATGAATCCGTATTGAAATACGTTGGGGACGTACCGCCCCAAAGGGTGATTTACGTAAAGGGCCGACTTATCAACATCGTTATTTAATTATATTTTAGGAGTGTAGTATAATGGGCAAACCAGTTTAGCTGTTAAATTTTTATTAATAGTATTTTAGATAATAAATCATATGTGGTCAAATATTTTAGATAGGATTTCTTTCTGGGCTCTTTTCTTGGTTGTAGTTTTATTGCCAGTATTCCTGTTACCTTTTTCTAAGGTTGCAGTGGAAACCTCAAAGGGGTTGCTCTTTGTGGTAGGGCTTTCCGTTTCTGTTATATTCTGGGCTCTCGCTCGCTTTTCGGATGGTAAGATAGTCATACCTAAATCGTATTTACTTCTATCCGGTTTTGGTGTTGTTTTAGTTACTTTGCTTTCAGCTATTTTTTCCGCTTCACCTCAAATGTCTTTCTTTGGTTCCATGTTTGATCTTGGCAGTTTCTGGTTTATTCTAGCCAGTGTCCTTCTGATGCTTTTCTCAGCGATCATACTAGGGAATCGTAAAAATGCTAAGGTCATTTTGCTTGGAGTGATAGCGTCTTCTGGAGCTCTTTTAGCTTTTCAAACTTTGCATATTTTTGCTCCCAGCTTCCTGTCTTTAGGTATTTTAACTGGCAAGCTAGCTAATCCTCTAGGTTCTTGGAATGCTCTTGGGGTGTTTGCTGGACTTGTGGCTCTAATGTGTCTTTTCTTAGTGGAGTTCTTTTCAATTTCAAAGAGGGGCAAGTGGTTACTTGGGGGGCTAATGACTCTTTCGATGTTGATGGTTGCCGCGGTAAACTTTGCTTTTGTTTGGGAGGTGTTAGGAATTTTTGCCTTGATTCTATTTGTTTACAAAGTCTCTTTCTTTTCTGGAAATAAAGAAGTGGCAGAGGAGGGAATCAAGAGGCATTTCCCAATATTTGCTTTCGCTATTGTGATGATATCTTTATTATTTTTTACTTCAGGTCAATTTATTGGGAGATATCTTCCAACTCAGTTAGGACTATCTAGCAATGAAGTAGGTCCTTCTTTTTCTGGCACCATGACTACAACTCGCGGAGTCTTGAAGTCCAACCCTGTGCTTGGTTTGGGGCCGAACATGTTCGGATCAGCTTGGGCCATGCACAAGCCGGCTCAGGTTAACAGTAGTTTTTTCTGGAATACTCCATTTAACGTTGGGGCAGGATTGTTTCCCACTTTCGTTGCCACCACTGGTTATTTGGGAATGCTATCTTGGTTAGTATTCTTTGTTTTGTTTCTTGTTGTAGGTACTAAATCACTATTCGCAAGCATAAAGAATGGGCTGAACCCAGAAATGGTTTTGTTCTTTATTGCGTCTCTCTATCTATTCATTTCTTCATTCTTTTATTTTACTGGCACATCAATATTCTTGCTATCTATGATTTTCACTGGGATATTTATCGGATTGCACGCTAGCAACAAGCCGGAAGGGGTGCTTTCCGTAGAATTCTTAAATGATCATCGCAAGAGCTTCTTCTTTATTTTATTTTTCGTTCTTCTTGTCATCGTATCTGCCGCTCTTTCGTTCAAATATGTAACACGCTTTACTTCAGTGTTCTATTTTGAAAAAGCTCTCAGCTCTCAGAATGTCCCAGAAGCAGAGTCATCTATCAGGAAAGCTGTTTCTCTTTATGCTAATGATCTATACTTGCGTACTTTTGCGCAGATATATACTATTAAGCTTAATATGCTAGCCTCCAAAGGCAACTCTCTAACAGAAGCAGAAAAGTCTGATCTGCAGACAACATTTGATCAGGCCTTAGGCAGTACGGCTTTAGCAACTTCTTTTAATCCTAAAAGTTATATAAACTTTCAGACTCTAGGAGCTGTGTATAGTACGGTAGCCTCACTCGGAGTAAAGGATTCTTACGAAAAAGCAGTGGAAGCCTATACAACCGCGGGGACATTAAATCCATTAAATCCGAGCACAAAGCTAGCCCTTGCTCGTGTATCACTTGCTGTTCGTAAAAATGTAGAAGCAAAGGCCTATGCCAACGAGGCGCTTACTCTCAAGGCGGATTACGTTGATGCGCTGGTCTTCTTGGCTCAAGTAGCCAAGAGCGAAGGCAACAATCAAACCGCTCTTTCTTATGCGCAGAAAGCTCTAGCTGTATTTCCTTCTAATCAGGACCTTGTTAACTATGTTAATTCACTCAAAAGTTCTTCGTCTCCAGTACCCGCTCCTAAACCTACAGAAGACGACAACTAACAAAGAAATAAAAGATAGCAATGGAGAAAATCTTTAGAATCTTTGGCAGGGAATACGGCAACATAAATCAGGCCGCTCTGCTATTGGGTTCTTTCACCTTGCTTTCTCAGATTTTAGGCCTTTTCAGAGACCGGTCTATTGCTCATTTCATAGGTCCTACGCCGGATTTGGACGCCTACTATGCGGCTTTTAGAATTCCGGATCTTATATTTATTTCCATTGCGTCGCTTGCGTCTATCACCGTCATCATACCATTTGTGGCCGCTAAAATGAGTGAGGGCAAGGTAACCGCCGAAGCCCGGAAGTTTATTGACGATGTCTTTACTGTATTTTTTAGCGTAATGGTGCTGGTGTCTGTCTTTGCTTTTACGTTGATGCCATACCTTGCATCTTTTATCGCTCCCGGATTCTCCGACGTCCTTCAAGCTAAAGTAATTACACTTTCGCGGATAATGTTGCTTTCGCCTATTCTTATGGGACTGTCGAATTTATTCGGCTCTCTCACTCAGCTTTTCCAGAAATTTTTCATTTATGCACTGAGCCCGATATTCTACAATATTGGAATAATTATTGGTATTTTATTTTTGTATCCACTTTTTGGTATTTATGGCGTGGCGTATGGCGTGGTGCTCGGCGCTCTGATGCATTTCTTGATTCAAGCTGTTGCTTCGGCCCAGTCTGGTTTTGCGCCCAGATTTTCCTTCTCTATAAACTTTGTTGAAATAAAGCGCGCAGTGATGACTTCACTCCCTAGGACATTAGGACTTTCTATGAATAACATCGCGCTCATTGCTATTATCGCTTTCGCTTCATTTTTTAAAAGCGGGTCCATTTCTGTTTTTAGTCTTTCCTTAAATCTTCAGTCAGTACCACTTAACATTATCGGTATATCTTATGCTGTTGCTACATTTCCAACTCTAGCTCGTTTTATTTCTCTCGGGAAGATAGAAGATTTTAAAAATCAACTTTGTTCTGCCGCTCGAGCGATAGTTTTCTGGTCTATTCCCATTACTTTTTTGTTTATTGTGCTTCGGGCGCAGATTGTCCGCGTGATACTGGGCTCCGCGTCTTTTTCGTGGGCGAATACACGTCTAGTAGCGGCTTCGCTCGCGATATTTTCTATTTCTGTTTTAGCTCAGGGAATGATAGCTCTTCTTTCACGTTCATATTATGCGATGGGCGATACTAAACGCCCCCTTATTATCAACGTTCTGTGTTCTGTTTTAATCATTATATTGTCTTATGTATTTATACAATTATTCCAAAACGTTTTACTATTCCGTTACTTCATAGAGTCAATGTTAAAAGTTTCCGACATCCCTGGAACGGAAGTACTGATGTTACCACTTGCGTACTCGACGGGCACAATACTAAACTTCATCCTGCATTGGTTTTTCGTGCGGAGAGACTTTATGGGACGAGGGTCTTTTATCACCAAGACATTCTTTCAGTCCCTGGGCGCTTCGTTCTTTATGGGATTAGTATCATATCTTAGTTTAAATATTCTTTCGCCAATTTTCGGCACCAGCACTTTCTGGGGAGTCTTCCTGCAAGGTTTTATTTCCGGAGTTCTAGGCATTGCTGTCGGCGTAGTTGTTCTGTATCTACTTAAAAATGAAGAGTTGAAGGACTTAATGAAAACTTTCCATACTAAATTCTGGCGCGCCAAGATCATCGCTCCTCCCCAAGAAGGGCTTTAGAATTGGCATATTTTCTGATAGAATAACCCGATGTCTTTATTTCAAAAGATATTCAAATACATATGGCCCCAAATACGTAAATATAAGGGGGCTTTTTACGCCGTGCTAGTTCTTTTTGTTGTGCGTGTTTCAGTTGGCTTTACAATAATTCCTTTTTATTTTAAAGAAATTATTGATACTATTTCAAGTTCTACCGTAGATAGAGCCACTATATCTCAAGAATTATTTTCATTCGTATTAATAATAATTAGTCTGGAATTTTTTGTTGTTATCACTGCAAGAAGTAGGCAATTTATTTATGACAAGTTTATAACGAATATTGTTCGTGATTTGCGTAATTTTACATTTCAGAGAATTGAGCAGAATTCTCACAGTTTTTTCGTGAATACTTTTGCTGGAAGCTTGGTAACCAAATCTAGGCGTTTTGTGTTTGCCTTTGAAGGTATGATGGAAATATCAATATTTAATTTTCTAAACGTTGCCACAATCTTTGTAGGTGTTTTCATAATTTTAATTCAAGAATCTCGATTAATTACTTTTTTACTTTTTGGATTACTCGCTGCTTATATCAGTGTTGTTCTAATTGTTGTAAAAAAGAAAATGAAATATGACATATTGTCCGCAGAACAAGATTCTCGAATAAGCGGACGCCTAGCAGATGTGTTTAGTAATATTTTTGCTGTTAAGTTTTTCTCTGCAAGGATTAGCGAGATAGATTCTTTTGGGAAATACACTAATGAAGGAAGAGAAAGAAGCCTAGAAGCCGCTTTTTGGAACAGAAGAATCGAAATGATCCAGAGTGTAGCTAGTGCTCTGACTTACTCGATTGTTATCTCTACCACTATTTATTTGTGGGTTAATTATGAAATTTCCACAGGAACTGTGGTCCTTGTCCAAACGTATATAACTCTTATTCTATTTAGAATTTGGGATCTAGTAAATTCTCTCACAAGGTTCATGAGGGCTGCTTCAGACATGAAAGAAACTATTGATATCTTTGAGATTGTGCCGGAAATACAAAATCCTATAAACCCAGAGGAGTTAAAAATCAACAAGGGATATATAAAATTTAACAATGTTTCTTTCCATTACAAGAACAATTCTGAGATTTTCAGTGGGTTTAATTTAGATATTAAACCCGGAGAAAGAGTTGGACTTGTTGGACATTCAGGCGCTGGAAAATCCACCCTTACTAATTTAATTCTTCGTTTGGCCGACGTAGTGGGAGGTAGTATTACAATAGATGGTCAGGATATAAGAAATATAACTCAAGATGATCTAAGGAGAAGTATTTCTTACGTACCGCAGGAGCCAGCTCTATTCCACCGAGCAATTAAGGAGAATATAGCTTACGGTAAACAAAATGCAAGCGAAGAAGAAATTATAGAATCTGCGAAAAAAGCTCATGCCCATGAATTTATTTCACAGTTGCCAAAAAACTATGAGACTTTTGTAGGAGAGCGGGGTATTAAGCTTTCTGGTGGGGAAAGACAAAGAGTAGTGATAGCAAGAGCTATGTTAAAAGATGCCCCAATCTTAATTTTAGACGAAGCTACTAGCTCTCTCGATAGCATTAGTGAGTCGTATATTCAGGATGCTTTTAATGAACTCATGAAAGGCAAGACCACCTTAGTTATCGCTCACAGGCTTTCTACTGTTCAGAAGATGGATAGGATTATTGTATTAGATAAAGGTAAAATAGTCGAAGAGGGAACGCACAAGGAACTTTTAGAGAAGAATGGTTTTTACGCTGACCTGTGGAACCATCAGACCGGTGGATTCTTGGAATAAAAATTTATGGAATTAAAATACATTAGAAACTTTTCAATCATCGCGCACATTGACCATGGTAAGAGTACCTTGGCTGACCGCATGCTCGAAATTACGCACACCATCGAGACGCGTAAAATGCGGGACCAAGTGTTGGACTCCATGGAGCTTGAACGTGAGCGTGGCATTACTATTAAGATGCAGCCCGTTAGAATGGAATATTATCCTCCCCACCTTGTTAAGGAGGGGGTAGGGGGTGGTCAAGAAAAATATGTGCTGAACTTGATCGACACCCCGGGGCACGTGGACTTCTCCTACGAGGTCTCACGGGCCCTGAAGGCCGTAGAAGGCTCTATTTTACTAGTTGATAGTACACAGGGAGTTCAGGCTCAGACCCTTACTACGCTTGCTATGGCGCGCGAGGGAGGCCTTAAGATCATTCCTGTGCTCTCGAAGATTGATTCTCCTTTGGCGAGGATTCCAGAGGTTAAAGAAGAGGTTATTAATCTTCTGAATTGTAAAGAAGATGAAATATTGCTCGTGTCTGGACGCACCGGGGAGGGGGTAGAGAGTTTGCTCGAGGAAGTAGTAAAGCGTGTACCTCCACCAGTTGAAACTTATCCGCAAGCTGAGAATATTTTACGTTCCCTAGTTTTTGATTTTAAATATTCAAATCATAAAGGAGTGATAGTCTTCGTGCGAGTTTTGGATGGTAAAGTTAAAAAGGGTGACAACTTACTCTTTTCTATTTCTGGGGAAAAGTTTACTGCGCTTGAAGTCGGAACTTTTTCTCCGGAAGAAACTCCGCGGGAGGACTTATCAAGTGGCGACACGGGGTACATAGTGACAGGCATCAAGAAGCCCGGCATCGCATCCGTTGGAGACACTATTACGATGGCCAAGAATCCATTACCCGCCTTTGCGGGATATATGCGAGCCGTGCCGGTGGTCTGGGCTTCTGTTTTTCCGGAAGATGCGGATGACTTTGTAACTCTCAAATCTGCTCTCGGCCGTCTTCAGCTCTCCGACTCCGCCTTTTCATACGAAGAAGAATCGAGTGGCTCCCTTGGCCGCGGTTTCCGCTGTGGTTTCCTAGGAATGCTTCACTTGGAAATAATTACCGAGAGACTGAAAAGGGAATTCGATTTAAGTTTAGTTATCACTACTCCATCTATAATTTATGAGGTGTGGTATAAAAACGGCAAGAAGTCTACCATTTACTCCCCATACTTTTTCCCTGATGATGGCGAGATAGAGAAGGTTCTGGAGCCGTGGGTCAACGTGAAAATAATTACTCCAGCTCAGTACCTAGGTGCTATTATGCAGTTACTCTTTGACCACGAAGCGGAAATAGGAGAGACAGAGAATTTCGGAGACAGCCGTTCCGCCATCTCCGTGCGGATGCCGCTTCGGGAGCTTTACCGTAACTTCTTTGATGAATTAAAGAGTACTTCTTCCGGCTACGGATCCATATCTTATGAAATAGCGGAAATGCGAGAGGCCAGCGTTACTCGTATGGATGTGTTAGTGGCGGATGAGGTGGTGTCTGCCTTCTCAAGAGTTGTGTCCAAGAAGAGGGTAGAGGAAGAAGCGGAAAACGCAGTAGAAAAACTTTTTAGTGTCCTGCCGAGGCAGATGTTCGTGACCAAGATTCAAGGCAAGGCCTTGGGACGCATAATTTCATCCCGAACCTTGCAAGCTTTCAAAAAAGACGTTACTCAGCATATGTACGGAGGGGATATAACTCGTAAAATGAAGCTCCGTGAAAAGCAGAAGAAGGGCAAGAAGAAAATGAAAGAGAGGGGTAAAATAAATATTCCCCAAGATGTGTTCTTAAAGATGATGCGTTCCGGAGAGTAATTCTAGTACTGCAATTTATTGTATTTGGAAAATAGGCGAGTAGAGGAGTATCATACTAAGTATAATAACAACACTGACCACCGCCCAGACAATTTGGATTTTCTTTTGATGTTTTTTATTGAAAAGCATATAGTATATAATAACACTATATGAGGAATTTTGGAAGCCGAAAATCATGGAGAAGTGTGCTCCAATCGAGGCCTTTTTTAATATTACTTTTTCTGGTGGTACTTGTTTTTGCTTGGAGCGTGATCGGCCTCTGGACTAAAATGGTAGAAACAGGCAAGAACAAAAGGATAGCCGAGGCTAAAATTGCTGAATTACAAGAGCAAAAAGAAAAGCTTTCTTTGGACATAGGCAAGCTCAACACAGATGCCGGGCTCGAAGATAGTATCCGGGATAAATTTGGATTTGCCAAGGAGGGTGAAGGACTCATCGTCATCATAGACGAAAAGGAGGAATCTGAAGTGCCTTTGGAAGCAAATACTTGGAGCATCTTTTCATTTTTTAGCAACTGGTTTAAATAATTTTAAAACATGCGGGCTTGCCTCGCTATAGTAAAACGAAAGCGGGATTAGTTTAGTGGTAGAATGAGTCCTTCCCAAGGATTAGACGGGGTTTCGATTACCCCATCCCGCACATTTTGCCTTTTTTCCAAGTATGATATAATAGAGATATTAATAAATAATATTATTGCGTCGCGTTTCAATGGACAGTACGCGACATGATTTTGCAAAATCAAATGAAAAAAGTAACTATTTATTCTACGCCGTCTTGCCACTTCTGCCATATGGCCAAGGAGTTTTTTAAAGAGAACAATATCGCCTATACTGAGCACGATGTAGCAGGAGATGCTGAACAAAGAAAGATAATGGTAGAAAAGTCCGGACAAATGGGCGTGCCAGTCATATTGATTGAAAACGATCTAGTGGTAGGCTTCAACAAGCCCGTGATTTCCAAGCTTTTAGGGATTGCTTAAGGTGTCCTTGGCAAGAATCGAACTTGCATCTATTCCTTAGGACGGAACTGTTCTATCCATTGAACTACAAGGACAAGGCGGTAAACTCATATAATTTAACATAAATTTCCTAAATTCGGAAATTGGAGTAAGTCTGATATAATGTGTATATGAAATCTAAACTTGAAGGTTTGAAGAAAATAGAAAAGCCCGTGCCAGCTAGAATGGAAAGTCCTTATTTTCAGAAACTGAAAGAGGAAATTTCAAGTGGAGAGAGTGGCAATGAGGAATTAGATACCGCCCTTAAAGGTGGGTTAATTTCTAGTGAAGATCATCATGTTTTAGTATCCGAGCTCTCTAAAATTTTGGAAAAAGCTGCTATTACTGACCCTTTAACGGGATTGTTAAATAGGCGTACCTTTATTCCTAAAATAAATAAGTTACGAAAAGATCTTAATGAAAGTGTGTCTAAAGATCAGCGTAAATTAAGACTCGATTCAATCTTGGTTGTTTCTGTGGATTTAGAGGGACTTAAGTTTTTTAATGAAAAACCTTATAGTCATGACGTAGGCAACAAAGCACTGATTATTTTTACTAATAAATTAAAAGAAGTTTTAAGAAGAGACGGCGACAGCGCTTTTAGGTTGGGTGGAGATGAGTTTGCTCTAGTATTGCCAATTTATACCAACAGTGAATCTGCCGAGAAGCTTTACGCTAGAATTCAAAAAGAAATAAACAAACTTCTTCACTTAAGTGTCCAAAAAGTGGCGACGGATGCAGGTATGCAAAATCGAGAATGGGATTTACTGATTCGAGCCACCTTTGGTCATGCGATAGCTAAGAGGGGGGATTTGCGAACAGTGGAACAGTTGATCACTGAGGCTGATACAGAGGAGAGAAATGCTAAAGATGAAAGAAATATTCACAGAAAAAATCTAGAACAACAAAAGTTCAGCACTCTCTAATCCCTCTTTTATTTCCGCTTATTTTATGATAAAGTAGTTACGTACTTATTATGGATCCAGAGTCAAAAAAGCTTTTAACCGATACCCTTGCTCTTACCCAAGAGAACAATAGTATGCTTCATGACATGAAGCGTACTATGCGTTGGCAGCGTATCATGAGCTTTGTGTACTGGATATTCATTGTAGGTTCCGCCGTGGGCGCGTATTACCTTATACAGCCTTATGTGGATAGTTTAATGTCTGCTTATGGCAGTGCCAGTGAAGCATTAAAAAGTCTTAAAAATATCGGTCAGTAGAATATTTAAAATTTTAGAGTTTTACCTCTGTAATTCATTGCTTCTTTAAGAAAAATTTCTCCATCCTTAGAGCTGTGCTCTATCATGTGGCAGTTTGCGCATAATAAAATACATTTTTGCATCTCTTTTTTCAGGGAATCCCAACTTTTGTTTGATACGTTACCAATTGTAAAATCTTTTTCTGCAGAATTTTTATGATGGAATTGAAGGGCGGCTTGATTTCCAGTCCATCCACACCTTGTACATTTTCCACCTAATAAGGCTATAGCAGCAGCTTTCGATCTAAAGCGTCTAATTTTTGTGTTGCATGATCCGCATCTAGTTCTATTTTTTGACTGATAATCTTTGAATTTATTTTCGCAAAGTCTACATATATCCATATACCTACAGTATAACACATAAGGCTCTACTAGGAAAGAATAACATTGCAAAAAATCCTAATTTTAGTAATATAAGTAAGTAAAATAAGTATTTGCCGAGGTAGCTCAGTTGGTAGTAGCGCTCCCCTGAAGAGGGAGAGGTCACCAGTTCGATTCTGGTCCTCGGCACAGCATTTTCCTAAAGAGATTTTACCTTAACGGTATTTTTCTTTTCCTTGTCTACTTTCTGAAGGCGGATAGTAAGGAGCCCGTGGCGCTCGGTGGCTTCCACTTCTTCCGGTTCTACTTCTTGGGGTAGGGAAATGGTTCTAGAGAACTTGCCCCAATAAAGCTCCTTAATAAAGTAATTATCTTCGTTGATGTTTCTATTTTCCTCGCGCTTACCGCGGATGGTAAGTATGTCGCGCGCGATGGTGAGTTCTATGTCTTCTGGCTTTACTCCCGCCACCATCGTCTGCACTACTATGTCTGCCGGTGTCTGATACACATCCACTGCGAGCTCGGCTTCTTCACTCTCCTCAGTCATCCAGGCGCTGTTTTTGCCACTGTCTTTCACTAGGATTGCTTGCGTTTCCTCCTCCTCTTCATCTGGTACTCGGATACTACCAGTTATTCTTTCAAAAAAACTTCTTTTCTTTGGTTCTAACATTTTATTTACAAATTATGTTATTGATAAACTTTACGCGTCCATTCTTCTTAGTTTTTCAAAGAGTAGCATCACGATGACCGCAGCTACCCAGAGGAAGGCAAACACTTGCAAGAATCCCTCTCCGCTATTCTTCATTATAAAAAAATTAAAGGCACTATGCAAGGCAATAGCGAATATTAACCCAATGTAGAAATACAATCTTCGCACAAACCCGTGTAGGTTGTGTGATAACCCGAGTGCGATGCCCACCGTGCCACTGGCGACTGCGTGTAAGAGGGTAGAGCCCAGGAAACGGAGCTGTCCAGTGAGTAGCCCAACTGTAGTGTCGCCCAAGGCAAAGGGCTTCAACAAGAAGAGAGCATTCTCTAATGCCGCAAATCCGAGCGCCGCGGTGATGAGGTATATCGGCCAGTCGGTAGCCTCATCTACTTGATTCGTATTATAAATTAGCAACAGTACCGCGATGAACTTTATTATTTCTTCAGCCGCCGCCCAGCTGATAAGCTGCCACTCCGGGGAGGTTACGTTCATTTGGATAAACTTTTGAATCGGTAGCACAAAGACAGTAGCCAGCATTCCTAAAATAAATATAATGGTAATTAACCCTCGGGGTTCCGCCTTATTACCTTCTTCTCTAATCCAAAACCAGAGCCATAGAAGGGAAGGAATGATACCAGCCAAGAGTGCCAAAGCTATAATTTTAGGATCGGTGGTTATCATAAGGGTTTACCCAAAGCAGAGTCGAAAGGCCATTTTTCAACTATTAATAAATTTTTTCTACTAGGCATCATGGACCAAATTTCTTCTGTAACGAATGGCATGAAAGGGTGTAATATTTTTATGCAGTCAATCCAGATGGGGAGCAGTGCGGATTTTATTTTTTCATTACTTTTACTGTCTTCAATAATTTCGTCAGCAAAGCGATGCCAGATGTAGTGGTAGATTTTCTCGGCCGCTAAGTAGAAACGATAGTTGTCCATATCTGATGTTATGTCTTCTTTAATTTTCCTAAATTCTTCTGTTAATTCTTGCTCTTCGTTGTCACTCTCAGTTTTATTGTCTAAGACGAAGCGTGTAATGTTCCAAATTTTATTGGCAAAGTTTTTATAACCCCTAATCCTATCTTCCGCGAGCGCGAGAGAAGTACCGGGAGTATTGCCCACTACCAGTCCTAGGCGGAATGCATCGGTGCCGTATTTTTCAGTGAGTGTCATCGGGTCTATTACATTACCTTTACTCTTGCTCATCTTCTGGCTCTTGGCATCAAGCACCATTCCATGAAGGTAAACATTCTTAAATGGTATTTCTTGCGTAACATATAGTCCTAGCATGATCATTCGTGTAACCCAGAAAAATATTATGTCGCCCCCGGTTTCCATTACATCCGTTGGGTAAAAGGTTTTGAAGTCCTGGGAGTTTGGGAATCCGAGAGAAACAAATGGCCACTGGGAAGAAGAGAACCAAGTATCAAAGGTATCTTTATCCTGCACCACTTCACCTGCGCAGGCAGAGCACTTAGTAATTTTGTTTTCCAAGTCTACCATTCCATGCCCACACTTTGTGCACAGCTTGGCGGGTATTGGTATACCCCAGACTATCTGTCTTGAAATATTCCAGTCCATGATGTTCTCTAGCCAGTGCAGGGTTACTTTTTTATAATGTTCTGGAATGTAATTTATTTCGCCGGAATTTATTTTTACTAGGGCTTTCTCTGTTAGTGGTTTCATTTTTACAAACCACTGATTTTTAATTTGTGGTTCTATTACTGTTCCGCATTTATAGCAAGTCCTCACTACGTGCTTGTATTTGTCGTCTATTTTTTCTACCAGTCCTTTACTCTCGAGCTTGGACACTATGAGCGCGCGCGCTTTTTTAATATGCTGTCCTGCAAATTCTCCAGCTATAGGTAGGAGCTTCCCGTTCTCATCAATTATTTGTTCTTTGTCTAAGCTATGTCGTTCCGCTATCTCGAAGTCAGTATTGTCATGCCACGGTGTGATAGTCATGACACCGGTACCGAATTCCATATCCACCGCTTCATCTTTGATTATTGTAGCCTCGATCGGGCCGTTGATCCACTCCAAATTTATTTTTTGCCCCTCTTTATATTCCGCGTAGCGTTTGTCTTCTGGGTGCATGACGACGTATTTGTCGCCAAATTTTGTTTCAGGACGGGAAGTGCCTATTACGAATGGCCCATACTTTAGATAATAAAAGCTCTCTACTCTCTCTTCGTCCACTATTTCCAGATCCGAAAAAGAAGTCTGATGCTTGGAACACCACGACACTATACGATTGCCACGGTATATTAGGCCGTCACCCCAGAGTTTCTGGAATGTTTGATAGACAGTTTTTACGATACTTCCGTCTAGGGTGAACCGCTCTCGTGACCAATCACAAGACGCACCCATTTTCTTGATTTGGGATTTTATATTTTTTGAATTAGTAAGGGTAAAATCTAATATTTCTTCGTATAACTTTTTTGGTTCAATGTCGAACCTCGTGCGTCCTTCTTTTTCTAATTTTTTTTCATAGACTACCTGCGTTTCAAATCCGGCGTGGTCGAGCCCGGGAAGCCAGAGGGCCTTGAATCCCTGCATTCTTTTGTAGCGGATCATGATGTCCTCGATTGTCATGACCAGTCCGTGTCCGGCATGGAGAGAGCCATTAGCATTCACCGGGGGCATTATTATAGTAAATGGTTCATTTCTTTCGCCTGCTTGCCCCGAAGAAAGCGGAGGTAAATTATCTGGGTTAAAAAAACCGCTCTCTTCCCAGAGCTTATAGATTCTACTTTCTGTTTCTTTGGGATCGTAAGGTCTCAATATTTTTTCTGGTAGCTTCTCGTGCATGGCTCAATAATATCATAATCTAAGCCTTCCGTCAGCCTTTATGTTCATCGGATCCTTGGTCTTTTTCTTGTTTTTTATGTAGTTCAAGTAGCCAGCGATACCGATCATAATAGAATTGTCGCGAGCTAGTTCCCGAGTCGGGAGGAGGAGCTTTACGGATTTTTTAGTAACTTTTTTTATTTCATTTCGCAAGTGCTTGTTGGCTGCTACTCCACCGGCTACTATCAATGTTTTAATTTTATATTTTTCAATAGCCTTTGCTGTTTTATACGTTAGGCATTCGACTGCCGCGTTTTCGAATTCAAGCGCTATCTGCGACTTCATTTCGTCACTTAATTCTCCCTTTTCTTTTTTTATTTTTTGAATTAAATAAAGTACCGAGGTCTTCAGTCCCGAAAAAGAAAAGTCGAAATTCTTTGTATAAAGCATGGGGCGGGGGAGTGTAACTAAAGAGCTCTGTACTTCAGGAGACTGTGGAGCGCGACGGCGTGATTTCGAGGAAATTTTTAGCAAAAAATTATCCGTACTCTTGAAGTGCAGAGCTCTTTGAATCTCTGCCAGTCTCGAAATCTGAGGTCCGCCTGGGTATGGCAGGTCCATCATACGCGCCACTTTATCGAAGGCTTCACCCACGGCATCGTCCAGTGTCTCGCCAATTATTTCATATTGCATCCACTTCTTCATTAGCACGAGCTGTGTGTGCCCACCAGATACTAGCAAAGCCAAAGCTGGCAAGTTAGTTTTTATTATTTTAAATTTTCCTTTATTTTTACCAAAGATAGAAAGCACGTGTCCTTCCATGTGGTTAACCGGCACCACCGGTACCCGCCACTTCTTCGAGAGCTCTTGCGCAAAAGTTATTCCAGTCCAGAGTGAGGGCGGGAGTCCGGGGCCATAAGTCACACATATTAAATCCACTGGCTTTTCCTTTTTATCAAGTTTGGATTCTTTTAGAGTTTTCTCCAGGAGTATTGGTAAATTTTTCAAATGTTCGCGCTTGGCTAGTGCGGGATAAACTCCACCGTAGGGGATGTGGATGCTGACTTGCGAAGCTAGGTTGTCAGATAATATTTTAAACCTAGCGTTCGTTACTCCTCCTGTGGCCTCAAATATTGTGAGCCCTGTATCGTCGCAAGATGTTTCAATGCTCAGTATTTTCATTGCTTTAGTGTTTTATATATCATATAATTTTTCCACTGTAATTTTATGCGCGGTTAGCTCAGTTGGTAGAGCGACCCCTTGACGTGGGGTAGGCCGGGGGTTCGAATCCCTCACCGCGCACTTTGCATTAATTTCTCCAGTATTTCAAGCTCTTCTTTAGAATTTGGCTGCAAGCCTTCGATCATGTTGGCAACTCCCACGGTTTCAATTTTCTTCTTCTGTTTAAAAGCGAGCCCGACTAAATCCGTTAAATAATACTCAGCTTGCTTGTTTTGATTTTTTATTTTATCAATATTTTGCCACAACCACTCCGCATTAAAAGCATAGATGGCAGGGTTCAATTCTTTAATTTCTTTTTCGTCCACACTTGCATCCTTAAACTCTACAATTTTTTCTACTGAGCCGTTGCTATCTCGCACTATGCGCCCGAAGTGATACAAAGCTTTCCGCCAGTCGTCAAAGTCGGGAACTACAACCGTTGCCATCGTAATTGTTCCATTTTTTTCTTGATGCGTAGAAATTATCCCTTCGATTGTTTCTTTAGAAATGAGTGGCTGGTCAGTGGAGATAACTAAAATTATTTTATGATCTTTATGAGTGGAATCTTTGGCGGACATCACTGCATGCGCGGTGCCGAGCTGTTCTTTTTGTTCAGCATAATTATGTTCCTTTCCCAATACTTCCCAAATACGCTCTTTCTTGTGGCCGACTACAATCACAGGTTTGGTAGGTAAATGAAGTAGGAAAACAGTGTCCAGAATATGGCTTAAAAAAGGCTTACTGTTTAAAAGCGCGAGTGCTTTAGGCTCGTCGGATTGCATCCTTTTACCCACTCCGGCAGCCAAAATTATGATTTGGACATTATCTTTTGTCATATTTCGCGTTCAGAGATTATACACTAATTTTTTATTTTTTCCAGAACCTTTGGAATTTTCTTGAAGTCTGCCATCAATACTTCCCGCATTGATCCGTCGTAAAGAGCTGCGGCTGGGTGGTAGAGGGCGTAGAAATATTTAGTAGGCATACCGGTGAAACTTTTTATTAATAATTTTCCGTGCGCTTGCGAGATCTGCTCTTTAGGGAAGAAATTATTCATGGCATGCCGGCCCAAGAGCACAATCAGGCGAGGGGAAATAATTTTAAGTTCTTCGAGTAACCACTCTCTGCAAGCAGTTTTCTCTTCTGGCAATGGGTCACGGTTGTTCGGAGGACGATACTTTACAATATTAGTAATATAAATATCTTCACGTTTTAATTTAGTAGTTTCGAGCATTTCATTTAAGAATTTACCTGCGGCGCCCACAAAAGGTCGGCCTTGCTCGTCTTCATTGCGTCCTGGCGCTTCCCCGATGAAGACTACTTCAGCTTCTGCGCTACCGTCACCCAGCACCACTTGCTTGGCTGTTTTTCTGAGCTTGCACACGCATTCTACCATCCATTTCTGGTTTAGTTCGGTTAGTTTTTCTTGCTTCTTCATTTGGGAATTGTATTAAATTAAAGTTTTATTATCAATGTATTTGACAATTGTTTATAAAGTGGTAAGGTTTTATGGAAGGGGGAGTTTCGATGAAGGCATTGAGCTGGTTTTTCTTCGGTTCGTGCGGGCCGAACGAGGCTGAGGTCCGTCTGGTGTGGGCGCTTCTGGCGACTGCGCTCAAAGTCGTGGCAGCTGTGGCCTTGGTGATGGTCTTGCCGTCGGCGAGGCCATTCATCATCGCATTGCTTGCGGTGCCAGCTATTGGAGTGTTGGCGTTCGCTTGCTGGTTCATGATGACGGTTGCCGTCGTCATTTCAACCAAGCTTTCCATTAGTTCTAGTAGTCTCCTGTCTGCGGCCATTGTGGCCGCGGTTGGTGTCGCCGCCTACTTATGGGCGGCCTTTTAGAGGGAGGTGTTCCAGCTCAGCGTACAACAGGCACAACCTGCCGTGGTAGTCACGGCAGGAGAAGGGAAGTAGTTAGTTCTTTACTCTTTTAAATATCTAGTAAAAACAGAGGCCCCGAGAGCATTAATTTGCTTCGGGGACGTTTTGTTTGTGTTATTTTTTGCATATTCTTTCGACTAGAGGATTTTATGCTTATATTTAGGTTAGGTAAAAAACAAAAAAACAACCCTTTTGGAGAGTTGTTTTTTTGTTTTTTATTTATTGAGCAGGAGTTTCTGGAGTTGGTGGGCAAGTGCATGGGTTGTTGCCACATACAGGGCATTTAGTTGTATCGTCCATATTATTTTGATTAATTAACAAAAAGCACTAACAGCTAGGCGACTAAACTCGCTATTACTACCACTCAAACAGTATAGCCTAAATTAAACAGAAAAGGAAGGAGTTTTCATTTATTTAGGTATAAAAACAAAGGATCCACCACCGAACGTGGAGGTGTTTCCTCTTTACATCTACGGTGTAGAGCTGGTAAGAGAAGTCTTTTTAATTTCAATCGTGGCGTACAGCTGGACAGTACGACGTCCCATCATGGGTCCGAACAACTTCTCGCGCGTCGCTGGCATTTCTACTGGGTTGTCGGCTTCCGCTTGGCTGGCTTCCGAACTAGAACTTGCGACCATCTTTATCGTCATCACAGGAGTCCTGGGCGCAGTTGGTCTACACAAGTATTATCGAGCAATGAAAGTCAGCACTAAGGACTGAGGAGGGGCCAGCGCACTTCTTCGGTCCTTTCTCTTTTTTATTATATTACGGCTCAACGGTCGTTGAGTCGTTAGAGTCCAATATAGTAAAGGTGTTTTTACAAATACAAATAAAAATGTTAGTATGTTTTGCAATGGGCACATCGCTAAGTTGATGTGCACCTGTCGACGGCCCTATCGTCTAACGGTTAGGACAACAGGTTTTCAATCTGTTAACCCGGGTTCGATTCCCGGTAGGGTCACAAAAAGAAACTTGGTCGGGGCTGAGCGAAAAATGCGGGTCCGCCTCGGGCGGACAAGGTGGCGAGAGAATGAAATCCGCCCTGCGGGCGCAAGCGAATTCGATGGGTGGGCAAAACTGACTTCTTTATACAAAAGGAATATAATTATAGTGTCTATGCAAACCCAAAAGATTATCGAACAATTAGGGTTTTCCGCAAAGGAAGCTAAAGTATACCTCGCGGCTTTGATACGCTTTACTCTCCGCTGAATCATAAAGATGGAACCATTCACAAAACTAAAGCTGATGCGGAAGCCGATGAAAAATAGCATTTTGATGGTATTACAACAGAATAA
>Ga0209542_10005451_pt1 | contig 25368 bp, 22 predicted proteins | sample RifCSPhighO2_01_FD_184028 | JGI IMG/M metagenome (GOLD analysis project Ga0209542, IMG submission 184028) | Soil microbial communities from Rifle, Colorado - Rifle CSP2_plank highO2_0.1 (SPAdes) (version 2) | ecosystem: Environmental > Terrestrial > Deep subsurface > Rock core/Sediment ...
GTGATGAAGATTTGATGGAAGCAGCCATCGGCTATCTCCCTTGCCCCTGTAGTTCAACGGATACCTGCCTGCCGGCAGGCAGGGAATGCAAGTCCCGTTCATTCAAAATTTTTCCCCGCGCCCGTAGTTCAACGGATAGAATTCAAGCTTGCGGAGCTTGTGATCCAAGTTCGATTCTTGGCGGGCGCAAGGAAAAATTTTGAATGAGGTGATGCCCGATGAGATAGCATGCTTACCATATCTTCTCCCATATCCGCCTTGAACCGCGTGGGACGGGCGACAGAGTCTAAATTTAAAAAGTTGGGGATCCTCACGATCGAGGATCTCCTTTCGTATATTCCTTTTCGGTACGACGATCTCTCGAAGACCGTTTCAGTCTCCCAGCTTGTTCCCGGCACGACCCAGACCGTCCGGGTGCTGGTCGAACAGATTGCCAGCCGCCGCGGCCGCAGCGGCAAGATCATAACCGAGGCGATTGTTGCCGATGAATCGGGAAAAATCAAAGCCGTTTGGTTCAATCAACCCTATCTTTCGAACGTACTGCGACCTGGTTTCGAGGTGTATCTCTCCGGGAAGGCGGAGAGAAATGTGTGGGGCATTTCTCTCGTTTCGCCGAGCTGGGAGCCGGTTCGAGAGGCGCAGGTTCACACAGGGAGAATCGTGCCGATCTATTCGACCACCGCCGATCTTACCTCGCGGCAGATTCGTTTTCTCGTTGGCCAGGCGCTGCCTTTCGCCTCCAAGATGGCGGACCCGCTTCCCGAAGATTTGAGGCGCGCGCACGGTCTGCTACCGCTCGGCCGGGCGATTGCATCCGTCCATTTTCCTGATTCCTGGAAAGAGGCGCGCGCCGCCAGACGCCGCATCTCCTGGGAGCGGCTGTTTTTGATCGCCTTGCGGAATCGGCGGGCCAAGGAGAGGCAGAAGAGTCTCGGCGCGCCGGCCATTCCTTTCGACGAGCCCGGAACCAGGGAGTTCGTCGCCCGCCTTTCGTTCCGGCTGACCGACGCCCAGCGGCGTGTCGCCTGGCGGATCATCCGTGATCTGGGCAAGCCCCATCCCATGAACCGTCTCTTGAATGGCGACGTGGGCAGCGGGAAGACGCTGGTGGCGGCCATTGCCGCCTGGAACGTGGCCCGCGCCGGCAAACAGACGGCCTTCATGGTCCCGACGGAGATCCTCGCCCGCCAGCATTTTCGGACGCTGTCGCGCCTGCTTTCCGGGACGGGCGTCCGGCCGGCGCTTCTCGTCCGGAGCGCGGCGGAGACGGTTGAAGGCCCTCTTTCCGCCGGGACGCTTCGGGAGCGGATCTCCGGCGGAGAGGTCGACGTGGTCGTCGGCACCCACGCGCTTCTTGAGGGCAAGGTAAGCATCCCCAAGCTTGCTCTGGCCGTGATAGACGAACAGCACCGGTTCGGAGTCGAGCAGAGGCGGCGGCTTCGTGAAAAGATGGAGGAAAAAAGGAGGAAAGGCGAAGGAAAACAGAAAGAAAAGAGGATGCTGCCGCATCTGCTGTCGATGACAGCCACCCCGATTCCCAGGACCATGGCCATGACGATTTACGGAGATCTCGATCTTTCAGTCCTGGATGAAATGCCTCCGGGGAGGACGCCGGTGGAGACGCGTTTGCTTTCTTCCGGCCGGATGGCCGAGGTCGAGGAAATCATCCGGCAGGCTGCCCGGGAGGGGCATCAGTCATTCGTTATTTGTCCCCAGATTGACGCCTCCGACCCCGCCAATGACGGGGCAGGTCGCGCCGGCGCGCGGGCGGCCGTCGCCGAGCACCGCCGCCTTTGCCAAGCCCTGCCGGATCTCTCGGTGTCGCTTCTCCATGGGCGGCTGCCGGCGGCAGAGCGCGAGCGGACCATGGCCGCTTTCGCCGCCGGGGAAATTCAGGCACTGGTCTCAACTTCGGTGGTCGAGGTCGGTGTGGACATTCCCAACGCCACGGTCATGGTCATCGAGGAGGCCGAGCGTTTCGGTCTGGCCCAGCTTCATCAATTTCGCGGACGGGTCGGACGGGGGGAGAACGCTTCGCTTTGTCTCCTGGTTCCCGGAGCGGAGTGCGGCCAGGAGGGGATGGAGCGCCTGCGAATCGCGGCCGGGACGCAGGATGGCTTCGCCCTGGCCGAAAAGGACCTGGAACTGCGGGGGCCCGGGCGTATTTTCGGCACCGAGCAGTCCGGCAGGCAGGCGGACGCCGCTCTCCTGTCCGATCCGGCGCTCATCATTGAAACGCAGGAGGCCGCCGGAGCGTTCCTGGCCGGCGATCCCGGGCTCGCCGGGCATCCGGCGCTGCGAGCCGAGCTCAAAACCCTCGGCGAAGACGTTCATCTGGAATAATTCCTCTTGACACCATCCGACGGATGGGGCATAATCATCGCGCCGCCAAACCCGCCTGACGGCAGGCAGGCAGCAGGTGGCTGAAAGGGAAAAGATCCGCTTGGGGCGGATTTTCGGTTTTTCACCAGACGCGACCGCGGCAGGCCTGCCTGCCGGCAGGCAGGCGCGGCGCGTCCAGCAATGAACAGCAATGTCGGGGAGGATGGTGCAGAATGGAGTTCTGCTGTCTGTGCAACCGGGCCTTCGGTTCGGCAGAGAAACGGCTCCGGCACGGCCAGTTCGCGGCGCATCACGATTGCGTTCGCGATATCGGCCTGCGCAGGTGTCGGAAGGAAACCTCGCGGTTGATCTCCAAGATCAACCGCCGGATCGGGGTTCAGTTCATCGACCCGGCGATCGCGGAGGTGAGGAAGGTCGATGAGATGTACAGCGTGCTCCAGCTGCTCTACCTCGAGATCTCGCGCCGTCCGGAGCACGGCTGGCCGGAGTCCATGGTCAGGATCCAGGAGCTCTCCGAATCGGCGCTCCTTCGGGCCTTCCCTGGCCAGAAGGTGGAGCTGATGCTGAGGGAGTCGGTGGATCCCAAGGACCCGCGCTTCGAGGAGTCAGATGTTCGATTCGCGCTTCATCTCCGCTGGCTGAACGAAAACCTCAGCCAGCGCCTTGGCAGGCCGAGCATCATCGGTTCGGTGCCTGTCGCCGCCATCCCGCTCTAGGAGGACTAGCTTCCGGAGCCAAAAAAGCCGATCGGTATCGACCATCGCGGGTCGTTACCGATCGGCGCATTTTTTTATATTTTAGAGGATGGCCAATGCTTCTGCCACGGATTTCGCCGAAGCCGGAGTTACGGAACGGGAGAATCCGAGCTTGGTTGCCTCGGCCAGGCGACGATCAAGGTGGGGGACGCTTCGGATCTCGCCGCCGAGGCCGATCTCTCCGAAGACGACGGTGGCGCGGTCAATGGGGACTCCCTTGGCCGTCGAAGAGATGGCCGCGGCCACGGCCAAGTCGGCGGCTGGCTCATCGATGGTAAGCCCGCCGACGACATTCACGTAGAGATCGAGATTGCCCAAAGAAACGCCGCCGTGCTTTTCCAGGACCGCGGAGAGCATCAGCAGGCGGTTGCCGTCGAATCCATTGGCTCTTCTTACCGGCGTGCCGAAGGCGGCGCGAGAGGTCAGGGCCTGAACCTCGACCAAGATTGGCCGGCTTCCCTGGACCGTGGCCGTGACCACGGAGCCGACCGCTGAGCCGCTCCGTTCCGCGAGAAAGGCCTCGGACGGGTTGATAACTTCTTCAAGTCCGCTCGGCCCCATGCGGAACACTCCGACTTCATCCGTGCCGCCGAAGCGGTTTTTAGCGGACCGGAGGATGCGGAAGGCGCGATGCTCGTCGCCTTCGATGGTAAGCACGACGTCCACCAGATGTTCCAGGGTTTTCGGCCCGGCAATCCCGCCGTCTTTGGTCACCTGGCCTATCACGAGCGTCGTCGTTCCTTCGCGCTTGGCCAGCTCGGCCAGCCGGGAGGTGGCGGCGCGGATCCCTCCGGGTCCGCCGGGCTCGCCGCCATCCGGAACGCGCATGGTCTGGATGGAATCCACCACGGTGAGCGTCGGCCGTTCGGCGGCGACGGTGGCTGCGACCGTGTCAATATCCGTCTCTGGCAGGAATTTGAGCCCCGAACCTGAGACGCCCAACCGCTCGGCGCGCAGTTTGATCTGGGAGGGCGACTCCTCCCCGGCAACATAAAGAATCGGTCCGCCCAGCTTTTCAGCGATCTGCAATACCAGCGTTGATTTTCCGATTCCCGGCTCGCCGGCCAGCAGGATCAGTGATCCGCGGACCACTCCGCCGCCGAGTACTCGGTCAACCTCACCGATGCCGGTAGGGGAGCGCTTGGCGTCCACGCCGGCGACCTGGTCAAAGGCCACCGTTTTTCCCGGTGTTGCTCTGGATTTCTGAGTCTCCTGACCGCTGATTCTCCCTTCGGCCACCGTTCCCCACCCATTGCACTCCGAACACCGTCCGACCCATTTCGGGTACTGGGCGTCGCATTTGGAACAGACATATACTGGTTGCGATGTCATGAGAACTGTGATCGCGTACAAAGAATAGACGGGGTTATTCAATGCTAAACGTGAAAGTTAATGAAAAGTTGGGATTACATGCTTTTTTTAAGCATATGGTGCCTGTCCTAACCGCCGAGGGGGGCGTGGCTTGGCCTTGTATGACTTTTGCTATTCCTCTTGCTTCGTTTGCCCATCCCATAAAGATCGCTGCGTGTTGTCCGGCTAGGCCGGGTTGGGCATTAAAAATCGCAAAAGAATCTCCTGCTTGTAAATCGTTTGCCCATGAATCCGGCCAGTCGGCTAATTCTGTTTTAAATTTGGCATAGGCCGCTCTTCTTGCGGCGGTTGGATTTCTTACGCATCCTGGTGGACGGTCCGGATTCCTCGTCGAGCAGTTTATTTGCTTAAGAAAGCGTACTCTGTCACCGCCGACGCCATTGGTTTGCGTTCCTTGTCCGGTTTTTGATGTATCCCCGGCTATTTGGTTAATTGTTTTTGTAACATTTCCGCAAGCTCCCAGTTTCATTTCGCATTTTGCCGCTAGTTCAGCAATTTTTACGACTCGCTCCCTTTTTGATGTTATTCCCGTGAGGAGTTCGTTTACTTTTTCTTTAAATTCGAGATTGCGCGGATGTAGTTCCGGATGGCGTCCCAGATTGGGAGTATAGGGGTTCACAAAAGTAAAAGGGCAGCCCCCAGGTGTTGGCGTGGGCGCCTCGTCCGTTTCTTGGGCGTTCGCTACTTGCCCAAGAAGGTCGCTTAGACCAGAGGTAACAAGTGCGGTCGCCATAGGAGTCACTTTTTCGACTGGTCCACGTGCACCTTCCTCTGGTCGATCTACGGGCACACCTCCTACTTCTTCTATTATCGTCGGTTCTGTTGTTGTAAGTAATTCATTTAATAATGCTTGTTCGATGAGCTCAAGCCTGAGTGAACGCAAACGCACCAGTTCTGGGTTGATGGTGAACAAGATAAGGTACGAGCCTAGAGCGATGATGACCCCCACAACTGCATTGGTGATCATTTTTTTTGCATCGCCGATGGTGGTCATGTTTCCGGCGGCCGTGAGCCAGCGAATGCCGCCGTAAACGATCATTACTGTGGCAATTATCCCGACGATCCCCAGCACATAGTTGTAGATGGCCTGAATGTACTGGGCGATGAAAGGAATGTCGAGGGTGCGCGTCTGGCCGGCTTCGGTTACTTTGATTTCGGAGAAACCCTTAAATCCCGGGATGGGAATGATCAACTGGGGAATGGCCGGGATGAAGGCCGGCAGGGGGAGGCCCTCCTCCCGGGCCGGCGCGGCCGGAGAGGCCTGTGAACATTCAACGACCGAAGTGCAGACCTTGGATTCATATCGGACTACGTCACCCCGGCTTTCGCAAGCAGTTTGATCTTCCACTTTGGGGAAGGTGGAGGCATCGTAGCAGACCGTGGTATCCCCGGCGCGGGTGACGCAGCAGAAACCGGCTTGCGCCGGAGCGGCACAAGTCTGGTTGGGAAAGAAATCTACATTGGCAACTCCGCCGCGCTGGCCGCATTGCCAGCGCCGTTCGTCCGCGCACTGGCTTTTATTATCGCCATACTGGCATTTTCCGGCGTCGCTGCATTCCGCGCGGGCGTTGCAATCCTCGTCAGACCACGACCTTCCATCGCCCGAACAGGCACCCTCCCTCTCGGGTCCTTGTTGGCGGCAGTATTTGAGTCCTGGACTGCCAATCGGCCACTCCACGCAACACCCCGCACTCGCAGGCGGAGCCGCCCCGATAAATGCCAGCACAGTTAGTATTCCAACAACAATTCGCTTTGTTTTCATAGCAAACGGCGAGCCGATAGGGCTCGCCGTGTATCATAACACATCTTTAATTGATGGTTGTGTCATCTTTCTATTATCGAACACAAGCGAGAATTGGTATCGCTGTTTGTTCTCCTAGTGTGATGGATACGTGAACGTGCGGACCCGGCGCGTTTCCGGTCTCCCATGGTGGTCGACAGTTCGGTTCAGGGTGTGTGCAACCATCGTTCCAGAAGTGGCCGGTCCAGGAGGTTTTTGTTTTCCATTCAGGTGTGTCGAACCGTTCACCGTTTAACACTCTACAACATTTTCCGCCAACCTTGGCAATTGACTGTCCGGCTTCAACGCGAGTTCCATCACTCACAAGGAATTCGGAGATGTGAGCCATGTTGTACTGGTATCCATTTCCGAATTGGATTTCCAGTCTGTTTCCTGATGGGCAGGTTGCGGCAAATCTTCCGTTCGTACTGCCACGGCAGTCTTCTCTCTTTCCGGGCTTGAGCTTGACTACTCCGGCGACAGGGGCTTTTATGACCGCTCCGTAGGCTCCTATGATATCTAGAGATTTTACATCAAGTAGTGGTTTGGAACCCGATGGTGTGGAGCCGCGGATTTGTTGAGCTTGTTGAGTATGATAATTGCAATTCCATCCAAGGCCAGTGGGCGAGGGCATGGCCGATCCAGCTTGACATTGGATTCCTTGTGAACTGATTTCCTGCGCATAGTGGGCGCAACCGCCCGCACCCGCACCTGGTCTTCCTGCACCCGTGCCTGATTCTCCTTCTCCTTCAGCAATCTCGGCATATGCCAAAGGCAAGGTTGCCTGTTCAATAAACGCCACACGGAGTGCCCGGAATTTGACGATTTCCGGATTGATGGTGAAGAGGATCAGGTACGAGCCCAGGGCGATGATGAGACCGATGACGGCGTTGCCGATTACCTTCTTGGCCTCGCCGATGGCCGTCATGTTTCCGGCGGCGGTCAGCCAGCGGATGCCGCCATAGACAACCATTACCGTGGCGACAACTCCGATGATGGAGAGCGCGTAACGGTAAATGGCTTCGAGATATTGTGCCAGCCAGGGGATGATGTAGTAGCGCTGTCCTTCGGGACCTTGGAGTTTTACTTCGGAGAACTCGGGGATTCCCGGGACGGGGATGGAAAGAAGCGGCGGTCGGAATTCAATGTTGACCGGCGGACCCTCGGCCGGCGCCGCCGCCGGCTGTAATCCAAACACCGAGCAATACTTCTTGCCGCGATAACGGTCAGAACCATTTATTTCATGTTTGAGATTTTGACAGAATTGAGTGTTGAAAACATCCTCCTTGAAAGCGCAGGAACCGTTCTCCCATTTACATACAAAATTACTTACCAGCCCGACATTATAATTTGTCAGATCTACATCTTGGAAAGCGCTTTGTGCTTGTATTAGTCCAGAACACTGATTTTCGCTGCGCCCAGAACACGCGTCTTGAATGAGTTTTTTTTGCTCCTCACAGATCTTTTCATCAGCTTTGATGCACCTTTGTCCGGCGCAGTCGGCGTCGCTCGTGCATTGCGTGAAGGCCGAGGTTTGGGCCAGGGCGCGTTCGGGCGTGAGCCAGAAAGTCGCGGTCAACATTGCGGCCGCGACTGCCAGGCGAAAAACAGTGAAGCGTTTTTCGGTCATGGTTTCGCTTTTAGAATCGCCTCGGACAACCCGGAATAAGTGGTCGGCCCGTCGTAGCGGACGCCGTTGATATAAAACTCCGGCGTTCCTTTGATCCCCAGCGACAGAGCTTCTTCCTGGAAGCGGTCCACTATCGGCTCCCGTTCCAAATTCTGCAGACAGGCGGTGAATTTCCCCACGTCCAATCCCAAGGTGCCCGCCCATTCGAGGAGAATCATATCAAGAGGGAAGTCCTTTCGTTCCAGCAGCAGGTCGTGATACTCCCAGAATTTTCCCTGATCCTGGGCGCAGCGGGCGGCCGCGGCCGCTCTTTTGGACGTGTCGCCTGCGTTCTCAACGGGAAAATCCCGCCAGACGAAGCGGATGCCGGGGACTGAAGTCAAAAGCTCTTTGATGACTGGCTCGGTGTCTCGGCAGGCCTGGCAGAGATAGTCGCCGTATTCGATGACCGTCACCGTCCCGGCGGGATCTCCCCTTAGCGGATCGAGAACCGATACTGGGGAAGGAGTTGTCAAGCCCGGTGTGTTGACCGGCGCCTTCGCCTGTTCCTCGCCTCGCGGAGAAAGAGTCAGAAAGGTGTAGAAGCCCAAAAGAACCAAGAGGAAAAAGAAGAACAGCAGGGTGATAGCGCGCGTTTTCATGGGACTGTTGCTGAGTGCTTTTTCGTTACGAAATTCTCAAATTTCGAAGCGAAAAATTGTAGAAGCGACGATGTTTATACAGAGTATAAGTGGAGGAGCTTATGCAATTTTGCAGCCGACCTGCCTGCCGGCAGGCAGGAGTTTGAGAATTGCAGTAGAAAAGGCACTCGGCAACAGTCCCATTATTGCAGAGCGATTTTGCGGAGAATGCCGGTGGTTTTCTCGGTGAAATAGAGCGACTTGCCGTCGGAGGAAACCATCACTGAAGAGATGGAGGTTCGGGAGTCGGGTTCAGCCACCAGCGTCTGCCGGCCGGTATTGATGTCAATACTGTAGATGAGGTCCGGCACGTCATCGGCGGCATCTCGGGCAAAACCCACCCCTTCGGGCAGCGTGCGAGGCACGGCGCAATAGAAAACCGAGGAGGAGGCGGCCGTGCATTTGTCGGCCCAGGTCTGGATGTTCAGCCGCCGGCGGTTGGCGCCGATGCGGTCTCCGGCCGCGTCCACTACCCACAACTCAGGCCGGTAGCCGGTCTCGGCCGAATGGGCGGAGTAGAGGAGTCGAGCTCCGTCAGCCGCCCAGTTTCCCTGGAATCCCAGGCCTTCCACGGTGAGCGACTTGAAATTTTCGCCGTGCTGGCCGATGAGCAGGATTTCTTCCCGACCGAATCCGGCCGGGTTTCCGGTTTTGGAAAAAGCGATGATCTGGTTCGATGGCGACCAAGTAGGGGTGACCTTGTCGCCGTTTTCTCCCATCGGCTCGATGGGGATGGCTCCGCTGCCGTCCGGGTTGGAGGTGATCAGCCAGCGGTTGTTGGGGTCAATACCGATGGATTTGCCGGTAATTTTGTTTCCGTCCGGCGAGAAGGAAAAATCCTCCCAGTGCTTGGGAATGGTGGCCTGGCGTTGGGTTTCGAAGTCAAAGAGGACGTTCGACCCGTCGGGAAATTCCAGGATGGCCTTGGACTGGGCCGGCGACCAGGTGGCCCGCTCCACGTTGGGGAAGGTTTTGTCGGAAAGGGGAATGGCTTCGCCGAATTCATCGAGGCGGTAGAACCGGCCGGTGGTCGGGTCGTAGTAGTTGACGCTCTTGCCGTCCGCGCCGAGCGAAGCGGCCCGGACAATGGTGGGGGCAACGGATTCCGCTTGGGTCAGCCCGCCGCGGGCTACCGGAGAAGCGGCCGGCAGGGCCTCGGCGGCCGGAGCGCCGGGAACGCGGGGAACTCCGGGCGCGGCCGGGGGCAGGCCGACGACCGGAACATTGACCGCCGGGGGAGCCGGTGGGGCCGCTGGCGGCGCTGGGCGGAAAAACACCCAATAAATGGCAAAACCGATCCCGCCGGCAAAGGCCAGCAGTCCTAGCAAAATGAGAATCCTCCGTAGTGGAGACATAGCAACTCAAGTCCCGAGATGTGGGAATAAGGTGACAAAAATGATGATGCCGAGGACAATCGGATTGGCGACAATGGCCAAGATGTCAATGATGATAACAAGGATGAGTTCCCATTGGTCGAGCTTTGGTATTTGCAGGCCGCCGAGTTCCACCGGCTTTCCGTTGCGCAAACCATTGATCCAGAACATCTGGATATTCATGATGGCGAAGGTCACAATAAGCATCACCACCGTCACGCCTGTTCCAATTTTAGCTCCGCGAAAAAGATTTTTAGAAATGCGCTGGACCAGTTCTTTGCGCGCGCGTTCTGACGCTTCGGCTTTGGCTTTCTCGGCGGCACCTGTGGCTCGCGTCCCTCTGCGCGTCCCCAGCCGTCCGGTTTCTAACTGTCGGGCGGCCTGGGCCTCCTCTTCTGCCGCCAGGACCGCGGCCTGCTGCCCCGCCCGTTTTTGCTGCACCTCTCGAGCGACATCCGCCTGGGCCGCGGCCTGCTGCTTGGCGGCGAATTCCGCTCCTTCCTCACCGAAACCTTCTTCTCCGAATGCCGGCCCTTCTTCTAATTCATCCTCCTCCGGCACCGCCGCGGAGGGAATGGCGGTCGGCAACGGCCTTCGCGACGCCCGGAGCGCGGAGGCCCTGCGCCTTTCCTCAGAAGAGGGGAGTGCCATTGCAGCTCCGTTGGGCATAATTGGTTATTGCGCGCGGAAGGCCAGGGTTTTTCCCCGAAGGTCGACAATCAGTCTTTTTAATTTGGATGTGCCTTGGTCGGAAAGCATCCTTTCGGCCAGCGGTCCCTCGATCTCTGTCTGGATCAGCCGGCGGATTCCCCGGGCGCCCTGCTCCGGGTCAACGCTTTTGGCCGCCAGATGGCCGATAACTTTGGACGAGAATTCCAAAGTTAGATCGCGCTCGGCCAGGCGCGATTTGAGCCGTTCCAGTTCCAATCCGACGATGGCGCCGAGATCGCTGGGATCCAGGGCGCGGAAGACAAAGATGCGGTCAAGACGGTTAAGCATTTCCGGGCGGAAGCTCGATTCAGCTTCTTTGGTAATGTCTTTTTTTAAATCCTCGGCCTCGCCTTCGGAAAAGCCCATCGGTCCGCGCAGGAAGCGCTCGATGCCCACGTTGGAAGTCAGAATGATGATCGAGTTTTTGAAAGAGACTCGTTTTCCTGTAGCGTCGGTGAGCACTCCATCCTCCAATATCTGCAGGAGCAGATTCAATACATCCGGATGGGCCTTTTCGATCTCATCAAATAGCACCACCGAGTAAGGCCGGCGTTTTATCTGGTCAGTGAGCTTGGTGGAGTCGCGGTAGCCGACGTACCCCGCAGGGGAGCCGATGAGCTTTGATACGGTGAAGGACTCGCCGAATTCCGACATGTCCAGGCGGTGCATGGATTCCGCACTTCCGAAGACGACTTCCGAGATTGCCTTGGCCAGTTCGGTCTTCCCCACGCCCGATGGTCCCATAAAAAGGAATGAGGCGAGCGGGCGTTTGCCGTCGGTTAGTCCCGCTCGGGCGCGGCGGATGTATTCAGAGACGCCATGGATAACCTCGTCTTGGCCCACGACGCGTTTTTTGAGTTCACTTTCGAGATTGAGCAGGTGAGCGCGTTCCTCGGCGGCGATTTCCGAGGCCGGCACGCCGGTCACGCGTGAAACAACGGCGGCGATTTCCTTGGGGCCGACCCGCCCCCGCCTTGGCGGGGCGACCGCCGTTTTCCGGAGTTCGTCGAGCGAACCGACCAGGGCCACTTCCTTTTCTTTCAGTTCCAGGGCCTCGACGAATTTTTCTCCGGCGACGGCATCCTGTTTCTTTTTTCTGACCTCAGTGATTTCACCCTCGGTCTCGCGCAGTTTTTTCTCTCCTTCCGAGGTTCTGACTCGGACGCGCACGGCCGCCGCCGCTTCATCCAAGAGATCAATGGCTTTGTCCGGGAAGTAACGGTCCTGGAGATAACGCTCTGCGAAGCGCACGGCGGCCAGGAGCGCCGCGTCGGAGATTTTTACGCTATGGAAAGACTCGTAACCGGCCCGGACTCCGCGGAGAATCTGCACCGTCTCCTCGGCTGTCGGTTCCGAAACCTGCACCGGCTGGAAGCGCCGATCAAGAGCGGAGTCGCCCTCAATATGTTTTTTGTATTCCTCCCGGGTGGTGGCACCGATGCAGCGAATATCCCCGCGGGCCAGCGCCGGTTTTAGAATGTTGGCGGCGTCCAGCGACCCCGAGGCGCTGCCGGCTCCGGCGATGGTGTGCAACTCGTCGATGAAGAGAATTATTTCCGGATGCGCCTTGACCTCGTCGATAACCTGCTTTAATCGTCCCTCGAATTCTCCGCGATAGATGGTTCCGGCTACCAGCATGGGGAGATCCAGGGCCAGCACCCGCTTGTCGCGGAGCACCGAAGGCACCTCGCCCTCCACGATGCGTTTGGCCAATCCTTCGACAATGGCCGTCTTGCCCACGCCCGGATCGCCCAAGAGCAGGGGATTGTTTTTGGTCCGGCGGGAAAGGATCTGAATGACCCGTTCGATTTCCGATTCCCGGCCGACCACCGGATCAATGCGCTTTTGCGCCTCGGCGGCGCCGAGATCCGTGGAAAAGAAATCCAGGGCCGGGGTCTTGTCCTGGCGCTTGGCCGGTTTCTTGGCTGCCTCCCGTTCTTTCTGTTTGATAAGCCGCCCGGGCGCGTCTCCGGCCGCCACCCCGTCGGCGAGGTCTGGAAATTTGGATGTGGATTTGAGCACCATGGACAATTGGTTTTTCAGATTTTTGCGGTCCACGCGCTCGTTCTCCAGCGCCTGTTCGATGCCTTGATCTTCCATCTGAAGCATGCTGGCCAGGAGATGTTCGGTGCCGACGTATTTGTGTTCATGAAGATTGGCGGTGAGCACCGCCTTTTCGATGATCCGTTTAGTTGCCGGAGCCAGCTTGGGAATGGGATTTTCCAGCTCGTCCCGTTTGGCCCGCGCTCCGCTCACGGCCAGCGCGGCGCGCAGCCGTTCGGGAGAGATTTTTACCTTGTGAAGAATTTCGGCGCCGATCGATCCTTTTTCCGTCAAAAGCGACCAGAGCAGATGCTCGGGCGTGATTACCGAATGCTGCAATTCATGCGCCAGCGTGTAGGCGCGCACCAGCACTGACTTCAGATGGGTTGAGAATTTTTCCAAGATATCTTTGTCCATAGTCAGGCCATGTTCCTAAGGATGCGCACGCGATCTTCGACCGGCGGGTGGGTTGAGAAAAGCCGAGTTAATATCTGTCGCTTTCCGCCGAAGGGATTGGCTATGTAGAGATGGGCCGTGGCCTCGGTGGCCCGGCGGAGCGGCCGCTTGTCGGCGGCGATCTTCTCCAATGCCCGGGCCAGGCCCTCGGGGTAGCGGGTCAAAAGCGCTCCCGAGGCGTCGGCCAGATATTCGCGCTTGCGGGAGACGGCCAGTTTGATCAGCTGGGCGACCAGCGGCATGAGGATGGCCAAGATCAAGCCGGCAAGGAGGAAAACGGGATGAATGGCTCGGTCGCGATCGCCCCGGCCTTGGAAGAAGTGGAGGCGCAGGAACCAGTCGGCCAAGAGGGCGATCATGCCCACCAGAACGATGACCACCATCATCACCCGGATGTCGAAGTTTTTGATGTGCGACAGCTCGTGGGCCAGGACTCCCTCAAGTTCCTCGTTGGCCAGCCGTTCGATGGCGCCAGAGGTGACCGCCACCGAGGCCCTCTCCGGATTCCGGCCGGTGGCAAAGGCGTTGATGGCCGCCTCGGGGATGAGGAAGACCTTCGGCTTGGGAATCCCGGCGGTAATGGCCAGATTCTCGACGATGCGGTGAAGGTAGGGGTTTTCATCGCGGCTGGTCTCCCGCGCTCCGGCGGTCCACAAGGCGATTTTATCGCCGGCGTAGAAAGAGCCGGCAGTCATGGCGAGCGAGAAGAGTGCCGCGACCAATAACATTCCCATTCGGTCTTCAAAGAAGATCCCCAACAGCCAGCCGAAACCGATGATGATCAGAATGAAAAGGGCGATGAGTACGACTGTCCGACGGCGGTTGGCGGCAATTTGGGAGTAGATGGGCGAGGCCATTGTCGTAGGTTATAGGTTCTAGGTTATAGCCGATCGTCTCAACGAGAACCTCGAACCTAGCAGCTAGAACCTAACGGTCGGTGCCTGGCGGGCGGCGGCTTCTTCCAGTTCGAAGAATTCGCGGGCGCTAAATCCGAAGCCGCCGGCGACAATTGAGGCCGGGAAAACCTGGAGGCTGGTGTTGTAATCGCGGACATTGCCATTGTAGAATCGCCGCGCGGCCTGGATCTTGTCTTCCGCGTCGCGCAGTTCGTCCTGAAGCTGGAGGAAATTCTGCGAGGCCTTGAGATCGGGATAGGCCTCGGACACGGCGAAGAGCGACTTGATCGTCTCTGAGAGCATGTTCTCGGCCTGGGCGTGCTCCTTAAGCGTCTTAGCGCCCATGGCCGCTGTTCGCGCCTCGGTTACCTTCTCAAAGACCACGGACTCGTGCCGGGCATATCCCTTGACCGTCTCCACCAGATTGGGAATAAGGTCGTAGCGGCGTTTGAGCTGGACGTCAATGTCCGACCAGGCCTCATCAACCCGATTGCGGCGGGTGATCAGCGAATTAAAGACGTAAATGGCCCAGAGGACCAGCAGGATGACTGCTCCCAAGACTACGTAGAGTGCGACGGGCATAGCATGAGACGTTGGTTAATATACTTATAGATAGGATATACTGCTTAAACCTCTTGGTCAATCGGAAAAAGGATATGATAGACCGCTCTATATTTAAGGCCTACGACATCCGGGGCACTTCGCCCGGGCAGATTGACGAAGAAACGGCCTACCGGGTCGGCCAATCCGTGGTTGAGGAGCTTGACGCTCACACGGTGGTCATCGGCCGGGATATGCGGGGGACGAGTGAACTTCTCAATTCGGCTTTGGTGTCCGGGATCGTTTCTCGGGGGGCCGACGCCGTGGACATTGGCCTTACCACAACTCCCATGTTTTATTTTGCCGTTGCTGATTACGAATTGCACGACGCCGGGGTGATGGTCACTGCCTCGCACAATCCGGCCGAGTATAATGGTTTCAAAATCGTCCGCGGCGACGTCCTGCCGGTCGGAGCCGGTAGCGGCATGGAGCAGATCCGCGACCGAGTGAGCTCCGGCCGCCTTCCCGAGGAACCGGTGGGAAATCTGGTGGAGACTTCGGTTATTGATGATTACAACAGGAAACTCTCCGAACTCGTTGATTTCGGATCGATTCGTCCGATGGCCGTGGCTGTGGACGCGGGAAACGGCATGGCCGGACACACCCTGCCATCGCTTTTTTCCAGATTGCCCCAGCTTTCCATTAAGCCGCTTTATTTCGAATTGGACGGGAGGTTTCCCAACCACGAGGCCAACCCGCTCAAAACCGAGACGCTCTCCGATCTTCAGTCACTGACCGCCTCTTCAGGCGCGGCCATCGGGGTGGCCTATGACGGCGATGGAGACCGGATCGGGTTTGTTGACGAGCGCGGGGACCCGGTTTCCCCGGATGCGATTCACGCGCTCCTCTCGCGCGAAATTCTCGCCGCTCGTCCCGGAGCGGTCATCCTCCACGATGTGCGTTCGAGCCGCATGGTTGCCGAGGAGATTAGCAAGGCCGGTGGGGTTCCGCTCCAGAGCCGGGTCGGCCACGCCTTTATCAAGCGCCAGATGCGGGAGACCGGAGCTGCTTTCGCCGGAGAACTTTCCGCCCATTATTATTTCCGCGACTTTTTCGGCGTAGAGTGTTCGGATTTGGTTTTACTGATGCTCCTCTCCGTGCTGTCTCGCGAGGAGCGGCCCTTAGGAGAGCTGATCGCGCCGCTCGCCCGCTACGCCAAATCACCGGAGATCAATTTCGAGGTCGCCAACAAAGCCGCGGCGATCCGTCTTCTCCGCGAGCGGTACGCCCGGGAGGCGGAATCCGTCTCCGAGATCGACGGCATCCGTCTTGACTTTGCCGACTGGTGGTTCAATGTCCGGCCGTCAAACACCGAACCGCTGTTGCGCCTGAATCTCGAGGCCAAGACCAAGCCCATGCTTGAAGAAAAGACGGCGGAAATTACCGCCATCATCAAATCGCTATGAGAGTCGGCGCGGCCATTTTTGACATGGACGGACTCTTGGTGGACACCGAAGCGCACTGGCACGCTTCCAAAATCAGCATGCTGGGGCGGCGGGGGATTGATCCCGCGGTTGCCGGCAGTTCCGACACCATTGGCATGCGCATTGACCAGAGCCTGGGCGTTTATAAAATCAAATACGGCTGGAAGGAGCCGGTCGAAGACCTGGTCGAGGAGTGGCTTTCCCTGGTCCGGCCGCTGTTCCGCTCGTCGCTGGCCATGATGCCCGGCGCCCGCAGGTTGCTTGACCACTTCGGAGCTCTTAATGTCCCCTGCGCCCTGGCCTCAGGTTCCCCGCACGAACTGATCGGGATGGTTCTTGACCGTTTCGATCTTCGGCCGACTTTCGGAGCGGTGGTTTCCGGTTATGATGTTAAGGACGGCAAACCGGCGCCGGATATTTTCCTTGAAGCCGCCAGACGTCTGGAGCAGGTTCCGGAGAGGTGCGTTGTTTTCGAAGACGCCAAGAACGGACTCTTGGCGGCCAAGGCGGCGGGCATGACCGCGGTAATGGTGCCGGGCAGATATTCCGCGGATGACGGCGGACTCTCCGACCTCAAGCTCTTGCGGCTGGATGATTTTCTGAAACATCATGAACTCGCCGCGACTTCTTGAAGGGTCTGTCGGATTTTTTGATTCGGGAGTCGGTGGTCTGACCATTCTCTCCGCTGTTCTTGAACGCGTCCCCGACCTTTCGACGGCTTACCTCGGAGACAATGCTCGGCTGCCGTATGGTAACCTTGAGGAGGAAGAGATCTTTGGCAACACGGTTCGTGGCGTGCGCTGGCTGCTTGACGCAGGATGCCCGCTGGTCGTTGTTGCCTGCAACACGGCTTCGGCGCAGGCGCTTAGGAGAATTCAACGGGAGATACTTCCACGTGAATTTTCCAGCCGCCGAGTGCTCGGCGTGATTCGCCCGTCGGCGGAAGAGCTTGTTGGGCAATCGAAGCGCGGTCACATAGGAATCGTCGGAACTACAGCCACGGTCCGATCAGGCGCTTACACCCGCGAATGCCGGAATCTTCGTCCGGATGTCGTGGTCACTGAAGTCGCGGCTCCCGCGCTTGTGCCGCAGATCGAGCGGGGGATCACCACGGGGCCAGAGATCGAGGAGACGGTTCGAGGAGCGGTTGGTGAACTCATCCGCCGCGATTCCGACATCGATACCGTTCTCCTCGCCTGCACGCACTTCCCGCTTGTCGCGGATACTTTCTCGAAGACGCTCCCGTACAACGTCCGCATGGTCATTCAGGGACCAATCGTCGCGGCATCCCTCCAGCAGTATCTTCTCCGACATCCTGAAATTGATTCGCTCATTTCTCGGACCGCCAGACGAACTTACAATTCTCTCTCATGATTTCCACTATTATCATCTTCGTCGGTGTCCTTTCGCTTCTGGTTTTTGTCCACGAGTTCGGCCACTTCATTGCCGCCCGTAGAGCCGGGGTGCGGGTTGATGAATTCGGTTTCGGTTTTCCGCCGCGTCTCTTCGGCGTCAAGCGCGGAGACACAATTTACTCCATCAACTGGATCCCTCTCGGCGGGTTCGTCAAAATCAAAGGTGAAGCGGGAGAGGATAAGAACCAGCCGGACTCTTTCGCCGGAAAGAAGATCTGGGTTAGGAGCGCCATCATCTCCGCTGGCGTGGCTATGAATTTTGTCTTGGCCGCTTTTCTCTTGTCCGTCGGCTACGGGGTCGGCGTGCCCCAGGTCTTGGATGACCTGTCGCCTTCGGCCCGCGTTCGCGACCGGGCGGTGCAGATCGTTTCGATCCTCAAGGGTTCGCCGGCGGAAGAAGCGGGGATCGAGGCGGGAGACACCGTCGGCCAGGTAAATGGGGAAGTCCTGGCCGGTTATCAAGAGGTGCAGGAAAGGATCAGGGCCAGTGAAGGCCGGCCGGTCCGGCTCTCCATCATCCGCGGGAATCAAACTGTTGAACGAGTGGCCACGCCCCGGGTTTTGCCCGAAACAGGCAAGCCGGGCATCGGGGTCGGGCTGGTTGAGACCGGGATTGTTTCCTACCCCTGGTATCTGGCGCCGGTCAAAGGCGTGGAGACCACGGTTTTCTTTGCTAAAGAAGTTTTCATCGCTTTCGGAAATTTGATCCGCAATCTGGTCCTCGAGCGGCGGGTGGCTATTGATATCTCCGGGCCGGTGGGCATCGCCGTGCTTACCGGCCAGGTGGCCCGTTTGGGGTTCATCTATCTTTTGCAGTTCACGGCGCTCCTTTCGGTGAACCTGGCCATCATCAACATTTTTCCGTTTCCGGCGCTCGACGGCGGACGCCTTCTTTTTCTTTTGATTGAAAAAGGCCGCGGACGGCCGGTGGCGGCCAGGATTGAAGGATTGATTCATCAGGTCGGTTTCGCTCTGCTCCTGACTCTGGTGGCTCTGGTCACCTATCGGGACCTGGCCCGTTTCGGTGGTACAATAGGGACGGCCTTCCGCCGGCTGTTCGGCGGATGATTTAAGATCTATGCGTGAACAGATAGAAAAGCTGCGCGAGTCGGCGATCAAGGCCGTCTGGAAGGCGAAAACGCTGGATGATTTGCGCGTCGCGGAAACGCATTATCTGGGACGGAAGGGCGAGCTCACCTCGCTTCTCCGTTCTCTTGCCGATTTTCCGGAGAAGGATCGGCCGGCGGCCGGGGAAGTGGCCAATCGGGCCAAGATCGAAGTCGAGCGCGAGATCGGAAAAAAGCGGGCGGTGCTGGAAGCGGAGGAGTTCCAAGGCCTGGGAGAAAACGAGTGGACGGACGTCACTGCTCCCGGGGCGCGGCCGCCGGAGGGGCATCTTCACCTGACCACTCAAGCCATCGGAGAGGTTACTGGCATTTTTGAACGCCTGGGCTTCACCCGCGTGCGGGCGCCGGAGGTTGACTGGGATTACTACGCCTTCCAGGCCTTGAACATGCCGCCGGATCATCCCGCGCGTGACGAATGGGAGACGTTTTTTGTGGACCTGCCTGCCGGCAGGCAGGTGCACCAGGGCAAGATGGTGTTGACGCCGCATACATCGAACGTGCAAGTGCGGGAGATGGAGCGAGGGGAACTGCCCATCAGGATCGTCTGCATCTCAAAGTGTTACCGTCGGCAGATGGATATCTCCCACGTGCCCATGTTTCATCAGTTTGAGGGATTGTTGATTGATAAACAGGTTTCAGTAACGCATCTAAAGGGCGTACTTGATTACTTTGCGCGAGAGTTTTTTGGCCCGGGACGCGTGACTCGACTCCGTCCATTTCATTTTAGATTTACCGAGCCGTCGTTCGAGGTTGATATCTCCTGCGCAGTGTGCAAGGGGACGGGAAAGTCGGGAGCTTTGCGTTGTCGTTTATGCAAAGAAGGCTGGCTGGAGTTGGGCGGCGCGGGGATGGTGCACCCGAACGTGCTTCGGGCCGGAGGGATTGATCCCCAGAAATACTCCGGCTTCGCCTTCGGCTGGGGTGTCGAGCGCACGGCCATGATGAAGTCCGGGGTGGTGGTGGACGACATCCGGACGCTTTATAAAAATGACCTTCGATTTCTGAATCAATTCTGATATGCCCGCCGTTATCGCCATCTTTATCGCCCAGGTCTTCTATACACTGGCTGATTCCTTGCAGAAGTACGTGCTCAAAGGGCGGGGTTTTTCATGGCAGACGCTTACTAGCGTCAAATTTTTGTTGACTCTGATTCCAGCCGGAATTGGTTTCATTATCCTAATGTATGCCTTGTCAAAGATGGACATCTCTAAGACGATTATTCTGTTGGGAGTTTTTGGAGTGGTGTTGGCTGCCGCCTCGGGAGTAATTTTTTTCCACGATAAACTCTCCTGGGTGAATTATCTAGGCATTGCTTTTGCCATCGCGGCTATAATACTTGTCAATATAAGAACAAGATGAACCTCCTCGCTCCATATTCGTGGATCAAAGAGTTCGTGAAGACGGATTTGCCCGCCGACGAGTTTGCGCGGCGGATTTCGCTTTCCGGACCGTCTGTTGAGCGGATCAATCACCTGAGCCGGGGATTCGAGAAGATCGTCGTTGGGAAAGTCCTGAAGATTCAGAAACATCCCAATGCGGACAAACTGCGGGTGGCCATCGTGGATGTCGGCAAGGAGGAACTCTCCATCGTCTGCGGCGGCAGCAATCTCGCCGAAGGCATGAAGGTCGCGGTGGCTCGCGTGGGGGCCGCCGTTCGCTGGCACGGAGAGGGTGATCCAGTCGAGCTCGCGGCCACCGAGATCCGCGGGGTCAAATCATTCGGCATGATCTGCGCCGCTAATGAGATCGGCTTGTTCGATTTTTTTCCACACGCCGAGCGGGAGATCCTCGACCTCTCCTGGTCGGACGCGCAACCCGGGATGAATGTCGCAAGCGCGCTCGGGCTGGATGACGTCGTTTTTGATATTGAGGTGACCACCAATCGGGTTGATGCGTTTTCGATGAAGGGTCTGGCACGGGAGGCTTCCGCGATCCTCGGTGCAAAATTCCAAGTCCCAAATTCCAAGTCCCAAATTCCAAGTCCCAAATTCCAAGTCCCAACTATCACGGTTCAAGCTTTAAAACTCTGTCCGCGGTACCAGGCGGCGGTCATCGAAGGCGTGAAGGTCGGAGAGTCGCCGTGGTGGCTCCGGCGGCGCCTCATCGAAGCGGGACACCGGCCGATCAACAACATTGTGGACGTTACAAACTATGTGATGCTCGAACTCGGTCAGCCGATGCACGCCTTTGACGCCGGATCGTTTCAGGAAGGATCAATCGTGGTTCGCACTGCGGAGCGGGGCGAGACAATCCGGGCGCTCGACGGGAAGGACTACGAACTCGCGCCGGAGATGCTGGTGATCGCTGATGCTAAGCGGCCGGTGGCCATCGCCGGCGTCATCGGAGGGGAAGATAGCGGCGTCACGGCGAAGACGGGGAAGATCGTGCTTGAGTCTGCGACCTTCGATTCCGCAAGCGTGCGCAAGACCTCCCGCAGCCTCGGCATCCAGACCGATGCCTCGCTCCGTTTCGACAAGGGCCTTTCAACGGAATCGACGAGCGAAGCCATTGTCCGCGCCATCGAGATCATCATCCAGATCGCCGGAGGACGGCAGGTCGGTTCGATCGTTGATGTCCGCTCCGAGCCCCATCGAAAGCGATCCGTTTCCTTCCGCCCCCAGGCCGCCTCGGAACAGATCGGCGTTTCCATTCCGGCGGCGCGCCAGAAAAAGATTTTGGAGTCCTTGGGATTCTCGGTCGGAGGCGCGGGTAAAGCCTGGAGGGTCGCGGTTCCCTGGTGGCGGGAGCGGGACATCGAAGCCGGAGAGCGGGACCTCGTCGAGGAAGTCGCGCGCATCTACGGTTATCACAACTTGCCGTCAGTTCTTCCCGAAGGCCCGATACCGCTTCGCGAGCGGCCCGCGGATATCGAGTGGGAGAATGAGATGAAAACGATCCTTTCCGGTGCTGGACTGACCGAGGTTTACACTTACTCGTTTGTCTCGGAGAAACTTGCCCAAGCCGCCGCCCAGCCGCAAATCAGCTCGCTTCGTTTGCAGAATCCGCTGACGTTCGATTTCGAATTCATGCGGACGGTGCTTACTCCGTCGCTCCTTGAGGTCGTCAAAAACAATCCCGAAGCCGACGGCGCGATTGAGATTTTTGAGATATCCCGCGTCTATCTGCCCAGGAAAGGTGACATCCCCGACGAACCGCTTCATTGCGCGGCCGCGCTCGCGGGCGCGTCCCCGAACGGCGAGCTTTTCACTCTGGCGAAGGGAATCCTCGAGTCGCTTTTCGATCGGTTCGGGATCTGCGCGGATATCGAACCGATCGAAGGGGACGATTCGGAGCCGACGCTCGGCCATCCGGGACGCCGGACGAGCATTCAGGTTGCGGGGAAAGAAATCGGTTTCCTCGGAGAAGTCCATCCGAAGACGCTCTCTGACCTCGGGATCGAACAGCGCGTCGCGGTTTTTGAATTCGACGTGGCCCGCGCCATGGCCGCGGCGCGGCCGCGCGTTGTCCACGACGTCCCCGCGTTCCCGGCCGCCCGCCGCGACATTTCGTTCGTGGTCGAGAGGAGAACGCGCCACGCGGAACTCCACAAAGCGATTCGGTCCGCGAGCCCTCTCCTCGTCGGCGCGGAACTTTTTGACACGTTCACGGGGAAGGGAATTCCCGAGCGAAAAAAGAGCATGTCGTATCACCTCGTCTTCCGTTCGTCGGAAAAGACGCTGTCGTCTGAAGAGGTTGACGCGGCCATGAAGAAGATCGAAGCCGCACTCAAGAAGTCCTTCGACGGAGACATCAGGGCATGATATAATTGGTGGGTTCTCGACCTGCCTGCCGGCAGGCAGGCTACGCTCGAACAATATTCTTCGAGCGAAGCGAAGCGGAGTCGAGAAGTTCAAACAGTATGATCGTCGAATCATCGAAGGACATCCTGAACCTCGTGATCGCGCTCTCCCTGTTTCTCGTGGCGTTTGCCATCTCGTGGTTCATCTTTGAGGTGGCGGTCATCGTCCGTCGGATGCGGAAACTCGTGGACGGCTTGCAGGAGCGGCTTGAGAAGATCGACGATGCCATCCATTCCATCAAAGACAAGCTCGGCTCGACCGCCGCTTCGCTCGGCTTCCTTGCCGAAGGCGCCAAACAGCTCATTCGGTACGTCATCGAAAAGAAAATGGAACGGGGAAGAAAAGGGGAGGAAGGGAGGAAGAAAAGGGGAAGAAAAGAGGAAGAAGAACCGTCACTTTGAAGGATTATGAAAAGCCCGCCGGTTGATGCCGACGGGCTTTTCTAGACCACCATTGTCTTTACATCAGTTCTTTTTAATTTCTTCACGAGGTCTCTATCACGGGTCACGAACGTCGCATGTCGGGCCTGTGCAGTTGCGGCGATCACGGCATCGCCGAGCGTGACCCCGGCTGTCCTGCGGATGATCGCCGCGGGATGCGCCAGAGTGGAGTTAACAGATACAATCTCAAGGCCGTCGAGCAGTCGTTGAATGATGATTTCGTCCCCCTCTTGGAGCGCGCGAGAAGAGAATAATTCCACTACCGAAATCACAGAAACCGAAAGCCACGCTTTATTCGCACGCAGTTCATCGACAAAACTGACGACTGCAGGGTCGTCAGCGAGATACAAAATCAAAATGTTTGTGTCAAGAAGATACACACCTAAATGCGATCCCATTCTTTGCGCAGTCGTTGCACCTCGCGAACAGCGTTCACCTTGCGATCTTTCCAAAGACCGCGGGCCGCTTCCCAGGGATCCGGCGGCACAAGAAGTTTGCGGACTTCGGCAAGGGTCATTTTTTCCCGCGCAAGAAGATGTTTCAGTTTTTCGAGCCGCTCCGATCGGACGGCCTTCATTTTCGTCGTCATATACTTAGATCGTACTATCTGCTTTGGGGAGAAGTCAATGGCCACTTCGGAGGTCCAACCTCCGAAACGTAATCGACTACGACGAGGTCCCCGGCATGTTCGCCGCGGGCTACGAGCTCAACGTTCCCGAGGAGGACGACGAGCCGTGGCAGAACGTGCCCTACGTCGGCTTCGACTCCGACGATGGTCAGGTGCGGCTGAACGCCTACTGGCACGGCCCTGGCAGCTCGAGCTACTCGGTGCCTTCCCTCCGGGAGTGAGGGCACTCGGAACTAGGTAATTTGGAGCTTAGAGAACTTGGTTTTCGGACCTTGGTCTCTAAGCTCCGTTTTTTTATTAGATATAGCCCTTCTTTTTTTGTTCGGATGGGGTACAGTACTTTCAGTGATCCGAATATCCGAATCAGACCGAATACCCAAATTCGGACCTGCCTGCCGGCAGGCAGGAATTCGGACGAATTTGTTAATTCGGATTGATATATGCCCCGCTTCGTCCACCTCCATGTCCACAGCCATTACTCCCTTCTCGACGGCCTCGGGAAGATTCCGGAGTTGGTGGCGCGCGCGAAGGAGCTCGGCATGGACGCGCTGGCGCTCACGGACCACGGCGCGCTCTACGGCGCGCTCGAGTTCTATCAGGAATGCCAGAAGCAGGGGATCAAGCCGATCATCGGGATGGAGGCCTACATCGCGCCGAACGGAATGACGGAGAAGCGCGCGCGGGTTGATGAACACTCCTGTCACCTCACCCTCCTCGCGCAAACCGTCGAGGGATACAAAAATCTCATCCAGATCACGACCGCCGCGCACCTCGAGGGGTTCTACTACAAGCCGCGCGTGGACAAGGAATTCCTCCGGAAGCACTCGGCAGGCATCATCGCGCTCTCCGGGTGTCTGAATGGCGAGATCAGCCGCGCGCTTCAGGCAGGGGACGAGGAGAAAGCAAACCGCCTGCTTGCCGAGTACCGCGACATATTCGGTGCTGAGAATTTTTACATCGAGGTGCAGGACCACGGAGAGATGCCGGAGCAGCGGGAACGGAACGCACAGCTCGTCGCGCTCGCGCGCACGACCGGCACCCCGATCGTCGCCACGAAGGACTGCCACTACATCCATCCCGAGGACGCGGAGGCGCAGGACATCCTTCTTGCCATCCAGACCGGGAAGCACACGACCGACCCCACCCGGCTTTCCATGCTCGGGGTCAACTATTCGCTCACCTCGCCGGATGAGATGAGCGCGGCGTTCGCGGACATTCCCGAGGCCGTGGAGAATTCGGTGAAAATCGCCGAGCGGTGCGTCTTCACGCTCGAACTCGGCAAGTGGAATTTTCCGCCAGTCGACATTCCGGAGGGGAAAACGGCCTCCGGGGTGCTCCGGGAACGGGCAGAGATCGGGCTTCGGACCCGGTACGGGGAGCATCCGACCGAGGAGGCGCGGACGCGCCTCGAGTACGAGCTCGGCATCATTGAGACCAAGGGGTATGCGCCGTACTTTCTGGCCGTGGCGGACGCCATCAACTGGGCAAAACAGCAGGGCATTATCACCACCACCCGCGGATCGGCCGCCGGCTCCCTGGTTTCCTATTCCATCGGCATCACCACCGTTGATCCGCTGTTTTTCAAACTTCCTTTTGAGCGCTTCCTCAATCCTTTCCGTCCGTCGCCGCCGGATATCGACATGGACTACGCCGACAACCGGCGCGACGAGGTTATCGCCTACGTCACCGAGAAATACGGCCGCGACCGCGTAGCCCAGATTTGCACCTTTGGAACCATGCTGGCCCGGGCGGCGGTCCGCGATGTGGCCCGGGCGCTGGGTCTTCCGTATTCGGTCGGCGACCGCATTGCCAAACTCATCCCCATGGGCAGTCAGGGTTTTCCCATGACCCTGGCCCGGGCCCTGGAAACCACCCCGGAACTGCGGGACCTGCTCG
>Ga0209542_10005452_pt1 | contig 25367 bp, 26 predicted proteins | sample RifCSPhighO2_01_FD_184028 | JGI IMG/M metagenome (GOLD analysis project Ga0209542, IMG submission 184028) | Soil microbial communities from Rifle, Colorado - Rifle CSP2_plank highO2_0.1 (SPAdes) (version 2) | ecosystem: Environmental > Terrestrial > Deep subsurface > Rock core/Sediment ...
AATTCTCATTATTTAGCGGAGCATTTTTTACCATATTCTCGAGCGTGTTTTTTTCAGCCATTTTCCACCTCGAGAATCAATTTTTCTTTTTCTTCTTCCAATAATTTTTTTACAGCATACTCGACAAAATGGCTTTTGTTTCTGAATTTTCCTTTTTTGATGGAATTCTCAATATTGTGAACTGCTTCATTGTCCATTGTGATGCTTAGTTTTTGTTTCATTTTGTTTAACGCGCAGGCTGTGGAGACATCGAAGGCATTGAATAGCCCGGAGAGTAGCTTGAGTAAGCTGATTTCTTTGCAACTGGAACAGGATTTACAGCATTGTACAATCCAAGCGGGAATGCGTTTACTGCAAATGTTGGCAATCCCATTAGTTTTGTGATTCCATTTGCATCAAGAGCGTAGCCTGGCAGGAATCCAAGGCCTATCCTTTTCCATTCGTTGTAGAAATTATCCTTGATTGTTTTAGTAATCCCTATCGGGTTTAGGTAATTATCAACAAGATGTGCTGCGCCTCTGAAAGCACCGACAAATGCAGCGTTGTATAATGTTGAAGCATATAATGTTCTTGCAGCTTTGCCGATTATTGTTTCGTTTGGGATTAACGGGAATGTTGCGTTGCCCAGCGCGACTATCGGCCAGATTACTGCGTTTACTGCCGCATAAGCTTTCAAAGCATCAACTGTTGATTCGTACAAAGATTTTCCTTTTATCAAATGTCCAATTAATCCTCCACCTGCAAGAGCTGCGCCTACGATTGGACCTACGGTTCCGACAGTTGCCATGCTCAATGCAGTTGTTGCTACAGCTGCAGCTGCATTGAAACCTAATCTAAATGCTTTTTTTGCAAAGCTTTTGCTTTCCTTGTCCTGAACTTTGTCTTCTAAGCTCATTTGAACTCCATGATTATTTTTTCCTCAGATTCTTCGGATTTTTTTTCTTCTTCCAGTAATTTTTTCACGGCATATTCTATGAAGTGACTTTTGTTCCTGAATTTTCCAGTCCCGATAGACTGCTCAATATCGTGAACTGCTTCATTGTTCATTGTGATGCTTAGTTTCTGTTTCATTTTAGTTAAGGGTGTGCGGCTGCCGGTGCTGGAGATGCTGCTGGCTTTGGGGCTGATTTGTACAAATCACCGAGAGAACTGCCTATCGCATAGATTGAATCGTAAAGTCCTTTTGCTGCGTTTCTTACTAATTTCCCAGTTACACTTGCAGTTGCTCTGATGTAAGGAGCAGGATTCATTGCTTTTCCTAAATTTTTGAGATTTGCGTCTTTTTCCTTTGGACCGACCAGTCTGAAGAGTAATGACATCAAAGAGCCGTATGCCATCTGCGCAGCTATTCCAAATTTGTAAATGTAAAGAACGTTCCACATGCTTAAAGGAAGAACATATTTCCATGTGTTTTTGACAGCTTTCCAGTAGCCTGTTTTCAGCTTGTCGTAAAGCCCTTTGAAGCTCATGTTCTGCACTACATGATTTAGGGCCATATAACCACCGATAAAAACTCCTTGTGCAGCTGCAAGCGCGCCGACTGCAGCTCCAGCGCCAGGCAATGTTCCGGCATATGCGGTGGCAGAATCTTTTGCTACATTTATGTACTTAAACAATCCAGCCAGTGGAGCTGCCATCAAAGTTCCAACAAGAGACTCTTTCATAGCCTTAGTTGGATTTACCGGCTTGCCCCTCATCTTGTCTTCAATAGTTGATCCTGCTGCAAGAGGATAAGCGTTAAGCATAGCATTTGTTCTTGTTTCTCCGGAAAACATGAACGGAAAAGAAAGCCCTGCTGCAAATGTTCCAAGATGTTTTCCTGCATCTAGAAATTCATCAGTTACTTTGTCAATAGAACTTTTTGGCTTTTCTTTATGCTCATCATGGTTTTCTTCTTTAGGAGTGCTGTGACTATCTTGCTTATTATTATTTTTCAAAATATCTTCTAGTTCTGGTTTTTTATGTTCAGCCATAACGCCCCAACGTTTATGCTACTTAGTAGTGTAATATACTACTCCAGTTTGGATTTGTGTATATAAATCTTTCTATTTTGTCATCATTTTAAAGTAGTTACATAATTTACTCGTAAAAGAGCATATTATACCAAAAAGTATATATACCAATTAATATAAGAATAAACCGAATCGAAATGTTTATATATTAATTATACAAAAAGGTATATTAATTTAAGAATAATATACCAAAATGTATAAAATCATAAGCGAAATGTTTTTATATCATTAAGTATATAGTCCAATTGGTATAACGGAGAAGTATTGGCCGACAGCAACATAAAGAGGAGTTTCTACAGGAATTTGCTAGACTCCAATACAAACAATTTTAAGAAAAATGAAGGAAAGCACATAGCTCTTCTTGGCCCAAGAAAATGCGGAAAGACTTCAATTATCAAAAATCATATCAAGAGTATAAAAGACGCTGTTCCTGTTTATGTTGATTTTTCTAAGATTAGCTTGAATCCGGAGAATTTTGCTGTTGAGTATATAGGAAACATTGCCTTTAGTTTTTTAAAAAAATCATCTAAAGATTACAAAAAGTTTCTTGTTCTTGATGCTCTTGTAAAGATGGAAGGCGAATTGAACAGTCCAAGTGCATTTTCTTTGATAAAAACAATTGAAAACGAGCTTTTGAAGATAAAGCCAAGCCAAAAACTGATTGTTGAAAGCGCATTTAGGTTTGCAGACGCCCTTGGCAGAGATTCAAAGAAGAAGTTTGTGATTGTTCTTGATAATGTTGAAAATCTTCTCGACATGAACAATTTCTCGCAGATAAAAGACGTGTTTTCTTTGATGAACTTTTCCTCTGGTAATGTTTCCTATATTGCGGCAAGCTCTGCAGTAAAAGAATCACTGCATACTTTGAAAAATTTTGAATGCTATGAGATGAAAAATCTTGACAAGGATGAATCGGTTTTGCTTATTGAAGAGAACGCCGGCAAAATAGATGCTGGTTCAAGCGAAGAAATATTCAATTTATGTCGTGGGAACCTTTATGCAATGATTGCTGTTTCTCAAAGGTTTAAAGAAGTGAAGAGCGCAAAAAAAGCATTCCTTATTGAGCTGCTGCAGAAAAATAATTCTCTTTATAATTACTGCAATGATTCGCTTAATTACTATTATAATCGCGCTCGCGGGCAAACTCTGCTTAAAACAATTCTCAAGGTTGTTGCTAATGAAGAACTAAGATTAACAGATATTGCAAAAAAGATTTACAGAAGCGCGCCTGTTACAAAAAGCGTTATTGAAAGATTAATACAAACTGATATTATCCACAAGAACGGCAACAAATTCTGCTTTACCGATGATGTGCTTCGATTGTGGGTCAAATTAACTTCCCTTGGATATGAATTTGACGAGATTGACGATAAAATGATTGATGAGGTTTTGAAACAACTATGAGCAAAAATAAAATATTCTGGATTTTTGCAATGGTTTTGATAGTTTCACTCCCTTCTGCTTTTGCACAGGTTTTTGGAATGGCAGCACAGAATTGGTATTATCTTTTGATAAACGCCTTGGTTATAGGAGCTGTGCTGTTTATTCTGCAGACTATTCTTGTTCCTGGAAAATCAGACAAAGAAAAAGGATCAATCTGGATGATAATTGTGCTAGTTGCATTGCTGGTCGCATGGTTCAATGGGAGAGAAGGATTGATATGGAAAACAGGGGCGATTGGATCGTTCTTTGCAACTTATACTTGGTATGTTGTTTTAGTAAACGCGTTTGTGATTGGGGTTGTGATGTATTTTGGTTTGACATTGCTGAAAGTAAATGAAAAACTAACTGGCTCAACTGAAGGAAAAACAGCTTATGGAATATTACTCGCGATACTTGCATTGATACTTGCAGTCAAAATTGGAAATGTCTGGGTTTGGAGCCAGCCAACTATTCAAGAGTTTAGGGGTTATTTGTTTGGACCAGAGGGGATATTAAGCCTAAACGGAAACAGGCTCTTTATATTTATTGGGTCTTCATTCCTGCTGACTTTCTTTTTCAATAATTTCCTGATTAAAGGCGGCGCTGGTGGGAGCAACAAAGTGAACATTGGATTAGCTGTGATAATGGCAGCCAGCATGGCCAAGGCAGGAATGAGCGTAAGAAGCCTAATAATACTTGCAGAGGTAATTTTTGTAATAGTGCTTGCACAGGCGCTTGAAACTTCAACAACAAAAAGATGGGGAACAAATTGGATTGTTGCGCTATTGCTTATAGGCTGGGTTTCTGCTGCAGCAACTTACGGAGAGCCATACCAAGGAATACTGGCAGGGATAGTTGGAATTCCGTTAAGCTGGTTTGGGCTTGTCGGAGCAGGGACAGGCGTAACTGTGGCTGACCCAAAAAGCGCAAGCTGGTGGGGCAAGGCCTTAGTTGGTGCATTTATAGTTGCAGCGATAATTGGAGTGGTTGTTTTTGTGTTTGCAAGAGGGCAGGGAAGAAAAAGGCTCCTTACAATGGGATTGGCAGGATTAAAGAAACAATTAAACGCAATACTTGGCTTTACAAATATGCTTAGAGAAAACCCTGAAGGGAGGGAACCCCAAATCATAAAGGAAAACAGATTGCTATTGAATTCTCTTGCAAACTATACAACCCGTTCGGAAATAACATATAGGTATTGGAAAGTTGTAAACGAAGGAATTGCAATTGGAAATGACCTTATACCCAATACAATTGGTAAATTTACTGACCCAAAAAAACTTAGGCAGGATTTAATAGCATTTAGAAGTGGAGGCGTTGAAAGTGAGAAGGGAGAATATGTAAAAGGATGGAATAGGCTAAATAAGGATGTTGTCGCACTTATTAATCAATATTTTGAACTTACCTTTATGATATATGTTGCTGCAGACAGGAGATTAAAGAAAACCACCCAATTTAAGCTTGAAGCAGCTTTATTGACTGCTCTTGAACATAAGGTCAGAGAGGTTATGAGGGAAATAAAAGAAAACCATGACAGATATGACTTAAGAAAAAAAGCTTTTGGGGCTCATCATGTTCTAAAAGCCTATAAAGAGATTATTCTGAATATGTCGAATGTCACAGGGGATCATTATGAACATCCCATGAAGTTCGCCAAGCAAGGCGCTGAATTTATCGGAGGAATGGGATACTATGATAAGAGCTTTAAAGTTGAAAAAACGTTTGACGAAAATGGAAATCCCATTTATGAGGTAAATCAATATGGAGAGTTTATGGATGATATCATAGCACAAAAAGATGTAAGCCTCGCTCAATATAAGAAGCCCAGAAGACTAAAAAATCCTGCTGAAGAGACTATTGACCATCCTGATTTTATCAAGCTAATGCAGTATATCACTCTTGATTGGAGGGGTCTAGCAGAAGATATAAGGTATGGACTGCACCATCCTAAAAGCAGAACCGTAAAAGCGTACATTCATGCTCTGGAAAAAAATGTCTATCCAGAGTGGAATGATAGAGGGGTTAGTAGTATTGGAACGCCAAGCAAACAAGACCAATCATTTGACATGAGAGCGCTTGCAAATACTGGCAATAACTCCTATTTGGGTCGTAAAAAATACACAGATGCGCAGCCTCCTGCAGAAAACCCTGATCCAAACCTCTCCTCACTAGGGCTTAAAGTTTACTTAAAGAAAAGAGTAGAGCTTGATATGAAAGACAAACATCTTGCACATCAATGGCTGATGAAGTACCCTGCCGACACGGGTGCTTATGAAAAAGTAATCAAAGATGGAAAGGTAATAGTTCCAATAGGTGGATACTTGGGCCAGGAAAGTAAGGAAGAGGGAAAATAGAATGGTAACATTGGCTGAAACCCCAAAAGAAAGCAAATCTGACAGGTTTGTTAGTATAATCAGCCAATTGGCCGGATTACAAAATGAAATAGAAAATGGAGTAGAGGTTTTTCATGGATATAAAGCCATGCTATTTGAGCCAATCCTTATTTTTAGATACAGAAAAGACTGCAACGTTGTTTGGATGGCCTCAAGGCTGATGCAGGCATATTTAAAATCCGACACTGCAGTTGTAAATGGATTCCTAAAGGCAATCAGGAGCAGAGATTCTGAATTTGCAATGAAAATATCGAGAATTATTCCATCTTCTGGCAGCAACAAAATATTTGAAGAATTGCTAAAAGTGTATCAGCAAAACAAAAGCAAGTTCATGCCCTATATTAAAACACATTTTCAGGAGCTTGCTACCGCTGCAAGGAGCCTTGAGGATGACAAGCTGTCAAAAGAGCTTGTTTTGCTGCTTTCTGTAATAAGCAGGCATGAGCTTGAATATATTTCAAGGTATAACGAGGAATGCAGAGCATGGGTAGCATTGCCATACGCAAGATACCCAATAGAATTTTTTGTAAGGCGTATTGATTTGTTCCTGAAAGGGGGTTTTGACAATGAAGTTGAATTCAAGGGAATGTATAAGGACTTCGGCGATACAAATCTTGCTGGATTTATAACAAAAAATTCTGCCGTAAAAAATTTATGGAGATATGGGCACCAGATTGAATATATTAAAAAACTCATAAGCCTATGTGTAAAATCAGAGAAAAGCGGAAGCTGGGAAGGGTTTTATGGTCAGGAAGGCTTTTGGGGAAAAGAAGGGGATAAAAAGGGCAAAAATTTTGACAGATATGCAAAAAATTTTGAAGGAGTTTATGGTAATTTTGATTTTGCAGCAATGCTTGAATCTGAAAAAGACAAGATTGGCGAGAATCCTGAAGCATGGGGGGGAATATGGCAGGGAAGCAAGCTTTTAAAAGATGGGTTCCTGCCGCAGCTCTTAAGAAAGCTGCAGGATCCTGCTTATCAGCGCCAGATGATTATAGCCCCTGCTTCGGCTGAATTGCAAAAAGCATTCACGCAGAGAGAAAAAGAGCTGGCTGCGGAAATAGATCACCATGTGCAACGGCTGGTTAATCTTCTTAGCGCCATTATTGGAACAGGCGCATCAAAGAGAAAAGTGCTGTTAGCATTAAAAAGGTTAATGATAAAAAAATCAAGAAAATCGCTCAAAGACATTGAAGAAGATATAGCACATTTTTTCAAAGTGGCTGATAAACCAATATCAAGGTACATGGATTACAAGTCTGCGTTTGACAGAATTTGGTCAAAAATAGATCCAAAACTCCTAAGGGAGAATATGCAAAAACTAGGGGACCGCTCAGTTTTGAACCTAAGGTATACCTACACGCAAGTCAGCGGAGAAGCGTGCCTGCAAAATTTCATGGATTACATGCGCACAGAAGCAGCAGCCAATGCAGCTAATGAGGCATGGAAAAGAAGAAGGGCTATTGAAAGCCTTGAATACCTAAGCGATGATGAATTCGCCCAGCTAAGAAATTTGCTAACTGAAGCTATAGGCGTTCTTGCTCTTTTAAGGGAGGTAAGCATTAAAACCCAGAGGCAGATAGCCCTTAGGTATTTTGCACCTTCAGGTTCTATAAGCATTGATTTGGGAAAAATAAAAAATCAAAAGTTTGAGTTTGATAAAGTAAAAGCTGCTTTTGGCAGCTTATACGGGTGAGGTGAGATAATGGCAGACGCTCATGGAAATGAAAGTAAAGAAGGGATAGCAGACAAAACCAAGAAGAAAGTATCAGAATGGAGGGAGATAATAAGAAACAGGATTATAAAGTTCCCAATCATCAAGAGGTTTAAGATAGGCAGAAGGAAAGTCGGGGGCAGGCAGCACCCATTGTTTTATGAGCTGGAAAAAACGTGGATTGAAAAAAATGACCAGCTTTTTGACAACAATCTTGTAATAATAGAAAAGGGATGGGACGGGCAGGCTGAATTGACTGGGCTGCCAAAGCCAGGCAGTAAAATAGAAAGCTCGCATGGAGTAGTTCCTTTATATTATAGGCTTGGGGCTTATAATGATAAGGATAGGGTAGAAAGTGAAGTTGTATGGTTTGAGCACGGAACAGGCCTCGATATACAAAATATTTCTTTTGACCTGAAAGAGGATTCTCCCGAAGCAAAAAAATTTAGCTGGAACAAAGACCGCGTCAAGGAAGTTCTTACTGACCCAAGCAAGCCGTGGAAAGAGATAAAATACAAAAGATTGGATCTTATCTCTGGGAAAGTATATCATGAAGGTAAAAGGGAGTTTGAAGAAGAGATATATGTATTTGGGCATACAAATCTTGACCTATTAGCTCAAACAATAAAAGACTTTAACAAAGAGATAAACTTAGAAGGGCTCCAGGAATCCCAGATTCCTGTTGAGATAAGAACAAAATTTGGAAATTTAAGCACTGCCATTGAAGAGCTTCTAAAAGGCATGAATAAAATAGAAGATGAAACTTTTAATGAATTAAATAAGCTTAAGGGAGAATACAAAGTTTATGATTCTTATTGGGAAGATTTGTACGCTAAAAACTCCCCTGAGACAAAAAATATAGCAATAATAAGGTTTCCGCATACTTATAGGATAATAAAGCAGAATGTGCCTATCAAGATAGAAGAAAAAATAATAGAAAAAGACTTCAAAGAGAGATTAGTAAGAGAGTACAAAAGAGAGAGGACAGTTATAGCTACTTTGGAGTATAAAGATATTTATGAGGAGGAGGAGGAAAAATTAAGGTTGGAATTGAATGCCATTAAAAAAGAGAGAGACTATAAGTTTGGAGTTGTTGATAAAAGCTTAAAGAGCGTAAAACAGCTTAAAGATGACAAAGACCTATTTAAAAAATATCTTGGGCAGGTCATTAATGCAAATAAAAAAGAATTAACAGATATAATAGAGAGTAGCGACGAAACAGGAGAAAAAATAACAAAAATAAAAGCAGTTGTTTCTCATTCCGACCCTGCTGTAGACGAGATTTTTGAGGAAAGTATAAATGCTATAGAAAACGAGCTGGCAGCTTTGATTGACTCTGGTAAATTGTCCACTTCAAAAAAAATTGAAGGTTTGCAGGAAGCAATTTTGAATTCTTTAACTTCAGAAGCCATTGTAGGGTCAAAAATAAAAAGCAGCGCTTCTGGGATAATAAATGCGTTCACCCCTGTTTACAAGGATGAATCTGATAAAGAAATTCCTAAAGATAAAACAAGGATGTATGATGAGCTTATTGGAGCTATTTTTACTCAACACTCAACAATAAGTAAAGTGTTTGCGGATATTTTTAAAAATAATATGAATTTTATAGTGTCATTGATAAAGTTAGGGAAAGATGCACAGCCAGATAAATCCTATAAGGAATTTGCGGATTTTATAGCAGGAGAAATAAAGAAAAATAATGTAATGAATTTTGGCCTATTAATAAAATTAGAATCGCTTGAAATGTCGAGAGAAGCAATAAAATATGAATATGAAGAAAAAATGAAAAGCGCAAATAGAAGATTGACAGAGATATCCAATATACAAAACAAGGAAGAAATAAGAAGCTTATTGAAGCGTGAAAACGACGGCTTGTTTAAGAGGCCTGAAGAAGTTGCCATTGGGCTTGATGAATATGGACGGCCTCTGGAGATAGATCCCGAAAAAGGGGAAGTCCTTATAGACAGGTGGTGGATAGAATTATCTCAAAACACATGGCAGTTGGAAAGAATAGCAAGCAAGAAAGGCGGCGCAGAGATGCTTAAAACACATTTAGGATTAAGCGTTAATTTTAGTGAGCCAGAAGGTAAAAGGGTAAGCGGAACTTCGCAAAGGGAGCAAAGGGTAATAAAAGACAAAAGATTCTACGGGTATCTGGATTTGCTCGAAGCATCCTGCCTTATATTCTCTTATTGGGATGCTGTAAGAGATGACTTAAGGGACGGAAGGTATCATCCCTGGTCAAAATCCATTGCCGATTATTTAATAGAAGGAGAAGGCGGTTTTGATGAAGAGCTTTGCGCCCCATACACAAAAAATTGGGCTACTGCGCTGAGGAACAAAGGAGTATTCTTTCAAAGAAGAGGGATTATACCAACAGAAAAAACAGGGATACACATGACCGTGGCAAAACATTTAATAGATGCAACTCCAGACCAGTTTGTTAATGTGCCATCAGACGAAATGGCTGTAAGCAATAAATACAGGATGATGATGCCGAATGAAGAGGTAGTCCCTCCATTTGATGAACCTGCATCTATAAGAAGACCTACAAAATATAATCCGGCATTTGACAGAAGAGGGGTTGACCTGGAAAATGTTTTCTGGGGCAATATGTACTACTGGAGGTGGTCTGGATACGCCCATGAATGGTCTGAGAATCCTTTCCCGCAAGTTTCAACAAGAGGCATTGCACAATACATAGCATATCTTGCAGCCACGGATGCTTATAACTATGCTGAAGCTGAAGAGCTTCTTGAAGGGCATAGGTTTGACTATGGAGTTAGAGGAAGCGGAGAATTCGGCAATGTCAATCCATTAAGTGGTAAAAATGTCTTACAGGAAAACTAAAATGACAAAAACAATCTCTTTCATCGGAACAGGAAAGATGGCATCAGCATTGATTAGCTCTATCTACAAAAACAATCTTGCAAAATCAATAATTGCAAGCGACAAGTACGAGCAGAATCTGAAAAATATAAAAGCAAAGTTCAGGAATGTAAAGACGACAAACAGTAATGCAGAAGCAGTAAAATCTGCAGATATTGTTTTCCTTTGCGTAAAGCCGCAGGATATGGACATTTTATTAAACGAAATAAAGCACACAATAACCAATCAGTTAATAGTTTCGATTGCAGCAGGAGTAAAATTAAAACATTATGAAAGCATTCTGAAAAACAAGAGAATAATAAGAGTGATGCCTAATGTAAACTGCTTGGTTGGAGAAATGGCATCTGGCTTTGTGAAAGGAAAGAACGCAACAAAGAGTGATGTAGATGAAGTTAAAAAATTATTAAGCGCTGCCGGCATTACTTTTCAATTAAAAGAAAATCAGATTGATGCTTTGATTGGTGTATCCGGCTCAGGACCTGCTTTTTTTGCGTATTTCATAGACGCTATTGCAAAACAGGGAATAAAGGAAGGACTAAAAAAAGAAGTTGCATACAAATTAGCAGCTCAAACAGCATTGGGAACAGGAAAATTATTAATTAAAAACAATATTCTTCCGGAAGAGCTCATAGCAATGGTTGCTTCAAAGGGAGGAACAACTGTTGCAGGGCTTAAAGTGCTGGATAAACTAAAAACAAAGGAAATTTTGGCTAAAACAGTAAATGCTGCAGCAAAAAGAAGCAGGGAAATGGGAAAATGAGCATAGAAGCACAGGCAAAACTGGCAAGAGAATCGTCAATCAAATTAGCTGTGCTTTCAACCAATACAAAAAATAAAGCCTTATCAGCTATTGCTGCTTCTATAAAGAAGAATTCAAAGCAAATTCTTGATGCAAACAAAAAAGATGTTGAAGCTGCAAAAAAATCAGGTTTAAGCGACGTTCTTGTTAAAAGGCTTCTTGTTGACAATCATAAGATAGATGAGATAATAGCCGAAGTAAAAGGTGTTGCAAAATTAGATGATCCTTCTGGGAAAACAATTTCGCAGATGGAATTAGACAACAATTTAATGCTTTACCAGGTTACGTGCCCTATAGGAGTTATAGGCGCAATATTTGAGTCAAGGCCTGATGTTGTGCCGCAAATAAGCTCCTTGTGCTTGAAATCAGGAAACGCCGTCATACTCAAAGGGGGTTCTGAAGCGTTGCACTCGAACAGGATTCTTGTAAAGATAATTTCAGAAGCTGCTGAAAAAAACGGGATTCCGAAAGGGGCTATCCAATTAATAGAAACAAGGGAACAAGTAGCGCAAATGCTGAAGATGGACAAGTACATCAGCCTGATAATCCCAAGGGGAAGCAACGCGTTTGTAAAATATGTGCAATCAAATACGAAGATAGCTGTGCTTGGGCACTCTGACGGAATATGCCATGTTTATGTTGATAAAACTGCAGACTTAAAAAAAGCTGTTGACATATCGTTTGATGCAAAATGTCAGTATCCTGCTGTATGCAATGCAATGGAAACTTTGCTCGTGCACAAAGATATTGCGAAGAAGTTTTTGCCTTTAGTAGCTGGAAAACTAAAAAGAGCAAATGTCGAGCTTAGAGGAGATGCAAGCACAAGAAAAATAATTGACTCAAAGGCAGCGACAGAAAAAGAATGGGAAACAGAATACAATGACTTGATTTTGTCTATCAAGATAGTAAAAGATGTAAATGAAGCAATAGAACACATAAACAAGTACGGCTCAAAGCATACGGATGCAATCGTAACAGAAGACAAGAAAAACGCAGAAATATTCATGAGCTTTGTTGACTCTGCCTCTGTTGTTTGGAACGCATCGACAAGATTTGCAGATGGTTTTCGTTATGGAAAAGGCGCAGAAGTAGGGATAAGCACTGCCAAGATACATGCAAGAGGGCCTGTTGGGCTTGAAGGACTTGTTATTTACAAATACAAACTTGTCGGAAAAGGGCAGATTGTGGCTGATTACTCCAGCGGAAAAAAGAAGTTCAGGCATAAAATAATTAAGAAATTGTTTTAGGTATAATGTATAGGCGAAACCCGAGCGCCTGGCAGACAGCGAGGGTTGAGCAGTAACTATCAGGGTAAAAAACAATTAAAGTTCAATAACAAAAAACATTAATAAAAACTCAATAACGAAACGCATTAACAAAAAATATTAAAAAAAATAATTCAAAAATAAACTTAATAAAAAATTTAAAATAAAATACCGACTATAAAATATCAAAACCAACAATGAGAAAAATAAAATCAAAAAGAATTGTAATCAAGATTGGGACAAATACCCTTACAAATGAAAAGGGAATGCTCGACTTAAAGCTAATCAGCAGTCTTGTTTCGCAGATTGCAAAAATAAAGAGCAAAAGGGACATCGTGATTATCACAAGCGGCGCAATCGGCGCAGGAATGCAGGAACTGAAGCTGAAAGAAAGGCCAAAAGATGTTGTTATGAAGCAGGTTTGCGCTGCCGTAGGCCAAAATATCTTAATGTCAGCTTACAAGTCGTTGTTTGACAAGCATAAAATAAAGATAGCCCAGATACTTTTGAAGTATGATGATATTGCAGACAAGGACACTTACAAAAACTTGAGAAACAGCATGGAAAAACTGCTGGAGCTTGGAGTGATTCCGATAATAAACGAAAATGACCCAATATCAATAAACGAAATAGGGCCTTCTTTTGGAGACAATGACAATCTTTCTGCTTTGATAGCCACAAAGATAAAAGCGGATTTGCTTATTGCCCTGACAAATGTCGACGGGCTTTACAACAAGAATCCAACGGAAAGGGGATCTTTGCTGATAAAAGAAGTTAAAAATATAGACAAAAGAATAGAAAGCATGGCAGGGAAGTCAGCAAGCCTTGGAATCGGAGGAATGAAAGCCAAGATAGAGGCTGCAAAGAAAGCTACAAAAGAAGGTGTAATTGTAGTCATAGCTAATGGAAGAGCGCAGAATGTTTTAATCAGGATACTAAACAATGAAGAGATAGGCACGATAATTTACGGTTAAAAAAAGAGGTTGATAAAATGGAATACAAGTTATGGAAAAAGCCAAAGAACTGCACTATAATACAGGGCTTTCCAGGTTATGGATTGGTTGGAACAATAGCGTCTGAATTTCTGATAGAGCATTTAAAGACAGAGCAGATAGGCAAGATGACATTTGATGAGATGCCGGCTGTAGTCGCAATACATGAAAAAAAGATTGTTGAGCCGCTGGCCATATTTTACAATGAAAAATATAATATTGTGATTGTGCACGCAATAACTGCCGCAACACACTATGAATGGCACATGGCTGAAGCAATAAAGAAATTAGCTTCCGATATCAGCGCAAAAGAAATAATTTCTTTGGAAGGCGTCGGGACAAATGAGCCAACAGAAACATCGAGGGTGTTTTATTATTCAAATAACGAGAAGAGCTCAAAGCTGTTTGAAAAAGCAGGGGTTGAAGCTTTAAAAGAAGGAATAATAATGGGAGTTACTGGAGCTGTACTTTTAAGAGTGGAAAAAATACCGTTAAGCTGCTTGTTTGCAGAAACGCATCTGAATATACCGGACAGCAAGGCTGCTGCAAAGCTTATTGAAACATTGGACAAGTATATCGGGATGGATCTTGATTATCAGCCCCTTCTTGAGCAGGCTAAAAAGTTTGAAGAGAAGCTAAAAACAATACTGCAGAAGAGCAAAGAAGCGCAGGAGACTGTGGATAACAAGAAATTAAACTATTTTGGATAGATTATTGTTTGTCGACGAGAAACTATATTTATTTTGTTTTTTCTTTTTTAAATAGAAATTATAAATATCTCTGTGATATACTGCCATTTTCTGCTTCACTCACTAAAAAAAGATTAATCCTCACTTATCAGGATTGGCTATTTACTATATAGAGTATTCATAGGCAAAATACCTAATTACTTAATTAAAATTGAGATCACGAGTGGTTTTCTGGTTATTGTTTAATTGATGCAAAATCCTGCACTGTCAAAATATGCCTATAAGGGCTATAACCCTGTTAAAACATTGTTATAAGCCGTATACCGCCTAAAATAAGGCTATTAACATAGTGCCTAACTCGATTAGGAACACTCACTTTGTAGCTATCAAACATCGTACAAACTGGAGTTTACCTGTTAGTTTTTGCCAGTATGTCTGTTTTGCTGCTATAGGGTAGCCTTTGAGTGTAAACTGAGAAGATGCCCAAACCAATAGGTTACTGATAAACTGGCTAAACTTTGGTCGGCCCAATCTATCCAGATACTCAACCCAACTAATTTATCTTTTAGACTACTCCCAGCATCATCCACCCTAATACCAATATGCCTATCCATTTTCTGCTTAGATCCAATCTATCTTCTACCTGAGTTACCCACCTAGTAAACACTCGTAATAAGCTCTTTTTCTGAAAATCCATATAAAAATTGCTTTGGACAACACTCATTATTGCCCTTTTATGTCTCACTTTCTATGAGTCAACATCACTTCTAAATATTTATTTTCTATATTGAAATGATATTTATGAGTTAAATATATTGTTTAAAACAATGTTCAGATTAATTGTATAACAATAAGTGTATAATAAAATATAGTTTATAATTAGTGTTATATATAATATTTATACACTTAAATAATGATATAAAATACTAAATAATATAATTATTGATAATTGGAAAACCCAATCAAAAAGATTAAATTCTTGCGAAATTTTTAATCAAAAATGCGCAAAATAATTTTATTTTTTCTGCTGATTTTTTTAATCGGATGCAGCAAGATTTCGCAGCAAAATTCTGAAAATATTTTTATTGACAATGGAAAAGAATGGATTGGATTGAATGTTGATATTGCCGACGATGAAAATGAAAGAAATAATGGCCTGATGTTCCGCGAAAAGCTTGCGGAAAATAATGGCATGCTTTTTGTTTTTGATGATGAAGAACAAGTTTCATTTTGGATGAAAAACACGCTGATTCCGCTGGACATTATTTTCATAAATAAAAATCTTGAAATTGTCAACATAAGAGCAGCAGTTCCGTGCGAAAAGGATCCCTGCAAGATCTATGAATCTGAAAAACCGGTAAAATTTGTGATAGAGGTAAATGCAGGCTTTGCAGCCAAAAACAGCATAGATGTCGGCGACAAACTGATCCCAAACAATAAATATATAAACAAGCCTTAAGCAAAAAACAGCCATGGCAGATCCAGTATGCAAAAAATGCAATGAGAAAATGCTCAAGAAAGGCATGATACAGAGCGGAAATTCCAAGTATGATCTTTATAAGTGCAACGAGTGCGGCGCTGAAGACATGCGCGCAATCAGCATTAACGAAAAATACCACAGATAATTTCTAAATTTTTTAAAATTTCAAAAAATGGTTTTTGTGATGTCTTTGTTTGCTTCAAATAGCCCGGCCTAAACACTAAAAACATGGCAAAGTTTTTGCTTTCTCGACGACAAAACTAAATTTTGGCTGTTTTGAAACTTTTTAGGATGCAAAAAGTTCATCTAACGCGTATTATACGAAGTTTTATATACCAGTATACATTTTTATTACAAAAAATTGGTGATAAAATGCTGGATAAACTGGAAACAGAGTTAAAAATAAGAGGATTCAGCAACAGAACAGTTAGTTCTTACCTTTACCACAACAAAAATTTCATTAATTTCATAGGTAAAGAGCCTTCTTCTGTGAATGAATTTGATGCCAAAAAATACCTTGCTTACCTGCTTTCTGACCGAAAATACAGCCCCAGGAGCGCAAATCTTGCCTTAAGTTCTGTGAAGTTCTACCTTAATGAGATCTTTCAAAATAAGGCATTTAACGCGGTTAAGAGCCCAAAGGCAGAGAAAAAACTGCCAACAGTGCTCACAAGAGACGAGATGAGGAAGCTGATTGATGCTGCTACAAATCCGAAGCACAGGCTGCTTATAGAGTTTCTTTACTCATCAGGATTACGAGTCAGCGAGTGTGTAGGGCTCAAAATTGACGATTTAGACCTCGATGAGAAGATGGGCCGTGTCAGGCACGGCAAAGGCAACAAAGAGCGCCATATCATCCTTTCTGACAGCCTTATAGGGCATTTAAAGGAACACATGGCTAAGAAAAAAGACCAGAGCAACTACATCTTTTCCGTCAGCAGCAGGCCTATTACAGCAAGGCAGGCGCAGAAAATTGTGAAGGAAACAGCAAAAAAGGCAGGCATAAAGAAGCGCGTTTTCTGCCATGCTTTAAGGAGCAGCTTTGCAACACATCTTCTTGAAAATGGGACAGACATCAGGATAATCCAGGAACTTTTGGGACATGCTGATCTTTCAACAACACAGATTTACACAAAAGTCTCAACAGAACAGCTGAAGAAGGTAAAAAGCCCTTTGGATAGGCTCTAGCTAGAAACTTTTAATCAAATATAATAATATTTAATTCAAAAAACAACGAAAATTAAAAAAAATAAAATTAAATAAAAAATTAAAATCCAAATTCTTCCAAACTTACCTGCAAAATGTTTTCTTTTGTCTGCAGTGTCTTGAAATCCGGATCAAGCTTTAAGTATGGTTTTGAGTTAATGTAGCGCTTTATTATCGGAACGCCTTTCTCTATCAAGGCTGTTACATACGAACCTGCCAATTCAATTGAAATTCCAAGCCTGTTTGCGATGTTTTCATAGGTAACATTGCCGTGCTCTTCTTCAAGAGTATACATCACAAGAAATACTTCCTGCTCTCTTCGATTAAGCTTTTTTACCTCAAAATTAGAGCTTTTTGGAGCGTCTCCTGATTCAAAATACATTTGAATTTGCTCGACTCTTGCGCTCAATCTGTCAAGCTTTTCCTCGATTTCGCATATATGCTCATAGCTTGCAGATATCTCGTTAGTATTCTCGTTTATAGCCTGCAAATGCTCGTCAAATTCGCCCCTTATATCGGAAAATTCCGACTTTAAGTCGCTTGTTGTCCTGCTAAGTTTTGTACCGATGTTTCTAAGAAAGATTTTTCCAAAAATCTTACTCACCCCCAAAGCTTTGCAAAACTTACGGGGTTTAAAAAGGTTTCTTTTTACATCTTTTTGAGGGCTTTTGAGACGTAATGTTTTTCCTTTCCGTCTTTTATAACTCCAATTTCTTCAAGCTCTTCCAGCTCTTCAAGGAGCCTGTAAAACGAGCTTTTTGAGCAGAAATTCTGCTCATCAACCACTATATCTTTTAGCTGCAAAGCTGAAATTCGCTCGTATTTCCTTATGTAGGAAAGCATCGTGCTTTTTACATATTCTTTTGAATTTCTTGTGATTTTTTTGGCTATTTTTTCCCTTATTGACGATTTTCTGTGTTCAAGATTTTCAAGCCTTCTTTGCATCTCATTTATGTAGCTTTTCCACTCATCAGATTGCTGCTGAACTATTGGCCTTTGCTCGCTTCTGCTGACGGCAATTTGATCCACTTTGTAGCTCAAGTCCCTTATCTTAGCCATTATGCTCTCAAAAGAGTAATAATCGTCTACAATTCGCCTTATATCTTCCCTTGTTCTTGGCATGTAGGAAATCTCCATTTTCAGCTGTTTTATCAGCTGCTCCTGCTCAATGCTTCTTTTGTGAAAATGGTTAAGCCACTGGAAGATATTCTGGGTGTCATTTTTAACATTTGAAAAAGACTTCTTAAGAATCTCGTTCATCTGCGCAAGCTTTCTTTCAGTTGAATTGTCTTTTTTCCAGAACATATTTTATCAATTTAGTCCCAATCTATTTAAATTTATTGATTCCATAGGATTTTATTGGGACTATGATAGGACTTGTGAGGGAATATTCTTCGTCGTCAAAATAATGATTTTTGGGACTATCTTGGGATAGTCTTGGGAATATGATAAGACTGTGCTGGGACTGAGAAAAATATTTATAGTTGATGTAATTTTGATAAAAAATCAGCAGAATTTATTTAATATTTGTTTAATTTTTTGCCGGAAATTTTGCAAAAAATATGCCAAAAGTTTGGTTAAAATAAGAGGAGTTTTAGCCGTGAAAATTGCCATAATAAAATCAGAGGGTAAAAAGGTATAATAATAAGTATCCAATAGCAGAATGATGAGTGAGTATATAGATAATTATTTTCATTATAGAAAATAATAAGATAAATGTAATTTATTCGTAAGAAGTGAGACATAAAATGAGACAAATAGGATCAAAATCACAGCTTGCAGTGGCTTTATCGCGCCTTAAGGGATTTGATGAGCCAAATGTGAGGCATGAGCAGTATGCCACAGACAGCGAAGTAGCTGGCCATATGCTGTGGAACGCCTATATGCTAGGGGATATAGAAGGAAAAGTGATAGCTGATCTGGGATGTGGGACCGGTATATTGGGCATCGGGGCCATACTATTGGGCGCAGATAAGGTGTTATTTGTAGATATGGATAAAAACGCACTGGAAACAGCAAAAAGCAACGTTTCAAAGGTGAGAAGTGAGAGTTCCATAGAGGAACTGGGAGAGTTCATCTGCCAGGATATTTCAGAAGCAAAGGTAAAGGCAGAAGTGGTTATACAAAACCCGCCGTTTGGAACCAAGATTAAGCATAATGATGCTATTTTTCTTGAAAAAGCGCTGGAAATAGCGCCTGTGGTGTACTCCTTGCACAAAAGTGAGAGCAAGGCATTTTTGGAAGGGTTTTCAGCCAAGAAAAACGCCAAAATCACCCATGTTTGGGATTTTAAATTTCCTTTGAAGGCTACAATGGGATTTCACCGTCGACAAATTCACAGGATTGATGTAAGCTGCTTCAGGTTTCAGAGAAACGAATGAATTTTGTCGACGAGAAAAGATAAGTTTTATGCCCGTATTACGGCATCAAAAGGTTTTTAAATGATGTTCTTTTCCTTATTATCAACAAAATGGAAATAAAAATTCTCGACGACAAAAAGAACAAGCTCATAATTGAGATAAACGGGGCTGGCCACACATTGTGCAATGCACTTAAATCAGAATTGCTGAATGACAAGCATGTAAAGATTGCAACTTATAGCATAAGGCACCCACAGATAAGCTTCCCACAAGTGATTGTTGAAACAGATGGGGAAGTGACGCCAAAGAATGCTTTAATCAATGCTGTCCAGAGGCTTCACAAGGTAAATGAGAAGTTCAAGAAAGAGTTTGCAAAAGAGATTAAGTAATTCTAAATTTAAAGTTCGTTTAATTGATTAATTTATATATGAAAATAATTCATTTTCTATAACAAAAACCTTATAAATTCATAGTGCCTAACTCTTTTAATGGCATTCTTTAGGGTAAAAAAAATCAAAGGGAACGAATATGTATATATAGTGGAAAACGAGTGGAAGAGGAAAGGCAGCAGGCAAAAAGTTAAGGGATATGTTGGGAGGGCTTACAGATTTGGAATGCAAAATGATGTTGGTTTTTTGGAATACTTAAAGATGAATGATGCTTCTTCTTATATTGACACTAATGAAAAAACCAAGATAATGCACGATCTTATAGAATGGGAATTTTTCAGGTTTGGAATAAGCAAAGAATTTCTTGTCAAAAATGAAACAACCAAAATACAAAAAAATAATAAGGATGCTGCTATACTGGTAAATGAAGGGTATATGTGCACGCTTACATTGCGCAATTTGCTTGATTTTAAGCCGGAAAACGAAGAAACAGATGGATACAGGCTTGCAAGGGCGTTTGTTGAAGCAGGCATAAAAGTTCCGCAGGAAATTTTCATAGGATTGTTTGACAAGATAACAAAGAAAAATTAGATTTTCTGATATAGATTATATTGAAGATTTCCTGAGTAAAGCAGGGGAACCAGTTTTCTTGTTTGCATCATTCTTTGGTGATTGGTTAATAAGTTTTTAGCGTGAGCCACTACAAATCCTCCTTGTCTTACTAGGTCGCATATTATTTCTGGAGCTAGTTTGGTTCCAGTTTGATCCGATTGCAGAAATCCTATATCGTAGGAGCCCAACTTAAGTTCTTCCGGCAAGTCTCCTTCATGAATCGGCCAGTGCCCAAAATGCACTCCCACCAGCCTGGTTGTTTTATTTCCGATTGTGGCAATTTCCCACTGTCTGGCTTCGCTTCTTTTTGCTGTCATAAGGGAAGAGACAGGTATTCTTTCAGGGTTTACAATGCCCATTGCCCTAAACTGTTCGGCTAATTTTTCAGAAATATCATCACTTTTCGAAAAACTGGAATCTGCATAATCCCAATGCCCAAATTTTTTTATTTCCTTTCTTGTTATGTAGTCTATCATAAAACATACCCAATCGCTGGATGAGAACGGAAAAACTCCCTTAAAATCGGTTCCTAGAGTTTGCTCAATAAATTGAGCATAAAATCTGGTTTCCATTGTTGTTAGATTGTAATCAAAGCCGGAATTGTTTGGGTCTCTAGCGTGTCTTTCATGCGCCTCAATAAGATTGTCTAGCCCCGGGATTACGCCATGAAGCATAGGGTGAATTTCCATAATTGATGGATTATTTGTTAATTTTTAAACTTATTGGTAGTAACATACTACCCAGCCATTATAGAAATTTTGCAGTTGTTTTGAATTTTTAGAGGAAATTATAAATAAAGAAGCCCCAATCCTAAAAGTATGACAAAACAAATTGGAATGATTTTGGTTGCAATGGGTGTATTGTTTTTGATTGGCGGGATGTGGCTAGTTGGCCCTTCAAGTAAAGTAACAGCAAATGTTGTTAAGCAATCGAGCACCTCGATGGGAACAGTGGATTATATTCAGGCATCTTCTTTTGTGCTGTTTATATTATCCCTGACAGTTGGCTTTATGTTCTTGTTTAGAGTAAGGCCTGGGCAGAATTGATATAGTCAAAACCTATATAAACCTCATAAAGTTACTTCTTTCATGATTCTTAAAGCTCCAAGACACGTTGCAATCATACTTGACGGAAACCGCCGCTATGCAAGAAAGCTGGGTATGCAGCCGTGGAAAGGCCACGAAGTTGGATTAGGAAAGCTAGAACATCTTTTCAATTGGTGCATGGAACTAGGGATTAAAGAAATTACACTATACTGCTTCTCAACAGAAAACTTCAGCCGTAATAAAAAGGAAGTCGAGTATTTGTTTGGCCTTTTCTGGAAAAAATTCAAAGAAGTACAAGAAGGCAAAGGCATGTTTAAGGATAAAGTTAAGGTAAATGTTATTGGAAGAATACAGATGTTCCCTCAAAAAATGCAGAAGGTAATGGAAGACTCTGTGAAAAAGACCAAAAACAACAAAAAGCTGCTCGTTAACTTTGCCTTGGCTTATGGAGGCAGGCAGGAGATAGTTGATGCTGTCAACAAGGCATTGAAAAATAAATCAAAGATTGATGAAGATGCAATATCAAAAAACCTCTATATGAAAAGCGAGCCGGATATTGTGATAAGGCCGGGCGGCGAGACAAGAACTAGCAACTTTTTAATGTGGCAGAGCGCCTATTCAGAGTGGTTCTTTGTGAAAAAACTGTGGCCGGATTTTACTAAGCAAGATTTGGTTAACATCCTAAAAGAATATAATAAAAGGGAAAGAAGGTTTGGAAAGTAATAATTGTTAAACTAAAGCACATTTATAGCATAAAACAAAAGATTAAAAAGCAAGATTGATTACAAAAGTCTGTTCTGCTATTATTGACAGAGAAGGTGTTTTTATTGGATCCTTATGAACAATTTGATGAAAGTTTAAGAAAGGCTGCTGAAGCCTTCAAGGCTATTGATAAGAATGAGATTATAAGGGTTATCAGCCATCTTGATGCAGACGGGATAAGCGCATGCTCCATCATGCTCAGGCTTCTAAACATAGAAAACAGGAAATATTCTGTTTCAACTGTGCAGCAGGTTAATGAGCCTCTTCTTGAGCAACTGGCAAAAGAGCCGTACAATTATGTGATATTCACAGATCTTGGCTCAGGAGTCATAAAAGAAATCAACAAAATTCTTCCGAATAAAAAAGTGTTTGTTCTTGACCATCACAGCATTGAGACAAACGATTTTGGAAATATTGTTTTCGTTAATCCTCATCTTTTCGGGATTGATGGCGGAAAGGAGATAAGCGGGGCAGGTGTTGTGTTCAAGTTTGCGTGCGCTGTTGACAAGAGCATGGAAGATTTTGCCCATATTGCAATAATCGGAGCGCATGGGGACATGCAGGAAAAAAACGGATTTTTAAGATTAAATAATGAAATTCTAAAGATAGCTGTTGAAAAGAAAAAAATACAGGTTACAAGAGGATTGAGAATTTTTGGCGCGCAGACAAAGCCGCTGCATAAAGTTTTGGAATACTGCACAGACCCTTATATTCCAGGTGTTTCTGGATCGGAGAGCGGAGCAATACAATTTCTTTCTGAAATCGGGATAGACCCTAAAAACGGCTCCGGGTGGAAAAAACTAGTCCATTTAGATGACTCGGACATGAAAAAGCTTATCACAGGGGTTATAATGAAAAGATTAGGGGAGACAAAACCGGATGATGTACTTGGCAACGTATATATCTTGCCGCATGAAGATGAAGAAAGCCCGACAAGGGACGCAAAGGAATTTGCAACGCTCCTTAATGCGTGCGGCCGCTTGGGAAGGGCTTCATTTGGAATTGGAGCTTGCCTTGGTGACAAGAAAATAAAGCAGCAGGCAATAAGAAGCCTTGGGGACTATAAAAAAGAGATTGTAAATGCATTAAGGTGGTATAATGATAACAAGCACAGCGATGATGTTCATTGGGGAAATAATTTTGTAATAATAAACGCAAAGAACCAGGTTATGTCAACAATGATAGGCACGCTTGCTTCAATACTTTCTAAATCAAACGGGATGACTGGCAGCACATTTATACTTTCAATGGCTCAGGCAGAGGAAAATAACACAAAAATCTCGTTGAGAACTACTAATAATGTTGAAGGCACACTTGATTTAAAGCTGATAATAGCAGAAATAATAAAAGACATCAATGAATCGGAAGCAGGGGGACATCAGAATGCTGCCGGGGCTGTTATTCCTACAAAGCATGAAGAATTTTTCATAGCAAATGCAAAAGAAGTTCTTGGAAAGTTTGTTATAGAAGAGAAGATAAAATAAAAGGATAAATTTTAATTAAATTATTTACAGCGCAACTCTTATGCCATCAATCTTTTCTGCGATTTCCTGGCCCGTTTTTGTCAGGGTAAGAAGCTTTAATCTGCCTTGTTTTTCAAAATTAACTAAGCCTGCTTTCTGCATCTCCTGCAATATTTTAACAACATGAGAGTAAGTGCAGTCAACCAATTTGGCTACTGAGGAAGCATATATCTCGCCTTTTGCATTCTTTATTTCGACGAGCATCATTGCAGGCTTCTCGCGAAAAATGACATTGAATATTTCCTTGTTCGGCATTATTTAACCCCCTATTATGCTGATATATCTCTTTCAGAATATAGTTTACATTACCTAAGAGGTATTTAAAGGTTATGGTTTTGATGGGAAAATTTGTTTTGCCATCGTTCGCATTAAATGTTTTGCATTAAAGCGAGAATTCCCATTGCAATTTCCTTCTCGCTGTATTTTGTTCTAGAAAATGCTCACGTAGTGATGGCAAAACTGTTTTTATTTTATTTCTTCGCACTGTATTCTGGCGCAAGGTTTGTTATTGATGCAAGCTGCTTTTGAATTTGCGCATCATTATCGCTTCCGTAAGAAATAAGGTATTTGTCCATGTCTTTCATAATTTGATTGTCAAATTCTGCGCTTGGCTTTCCGTTGACGTAAAATTTCAGTGTTTTTTCGTTGCTGTTGCAGTATGAATCATCTTCGTAAACAAGGCAGTTATTGTTAAAATCGATTCCAAGTGACTTGAAAAGCTGCCCAAGGGTTATTCCTGTTGCATGAATATGGACAACATCTCCTATTCCCTCTTCAAAATGTGTATAGCGTGCGGCGAGCTGATATTTTTGCTGTGAAAAATCTATTGCCTGGTTGTTTATGTAAACTTTTATATCTGCATGCTCGTGTGTTGAGCGCAATGGACCTATGCCGCTCATAAGATGGAAATCGGCTATGTCCTTATGCATCTCTGCCATCTGCAAGTTCATACTATTTATAACGGAACTGCTTGAAACCCACTGCCACATTACAATAATGGCTAAAACAAAAATCAGAATATAAAATATTAAATCTTTTTTTCCCATTTTTTATTGACTATATAAGGTTAAAATAAAAAAGCTTACTATTGGGCTTGCTGGCTTTGCTTCTGATTCATAATCTGGCCGCTTGACAGATCCTTGTAAGCGCCCACTACACTTAGTTTTCTGAAAACAAAAGAGCCGTCTTTCTCGGCAGAGAAGAACTGCTTGAGCGCTGCGCTTGATGGGTAAACACCAACATCATTTGATAATATAACTGTCGGGACTTGGGTTATGTTGTATCTTGAAATAAGCTCTTTTCCTTTTGCATCGCTTATGTCATAGGTTTCTTCTGAGTCTAGTTTTAATGCAAAGCTCTGAGGGCTTGTAAGGATAAGCTTGTGCGTTTTAACGTCATAGCATTCTGCGCAGCTCTTGTCTGCAAGATAGGTTAATTTTACTAGCCCCATCATTTTTCCGCTTGTGAGGTTTTTTATCGGCGGATACGGAGTTCGCATCACATAAGACCCGTCTGCTTCTTTTGTTCCGATCTGCGGCCATGCCTGCTTCATTATTGCGTACGCATCAGCATCCTTTGAAAGAATTATCGAAGGCGCAAATGCAATCTTGTATTTGCTGACTAATAATTTTCCTTCTGCGCTTGAAACATCAATATCCTTTTGGGTTGTTATCTTGACGCCAGTCCTTTTTATCTCGTTTATCATGAATGACAGGTCGCCGCATTTGTCGCATGAAGCGTCTTTAAGATTGTATAGAGTGACTCTTCCTACAATGTTATTGCTTGAAACATTGACGTAAGGGGCAGCAGGCTGG
>Ga0209542_10005454_pt1 | contig 25361 bp, 27 predicted proteins | sample RifCSPhighO2_01_FD_184028 | JGI IMG/M metagenome (GOLD analysis project Ga0209542, IMG submission 184028) | Soil microbial communities from Rifle, Colorado - Rifle CSP2_plank highO2_0.1 (SPAdes) (version 2) | ecosystem: Environmental > Terrestrial > Deep subsurface > Rock core/Sediment ...
ATATTATTTTAAAGATAGATTTTTCTGGATGACTAGGGGCCGCTACACTACCAAGGAGGAATTTTTGATTGATAACCCTCAAGGAGGATATGTCGCCATCTCGGCAACCTATTATCAAGAATCCCTCGCTCGTGATCGTAAATATGCCTGGCTTGAGGACATCAAGCCAACAGCAATAATAGGAAATTCTATTTTCGTCTGGGAAATTCGGTAATAAAAAGCCCCACGATAGTGGGGTAGAGAGAACAACGTCAGCGGCAAGGCGGGGACTCGCCGCTGACGTGTCAGAGAAGAAGCCACGCATGACCCTTCTTCCGACATCGCGCTGCCTGTGCCGGCACGGAGATTGCAATCAAACCTTGGGGGATGTGATGGCCTTCTTTCGCGCCGGCACGGCAGCATCCGGGTGCCGCGGTCACCGAGTCCTCTTTGGGACTTTTTCTTTTTTTTCTTTTTTCCAGCGACCGCGGACACGAGTTGAGCCCCAACGGAATAATCTCCATCTGCCGAAATAACCGCAGAGAAAGATATAATCCACTGAATGGGCTCGCAAAAGTCCCTGACAGACATATCTGAACAGCCTACTACAAAAATTGTTGTTGCTGGATAGTGCCTGGATAAACCAAGAGTTGCTAGCTACTGCACCTACTTAGAGATATTGATCCGCCATCCGGCAGCTGCCGGAGGCAGGATCAGGGACTTTTGCGAGCCCATCTCTGGGCCCTATGAAAAGAACAGGATACTACTGATTATACTCCCCCAGCCTTAAAAAGTCAATACCTTCAAAAAGTGGCTATTTTAAAGGTTTATTTGTAGTATACGCGGCCGTTATAGCGGACATCGAGGTATTGAGGCTTTAAGTCGCCGGAATCGACTTTATTCTTCTTAAAGATTAATAAAATATCGAGCTGCTCGTTAATCGGCGAATTGACGCTGAATTTAATCGGATAGCCTTGATCGATTAGCGCTTCAAAATCAGTAAAGCTGTTTTCTGGAATCGTAATCTTCTTGATTCTAATGTTCTTCTCCTTGAACCGGGCTGACACGGTTTGAATCGCAGTGAGAAATTTTTTATCGATCTTCTCCTCATTTTCTTCTCGAAAGTCATCGATATTGAGCAACAGATATCCGGATGAACGAATCGCGCTGCCCCATAATATTCCCTCGTGATCGAAGTACCGGCATCCTGACGCAAAACACCATACTCCCTCCGGGTTGCGCTCCGTTCCACGTACTGCCAAAGCATTAAAGTAATCTTTCTTGATCGATAGGTCATTCAAAAAAGAGAATTGATTCACCAGTGAGGCTGATAATCCTTCGTCGTCAAAAAAGAGGATGTTTTTGCCGACCGGTATTCCTAAAAATTTGTGATTAAGATTTTCGTCAATCACGCTTTTTACGGCTACAGCATGCTCGGCATCCAGATTATCAATGTCGACTCTACTGATTGCAAACCACGGCGTGAAAAAGAGTCCGTATCCAATGGCCGCTAAAATCGCAAGGGCTCCCAGCGCTAAAAAACCTGCGCGCATGAAAAAACGCCGGCGCCGCCGGATCGCCACTTCATCCCGTATTTTCACCTTCTTCGGATCAAACGTCCGCATTATTTAATTTCCTTAAAGCCGGTGTATTTGTGGAGCACTTTCGGAACTTCGATCGTGCCGTCCTTGGTCTGGAAATTTTCGAAGATGGCGATCGGGAAGCGGCTGGTCACCACCGCCGTGCCGTTGAGGGTATGCGCAAACGCCGTCTCCCCGCCTTCAGTGCGATAGCGGATATTCAATCGTCGGGCCTGGTAATCGATGCAATTTGAAGTGCTGGTGATTTCCCCATAACCGTCATTCATCACCATATATGCCTCAATGTCGAACTTTCGGTATGCCGGTCCGCCTAAGTCGCCGCTGGCTACGTCGATCACGCGGTATGGGAACCCCAGACCATCGGCAATCTCCTGCTCGATACTCAAAATTTCCTGGTGCATCGCATCGCTGTCTTCCGGCTTGCAAAATACGAACATCTCGAGCTTGGTGAATTGATGGACGCGGTAAGTGCCTTTCGAGGTGCGGCCGTATGCGCCGGCTTCGGTTCGGAAGCAATGCGAAAGCGCGACATATTTCTTCGGCCCATTCGAAAGATCGAGGATCTCATTGGCATGATAGCCGCCGATGGTAATTTCAGCGGTGCCTATCAACGACAGATCACTGTTTTGAATTGAATAAATCTGTGCCTCCGGACCACGCGGCAAGAATCCGATGCCTTCCAAGATTTCATCCTTGGCCAAATCAGGGGTTTCCATCAGCTCAAAGCCACGTTTAGTAGCCACATCGATGCCGTAATTGATCAGCGCTTGATTAAGGCGTACGAGTGCGCCCTTTGAGAAGAAAAATTTATTGCCCGCTACTTTTGCGCCGCGTTCGAAATCAATGAGGTCAAGATTGAGCATCAGCTCCTCGTGATCTTTCGGCTCGAAATCAAACTTCGGCGGCTCGCCCACCGTGGCTAATACTTTATAGTCATTCTCGCCACCGACTGGAACCTCGGGATGAGTAAGATTGGGTACTGCTTTCAATAATATATGATACTCGCCTTCTAAAGCCGCCAGTTCCCTTTCACCGTCGGCGATTTCATCGCCGACTTGGCGCATACGCGCAATCTCTTCATCGCTCGGTTTGCCTTTTGAGCCCTTATTACGTTCAGCGCGCAATTCTTCGATCTTGGCGATCTTGCCCCGGCGGAGTTCATCAAGTTCAAGCAGTCGCTCAATGTCGACTGACACGCCCCGATTCTTGCAATTGTCCTTGATCAGCTCCGCAAATTCACGGATGTACTTTATGTCCAGCATATTATTTGTCTTTAGGCCGCATGGTTGGGAATAAAATAACTTCGCGGAGCGAATGGGAATCGGTGAGCAGCGTGACCAATCGGTCAATCCCTATGCCAACACCCGCCGCAGGCGGCATGCCATATTCCAGTGCCTCTACAAAATCCTCGTCCATACGCTGAGCTTCTTCGTCGCCTTTGGCGCGCATGTTTTCCTGGGCTTTGAATCGTTCTCGCTGGTCAACCGGGTCATTCAACTCGGTAAACGCTTTCACTAGTTCAGATCCGCCGGCATAGAATTGAAATGCCTCGACGGTGTCGTCGGTTCCAGGTTTCAACTTTGCTAATGGCAGCATCTCCTTCGGATAATCCTTCACAAATATCGGCTCAATCAACGTGGATCGCACTTTTTCTTTAAATACTGTGTCGTCCAAACTGCCATGTTCGTCCATCAGTTCTCGGTACGAAATCCTACGGAATGGTTTTTTGAATCGTTCTGGCGCAATAGTTGCGAGCATATCCTCCACAAAATCCATACCCCATTCATAGTCCTTGTAAGCCGCATAAAATTCCACTGCTGAAAATTCAGGATTATGCTCGCGATCGATGCCTTCGTTGCGGAAATTGGTAGTGAATTCATATACGCGTTCCATGCCACCGACCAAAAGCCTCTTTAAATAAAGCTCTGGCGCGATGCGTAAAAACATGTCTATATCCAGCGCGTTGAAATGCGTCTTGAAAGGCCGCGCTGAAGCGCCGCCATACAACGGCTGGAGGGTCGGCGTGGTGACCTCGACAAAATCATGTTTCACCAAATAATCCCGGATCCCCTGAATAACCTTGGCCCGTTTGACGAATTTATCTTTGACCTCAGGATTCATCATTAAGTCCAAGTACCGTTTGCGATAGCGTTCCTCGACGTCTTGTAAACCGTGCCATTTTTCAGGCAAAGGCAAGAGGGCTTTCGTCAGCATTGCAAAATGCTTCACTTCGATGGTCTTTTCCTCTTTTTTGGTTTTAAATAACGTACCTTCGACTTCGACGAAATCGCCGATATCGAAATGAGTTTTGAATAATTCAAATTGCTCAGGACCTACGCTGTCTTCCTTGAGAAACGCTTGAATTTTAAAACCATCGTTTATATCGAAAAAGATCGAGCCGCCATGCTCGCGCCGAGCCATCATGCGGCCTGCTAAAGCAACCTCCTTGCCTGACTCTGCAAGCATGTCGAATTGCTCCAGTGCTTCCCCAGCCGTCATTGAACGATGCGACGATGCGGGATAGGGATCAATTCCGCGCTTGCGCAATTCCTCAAGTTTCTCCAGTTTTACTTTCTTAATCTCGTCCAGAGCCATATCCTCTGAGTGTACCAAAATTATAGGCAAAGCCAAAGAGCATCAGAGGGGCTTCGAGACCGGGTAGGCCGAGACCGAGCAAAAAATTCAGTAGAATTTTTATGCGCACCCGACGATGCTCTTTGGCGGAGCGACTATTTAATATCCAAGATTGTATACGATACGATGCCTTTCGGGGTGCGGACTTCGATAGTGTCACTTTTCTTGTGGCCGAGGAAAGCTTTACCGAGCGGCGATTCGTTAGAAATGAGCCCTTCGGCGGGATTAGATTCCGATACGCCGACGATGGTTAAGGTCCGTTTGCCATCCTTGGACTCCACCACAACTTGGCAGCCTACGCCGATTACCCCGACAGCATTGGTGCCGTGCGAGATGACAACGGCGTTTTCAAGAATCTTATGGATGTCTTCGATTCGGCCTTCATTCATCGACTGTGCTTCTTTGGCGGCGTCGAATTCAGCGTTCTCCGAAAGATCGCCCTGTTCCTTTGCTTCCTTGATGCGCTGGGCGATTTCCGGGCGCATCACTTCGGTGCGCTGTTGGAGCTCCTGTTTTAATTTTTCCAATCCTTCCTTGCTGAAATACTGGTTATCCATCCTGTATAGTTATTGAGTTAAGCTACTTTACTACATCGCGTAAACAAAATCAACGTAGGTTATTGTGAAGCTCGTTGGCCGAAGTACCACTGCAGAACCTGATGGGCTGTGCGGATCGCGTAGCCTTGATTGGCCGCCGAACCTTCCACTAACACCGTCATCGCAATTTCAGGCCGGTCTAAAGGCGCGAATACCGTAAACAATGAATTGATACTCCGGCCTTTCACTACTTCGGCGGTGCCGGTCTTGGCACCGGCTCGAACCGGCAAATCTCGAAGAAGCTGAGCGGTACCAGAAATGATGGTTTCCTCCATATCGTTTTTTATTTCCTTGAGTACATCCTCACTGAATCCCAACGGTCCGAGGGCTTCTGGCTCAAATACTTTAATCGGGTTTTTCTGATGATCGATGACCCGATTGGCCACTTGGGGCTTGTATACTGTTCCTCCGTTCGCCACCGCCGACACATATGCGTTCAGCCAAAGCGGCGTCACGAGCAAATCCCCTTGCCCGATTGAGGTATTATATGTATCGCCTTGATACCAGCCCTCATTGCGCTCTGCTTCCTTCCACTCGGGCGTAGGCACGAATCCCGCCGTCTCTCCGGTCAAATCAATGCCTAATATTTTGTCGGCAAAGGCATTCTTTAAATACTTTGCAATCCGTTCAATGCCCAGCCCGGTGATGCGATCTAAACCGCCACCAACCGCGAAGAAATAAATATTGCACGAATTGGCGATCGCTTTTCGCAGATTAAACGAGCCCAATTCCGGCCGCCAGTTTTTGAAGGTATACGAAACTCCGGCTTGGAACGGATTATTGATTGTGATACTCACGCAATCCTGAATCGCCGTACTCGGCGAGACGATTTTTTCCTGCAGAGCCATCAGACCCATAAACGGCTTGATCGTCGAGCCGGGATTATAGAGGCCGCTGATGACGCGATTGAACAGCGGCCGGGCCGGATTATCAAAAACGGCTTTGTACTCCGCTTGGGTCAGCCCTTTTGAAAACAAATTATTGTCAAAGCTCGGAAAGCTCACCAACGCCAGCACCACGCCGGTTTGCGGATTTTGAATGATCGCCGCACCCCGGGACAGTCCCGCTTCAGCCAAGACAGCGCGCATCGTATCATAGGTTTTTGCCTGCAGGTCATGATCAATGTTCAGGACGATGTTATTGCCGGTGATCGCCTCTGTATTGAGCGTACCGGCGGAATCGCCGAAGAAAATCCGGCCGTGCTCGCCTCGCAACTCATTCTCATATTCCGACTCGATGCCGAGCCGGCCGATGGTATCGGTGGCCCGATAGTACGGATCCTGTCCGAGATCTTCCCTGTTTACCTTGCCGGCATAGCCCACGATTTGGGAAAGTTTAATGCCGTCCACATAGACCCGCTTCACGTCAGGCACGACATAGAGTCCGCCGGGGTCGGCATATTCGATCGCCAGAATTTGATCCTTAGTGAGATCCTCGGCCACGAAAAAAATATTCGCATTCTGCGATTCGGAGGTTAATTGCGCCATGAGATCGGCCGCGGCCAGTTTGAGAATTCCAGCAAGCCGATTCACATCAAGCGTGTTGGACTTAAGCCCCGCTCGGATTTCCTTGGATACCGCGATAAGATCGAATGACGGCACATTTTTGACTAAAGGCGCGCCGGATGCGTCAAATACAATGCCGCGGGGCGGCGGCAGAGAAAAATTAGCCGATCGATTCTGTGAAGAGAGGTCAGCATATTGCTGATGATCAGCGATGCTGATTTTGCCGGTGGCCGCAAAAATAACCGCCACCAAACCGGCAATAATCCAAAAAGACAGGCGAAACACGCTCGGGGGAATCGGCTGTTCAATATTGGAAAATTCACTGCCGCCGTCAAGTAATGTCTCTTCGGGAGCCATTACATCATCGCTGACAGACACGTAATATTCTTTGGATTTTTTACCAATCATGCATAGTTGGTTTAAAGCGAGTAAGGATAAAAAGACATACGGCAATTGCCGTCACTGCCTGAAAGATAAAGGCCGGCGATATGGCAAACTGAAAGAGAATCGGCAATGGATTGGCGGCGTAAAAGATTGCTTGCGTGCCTGCGGCGGCAATAACACATATAGCCAATAACCCCAGGCCCACCGCGCAATGAAGCGGACTAAGCCATGACGCTTCCTCCAACAACGGCTTTAGGTTGATAAACCGGGTAAGCGCATGCCGCGTCCCTGCAGCAGCCAAAAATCCGATGACAACGGTGCCGATAGATAATCCAAGAAACAACTCGGTGGCCACTGCGAGCAGCAGCCCTCGCCAGATCAGCCACGACTGCTCGCCGTAGACCACTACCAGTGCGCACAAGAATACAAAAACCAAAAAACTTTCACGAATGTGGAACAATGCCGGCATGACGAGGCCGTCAACGAGCAGTATTGCTAACCATAGAACAATGAGGAGTATGGTTCGCATTATAAATTAATAATCAGAACCCGGCTGTTGATGAATTCAGCGGCGGGTTTAACTTTAACTTTTTTGAATAACTCCGTGTCATTTGCTTCAACATGGCTCACGGTGCCGAGCACTAGACCACTAGGAATCATATCGTTTCCGCTGGAGACAAGCGTATCTCCCTCGCTGATACGGTCCGATTGAACGATCAAATCAACAACCATGCCATCGACAAGAGCGCCCCGAACAATACCGCTGGTTTGACCGCCCAGAACCCGGACCGTGGCTTTAAAGGAAGGATCAGATACAAGCGTCAGGTGCGACGAGTTTCCAAATACTTCCGCAACCACGCCGATCAATACGCCTTCGGGAGACACCGCAATCGCGCCGGGCCGGATGCCCGCTTCTTTACCTTGATTGATCAGCGCGGCATATCCGTCAGGCGTCATGCTGATATTAAAGATCCCCGCTGGGATCGGATTGGATCTCGCCAGCGGCTTGAGAGCGAGCGCCCGACGAAGCAGATCGTTGTCGTACCGCAGCGCCTCTAGCGCTGCGGTACTCGATTGATGCCTCTGAATCTGTTCTTTCAATATCTGATTCTCTTCAGTTAAGTTTCGCCACTGTTTGGCATAGGCGAAGAACTCGTGGAGTTGGCCGAGTGCGTCAAACCATTGCGCTCGTTCGACGGCAAATGGCGCGTATACGGTCCGGAGACGGCCAAGCGCAAAACGATTCAGCGTCATAAGCGCTAAAACTATCACGATCGCGCCGATAAGGAATTTCAATCCGTTTCTTCGCATATCCGTTATTGGAAATAATTGTCCGTTTGGGTGGTTAGCAATACCGGCGCCAGCTCATCCAGATGTTCGAGCACGAATCCGCAGCCACGGGCCACCGCCGTCAGAGGGTCATCTACGATTTTGACCGATAGTTTCGTCTCGTGGGTAATCAGCTCATCCAAGCCGCGAAGCAAGCTGCCGCCGCCAGCCAAGTATATTTGCCTATTGACCAGATCAGCGGTCAGTTCCGGAGGCGTTTCTTCAATAGTATTTTTGATAGCCAAAACGATGCTCTTGATCGAGCGTTGCATGGCAGTACGGAGTTCGACCGAGGAAACTGAAGTTTCCTTGGGCAGTCCCGACACAAGGTCCCGTCCGCGAACCCGGCCTTCCATTTCCTCATCGAGCGGGTAGGCCGAACCCAAATTGATCTTCAAACTTTCCGCCGTCGCTTCGCCAATGAGCAGATTCCGCTCCTGTCTCATGTGTTTCAAAATATCGTCGGTGAGTTTATCACCGGCTATGCGCAATGAGCGTGATGCGATCACGCCGCCCATCGAAATCACTGCGACTTCGGTCGTGCCGCCGCCGATGTCGATGATCACGTTCGGCACTGCGTCTTGGACCGGCAAGCGAGAGCCGATGGCCGCGGCCATCGGCTCTTCGATGAGATAGACTTCGCGCGCACCCGCACTGTAAGTAGCGTCTTCGACGGCACGTTTTTCCACTTCGGTCACGCCGGACGGCACGCCGATGACTACACGCGGCCGCGGCAACAATGCGAATCGGTCCTGGTGGACCTTATCGATGAAATACTTAAGCATCTGCTCGGTAACTTCAAAGTCCGAGACCACGCCGTTTACTAACGGCCGAGTAACCACGATATACCCCGGCGTGCGGCCGACCATCGCTCGCGCCTGGCTGCCGATCGCCAGAATTTTGCCGGTTTTTTGATTGACCGCCACGATTGACGGCTCGTTAATGGTAATGCCTTTGCCGTGAACATATACGAGCGTATTGGCGGTACCCAAGTCAATGCCGATATCTTGAGACCAGAATGAAAACAAACCATTAAAAAGGCTCATGCGGATGGATGAATTGATATCTTAAAATACCAGATAACCCATCCACAATCCAGCAGGCTAGTTCTCTATCTTCGGGAAGAAGATTCGAAAGATGCGAACTAGCAAGTTTTTAAAGAAATTCCCTGATTCGGTTTTTACTTCCTCAGCAGGAACGGGCATTGGAGTTCCCGACTGTCTTGCTGAAACTTTAGCTTTTGGAGTCGGCGCTTTGGCTGATACTACTGTTGGATCGGGTTTTGGTGTGGGGCTCTGAAAAATTTGAGCCGTTAAAGGCAGTGGAGCCAAAGAGGCCGTAGGCTTCTCTGAAGCCGAAGGTCCCGAGCTTGGCGAGGGATTAGGTGTTTTTGAAACTGGCGGTACGGGAGTAGCAGTAGGAGTTGGAATAGGAGTTGGAGTGACAGTGGGTACAGGAGTCGGGCTCGGCGAAGGAGAAGGTACGGGAGTTGTCGTAGGAGTTGGTTCTGGCGTTGGACTTTGAGTTGGTTCAGGGGTCGGTGTCGGAGTAGGCTCGGGCGTGGGTGTCGGAGTAGGGGTCGGTACCGAATAAGTTATTGAGAGACCGATATAATCATGGCTCGTCGTGGCACTTGATGCCGGCGTGTCCCGATAAGCTAAGAAGCGAATTACCAACCCATTTGCTTTTGCCGGCGTGTCAATGATTGAAGAAATATCTTTAGTCGCCGAAATGTCGGTACTATTCGCAGTCGGCACCTCAAGAGCAATATCATGCCACGAATTGCCATCCCATGCTTCCAACTTGGCGGCCACTAGAATCGCACTGCGGCGATACTCGTGGATGACGCTGATAGAAGAAATGGCTGCATCAGCTGGAATATTCGGCTGAAATACGAATTCGATAAACTTAGTCTCGTCATATGCACCTACCCCAGGCCAAGGGCCGTTTGATGCCATGCGGCTGTCATCACTGGCTGATAACCGACCAACATCACTGCTCGTGGCGCAACAAGTCAGCGCCGCCGATTCTTCAGTGCTATCTGTTCCCGAAACCGGCGCAAAATTCGTAGTATCCGCATAGGCGATAAGGAAAAATAAAAGAGCATGAAGAATCACCGCCCCGAGAATACCTATTCCTTTGACCATTTCCTCAATTCTAGACTCGCCAAAAACCCCGTCAAATAGGCCTTATGCACACACTTGACTTTTACCTATTAAATATGGTATAATGTATATATTGGAGGCTGCTAGCACAGCCCTTTAAAAAGGACCAGCTCATGCGCAGATACAAGAGCTACGAAGAGATGCAAAGCGACCTCACCGCGGAGCATCGGCTGCGGGACGCATCGCGCGAAGACCTGAACAAACACGTCGAAATCCTGATTACCGTCCCATCTCACGTTGACGGTCATCGGGTGATCGGCGAAATCAAAGAGATCACCCGGGCGGGTATCCAGCTCAACTGGGCCGCTCAGTGTACCAGTCCGGTGGGACCGGTTGGAAGCCGCAGTCGGTTCCGCCGAGTCGCCGTCACGGAAATCCCATTCAACCTCATCGAGAACCTGCCCGGATCGTGCGGCGAGGGACAGATCTGTTATCTCCTTCTCGACAGGCGCATTCTCTCGCTCCACAAGCCGTACGCCTGCTTTATCAGTCCGGATCAGATCGAAGGGCTCCAGCCCGACGAACACGACCGGATGATGCAGCGCTATCGCGCTCATCAGGCGCATCGGATCTAGCCCGCGCGAGCGCGCCGCCGTAAAAGGCCCGCGTTCGTCGCGGGCCTTTTACTTACTTCAGGAGATTGATGATCTCGGATCGTTTTACAACTTGAGGGGTAGGATCAGGACGTTTCTTGATTTCAATTTGGTCATCAGCCATTTTACCGCTTACCACCAAGCGCCAAGGGCAACCAATTAGGTCGGCATCGGCGAATTTCTCGCCGGCCGCTTTATCTTCACGGTCATCATAGAGCACTTCAATGCCGCTGGCCTGTAATTTTTGGTATACATCTTCAGCCTCGGCGTTCTTACCCAGAGAGATAAGATGAACTTTGAATGGCGCAATCTGTTCCGACCAGATTATACCTTTATCATCATGAGATACTTCCACTACCGCCCCCATCACACGCCCCGGACCAATGCCGTAAGATGCCATGATTACAGGTTTCGAATCTCCGCTCTCATCGGTGTACGAAAGTTTAAGCGGCTCAGAGAAACGCGTACCGAGTTTAAAAATATTGCCCACTTCAATCGCCGGTTTTTCAACGAGTTTCGTCTTATCCCAACCGAGCTCGTTCAGTACTTCATCGGTATTTACTTCTTTATTCACCGCCCGATTCTTTTCTTCGTTTATATAAATCGTATCCTCGCCGATTTCAGATACCACTTGAAATTCGTCAGAGAATCTTGAAAATAATCCACCGGAAGCAAACGTCCGAACTGCCTTCAATCCAGTGCGAGAAAATATCGTGTCATAGGCCGTAGCTACTTTTTCATAATACTGATCAAGATCTTCTTGAGTCGTGTGGAAACTATACAAGTCTTTCATCAAGAATTCGCGACCACGAAGCAATCCTGATTTTGCACGGGCCTCATTGCGGAATTTAGTTTGTATCTGATACACCGCCTTAGGCAAATCTTTGTAAGAATTAATGTAATGCCGTGCAGTAGCAGTGAGTGGTTCTTCGTGAGTGAAACCCAAACCGTATTCTTTGCCCGTGGTATCTTTAAATTGATACATCACTTCTTTGGCTGAATCCCAACGTCCGGTCGCTTGCCACGTCTCGCGATCTTGGAAGACGGACAGATATAACTCATCCGCGCCGATCTTATTAAGCTCTTCTCGGATGATGTTATTGATCTTCTGAAGTACGCGCCAACCAAGGGGCATATATTCATACACGCCCGCCATCACTTTTGATACAAAGCCGCCGCGGATCAAGAGCTGGGCATTGATCGCAGTTTCATCCGCCGGATTCGTCTTAAGCGTCTTAGTAAATAATTTAGAAAGTTTCACGTTTAATTTTGGAAAAATTTCGAGAGGTCTTTGAAGGTCACGTAGATCATGAGCATGATGAGGAGATAAAAACCGATCATGTTGATCATGCCTTCAGCCTGTTTTGGAATCGGCGAGCCTTTTAGTTTTTCAACGATGAGTAAAACCGCCCGCCCGCCATCGAGTGCAGGAAATGGAATCACATTCAACACCGCTAGGTTGATTGAAATCAACGCGACGAATTGCAAAAGATAATTAAATCCGACATCAGCCGCTTGGCCGGTAAGCGTCGCGATGCCAATCGGACCGGATACCTCCGCAATCAGCGTACCATGGATGAATAGGGTTTTCAAAAGATCGTAATATGCGAGCACCGTGTGATATGTGATAATCGCCGCATTGTGGATACCCCGCCAGATTGCCTCGTACCACGGATAGGAAACCTCCCCAGTGAGCGCAAGCGAAACGCCAAGCGCGCCTTGACCTTCGGGTGGATTAACCCGCGGCGTGATTGTTTTTTCGATCAAATCACCGCCGCGGCCGACTTGAAATACAACGGGCTCTCCTGCGTGCCGTGCAACGATATCTTGGAGTTCCTTTGGCGAATCGATTCTAATTAACCGGCCGTCCTCATAGTATCCGGCCATCGCATCCAGCGGCTGTAAACCCGCGGCGGCGGCGGGACTGCCTTCAGACACGCTAACGAGCTGTACTTGGAGATTTCTTGCACCGAGCGTATCGCCTTCAGAAAGGCCGATGCGCATGCCGAAGAAATTGACAAGCATAAGAAACACCGCGGCCAATAGCACATTCATGGCCACGCCGGCTAAAATCACAAGCATCCGGTGGCTGAATGAGGCAGACGCAAAACTTCGCGGCCCACGCTCGTCCCCATCCTCGCCCATGATCTTTACGAATCCGCCGAACGGAATCGCGTTAATAGAATAGCGTGTTTCGCCCTTCCTCCAACTCAAGAGCCGTGGCGGGAACCCAAACCCGAATTCGTCCACCCGCATCCCCGCTCGCTTCGCAAACAAAAAATGCCCGAACTCGTGCACGAGCACTAATACCCCCAATACGACAATAAAAATTAAAGCAGTAAGCATAAGTGTAGCACCCGGTCGAAACTATGATGTCATCAATTCGCTTTCTTTCTTTTTGATCATTTCGTCGATTTTTTTGTTGATGTCGTCGGTGATTTTCTGAAGTTCATCTTTGGCCAAACGTACTTCGTCCTCCCGGGCCGTTTTTTCTTTCACGGCATTCTGCACTTTCTTCAAGATATCATCCCGTACTTGGCGCATGCGAATACGCGCCTCTTCCATTTTTTGATTGAGCACTTTAATAAATTCCTTGCGTCGTTCCTCGGTCAGCGGCGGAATGGTGAGCCGGACGGCGTGGCCGTCATTGGCCGGATTTAGTCCGATTGAACTTTCGCTGATTGCTTTTTCAATCGCCGCGATCGCGGCCGGATCCCAGGGCTGGATGACAATTACTCGCGGCTCGGGCGTGGTAATGCTCGCTACTTCCTTAATACGCAAACGAGAACCCATATATTCAACCGGCAGATCTTCGACGAGTGAAGGATTGGCCCGCCCGGTGCGAATCGAGCCGGCTTCGTTCTTGGCGAATTCCAAGACCGCATCAAATTCCTTTTTCCTTTGGCCAATGAGTTCCCTGTACATTAGTGAAATAATACCAATTTTTGATTAAAAAGAAAGCCCAGCACGACTCCCCGAATGAGTGGTGCTGGGTTAACGGTTCGGCCGCGAGAGCGGCTGCAGCTTGCGGAATCCTGCCTGCATTTCCTCGATCCACTGGCGTACTTTGCTTTTCCCCGGCGGAAGCGGATCCACGATAGCAAAATAAGTGGCTGAGGAAAGGTAGCCGGGATCAAGAGATACGTAGATCTGAGGCCATATTGAAACTTCCGGATTGTTTGCAAGGGCCTTAAAAGACAAGACCAAGAGGAGCGCACCAACTACTAGCAAGAGCACCCTCTCGATTGCATTCTCTGAAAGCACTCTCTGAACTGAATGTTTTGTGTTTGCTCCGGACCAAAAATGTTGATCAGCCCTATGGGTTAATTCCGTAAAAGCAAGCACATAGGCCAACCAGATAGAGGCCAACATCACACCGAGTAGAGGAGTCTCCGTGGCAAGGATTGGGAACCAATAATTCGCGACGCTAATCAGAATCCCCACCGCAAACAACCCCAAACACACTCGAGCCCAAAAAAAGTTCGTCAGTCCAGTCAGCCGCTGGAACCAGTGGGAGAATTTAGTAAAGAGCGCGAGAATGCGCTCGTCGATCCATTCGATCATAGCGCACCTCCGGCGATACTATACCTTAGCTAGTACTTTATGTCAAAGATTGATAAGAGTGTTTTCGAGGGCGAGGCGATGATTGTATTGAGGCTGGGCGATGATGAGATGAAGTCGGTTTAATTCCTTCAGTACCCGATCCGCATGAGGAATTTCTTTGCGATTTCCATGCAGCCAATACATCCAGTTGGCGAGCGTGGTCGGATAGGTTTCCCTTTCGTATATTTTTTTTGCATAGGCCATCCGGTCAGCCAACGTTCCCTTTAATACCTTATCGAGGTCGCCCAGAGACTCTTGAATCTCTTTTATATGCTCAGTTGCCCACTGGAGCCAGCCAATCCGGCCATGAGCCATAGAGATTAGGAGTGTGTGATCCCCTTTTGACAACTTAAGTTTGTCCATATACTCGATGAGTGCCGCTTCGTCATGCGACATGAAATTGATATGCTGGCATCGCGAAGTGATCGTAGGCAGCAGCATCCGCGACTTAGACGAAATGAGAATAAGGATCGTCTTGGGCGTCGGCTCTTCGAGAACTTTCAGGAGCGCGTTTGACGCCTCCGGCGTCAAACGGTCAGCATCGTTGATGATAATAAATTTGTACGGCCCGTAATACGGCCGCAGAGATGCAAATGACTTCAAATCTCGGATATCCTCGATATATATCTTTGTCTCATCTTCTTCAACTCGCGGCGAAATGAGCTTAAAGTCAGGCTCGTTAACCGTCGCCTCTCGCCCATTCACAAGAGCGTACAGGTCTCTGGCAAACATCTGTTTGCCAATCATATCGTTGCCTGTAAACAAATATGCATGCGCCAAATTATCAGCCTTCGCCGCTTGTTCTAAATATTTCTTCTGCGCTTTAAACCCAATCGTCTGCCAATTCATGAGAGTAATACTTGGGCGATTTTATCAGCCGCGTCGGGCTTGGCAAATTCTTTGATCTTTGCACTGATTGCCGCGGCAGTTTCGGGTTTCAATAATTCCTCGATCTGATTGAGGAGGATGTGCGACGAAATATTTCTTTCTTCAAGAATCACCGCGCCGTATTTCTGGAATTCAAGCGCGTTCTGCATTTGGTGATTGTTGGTCGATTGGGTAATGGGAATGATAATCGCCGGCTTGCCGAGCACCGCAATTTCAGACAGATTCGATGCGCCGGCGCGAGAAATAACGATATCCGCCGCGGCATAGGCCAGCGCCATTTCCTCGAATTTAAAAAACGGATACAAGCGGTAATTCGCCTGGATCATGGAAGCGTAGGATTGCTCGCCTTCCTTTTGATAGCGCTCAACTTCGGCCTGCACTGCCTGCAGTTGCGAGTCGCCGCATTGATGGATGATCTGATACTGCTGAACCAGCAGGACCAGCGATTCCAAGATAACATCATTAATCCGCTTGGCACCCTGGCTGCCGCCGGCGATGAGAATCGTTTTTTTATCGGTCCGAAGATTGAAATATTGCAAGGCCGTGTCCCGATCGCCGCTCACTACCTCCGGCCGAATGGGATTCCCGACCAAGGCCGTTTTTTTCTGTTTAAAATACTTTCCGGCTGATTCAAATGAAATAAATACCGCGGCGGATATTTTTCCCAAAAATCTATTACTTAAGCCGGGAATCGAATCCGACTCGTGCGTGTAAACCGGAATGAAATTAAGTTTAGCCGCCAGTGCCGGCATCACCGAGGCGTAGCCGCCTTTGGTAAAAACCGCGTCCGGCATATATGCGTACAAATGCCACAATGATTGGATGAATCCGATTATGGCTTTGAATGGATCCAAAAGCGTGAGCGGACTGAAATACCGGCGGGCTTTGCCGGCCAGGATGATTCTATACGGCAAGCCTGCCTGATCAGCTGCTGAAATCAAAAACTGGCCTTCGCCAAGAAGCATGAGCTCCACCGTCGGATCGAGTTTGCGAAGCGACTCAGCCACGGCAACAAGCGGCACCACATGGCCGCCAGACCCACCTCCAACGAGAAGAAAACGTTTTGGCACGAGATAATTATAGAATAAAAGAACGCCGGTGGGAACCAGGCTATATTGCGCCTTCGGCGCGGAGAAGAGTTTTCTTGCGGGCAGTGCCCGAATTGAATCCGCCGATTGAACCGTCAGAACGAATCACGCGATGACACGGCACTTCCAGAATGTAGGGGTTGCGATTGAGCGCGTTGCCGACCGCACGATAAGCGCGCGGTCGGCCGATCGCCTCCGCCACCTGCGCGTAGGACATCGTCTTCCCTTTCGGGATAGTCCTTACGAAATTATACACTCGTTTTTGAAATAGAGTCGGAGCAATTTCCATCGCTTTTTGAATTACTTTAACACACTGATCGAGCCTTTCAATAATATCCGCTTCTTTCAGGCGAATAACTCTCCAGCCGGCCTGTTGGAGATATTTGTTTTTTATTTCGTCCTTTGAACGCTGGGTCTTGCCGGCATGAGCTTTTTTATTATCGCATTCAATCGCTATTTTGCCGCCAAGATGGATGATTGCCAAGTCGATCCTGAATTTCTTGCCTTCGATAGAAACGCGATGCTCCGGCACTGCAGGAATCCCAACCTGCTTCAATCGCCGCTCAATAATCTGCTCCGTCGGCGGCACGCCGTATAGCTGTAGGATATCCCTGGCTGATTTAAGGCTCTTGAGCGTCGTGAAACCAAACGACACGCGCCGCGGAATGATATTCCTAATCGGTTCATCTAAAACTTCAATATTTTGGAATTCAAATTTTGCATAATCATCTTCCGCTCTCGGATGGCTTGTTTCTTTTGGTAATAAATCAATTCGCTTGCAAACGTTCCGATCCGCTATCTGGCCGTAATATTGAATCCGCTTGCCCTCGCGGCCAAACACCGCCGGCTGATACAGCGCGATATATTCAAATTTCTTCTTCGGCAGAAAAGCAACCGGAATCCGATACCATTTCTCCTTCAACAATATCTCCAAATCACGCTTACTCTTTAGCACCCCCACCAAAACTGTCTTTTGTTCCGCTTTCTTATTCACGTACAAATTATAACTATTTGCCTTCAGTTTTTACTAGAAAGTTCTACTAAAAAAGATTCGAGTTCATCGATGGGCATAGCGAAAACATTTTCTTTGTTTGCTAAGCGTTTTAAGCGCTGTAATTTTGTGGTTCCGGTTTCAGAATCATTCATCTGATAGTACCCGCCATCCGCAATCGCGAGGAATACGGTATTCTTCAAATTGGAATCATTCGCTTCTCGGATAAATACTTGAAGGTCTCGATACTGGTTATCCTGGGCACCGCCTGAATTCTTAGTGTATTTGTGGGCCGCATAAATCTTATATACACTACTGTTCCAAGTAAAATCAATTGATTTTGCCCTGCTGACACCTCCACCGATTCGAGCGTCTTTACGAGAAATAACAGTCCCTCCGAGCAATTGCAGACCATTATGGGAAAGCTGGTTGAAATCGCTCACCTGAGGAAGTTTCTCGATGAATCGGGCGGCGATATTCTCATGTATCTTTTGTTTTCCAGGATCTTTCGAAAAAACCGCCCTGCACATATTGTCTTCCCGTATTTTCTTCTCGACTTCAGATTTTAAAAATTTAAAACGCGAAGAAAAAGTATCTATTTTCTTCCGTAAATTCTTATCTCCCGCATCTAGCTGAATAATGACTTCTAAGAGATTAGCCCTTATGGCTTGGATAAATTCCTTTTCAAAATCAGGAGTGGGTGTGGGCATATTTGGCGATAAAGTCCCGCGCCAGACGATAGTCCATGCGCCGGCGATAATGCCCATCTTTACGTAACCCTTTGAATGGTGTCAAGAAGACGTCTTTCGTCTCTTTCCGAAATTTCTCAATATCAGCATTAAGATTATCGATGAGTGAATCAAGATTATGAAATCTCCCGCCAATTCGGGTAACCATTCTCGAAGTGAATCCAACAGTATAATTCTTGAGCTGACTTCCTTTCATAAAACGAATTGAAGGTTCGCGAGTGTTGTCGAAAGCCACAAATCCCAAACTTCCTGATGGGTGATTAAAGGAAATGTGGATTCGTTGTGTAGGTTGGGGCAACTTGGTTTCAAGTTCATTAAGAGCTCCGATAAATTCATTGTCATGGAAAACCTTAACTTGATGCGAGGCCGTTCTGAATAGTGCAAGGCATACCGGATTTTCAGTATCCAAAAACATGCGCTGGTCATGGAGAAAAATGACTGTATCAAGCCGATCGTGGAAAATACCGCTCCGGAGAAATGTAGCCGGAATAAGCGCCGCTACATACTTACAATTATCCAAGCAAAGCTGTAATGCATGCTTATATAAATCATCATGAGGGGTATCTGGGAATAATAGTCCTCGCCGATGAGCAGAGTTCTTGGCCAGCCAAGGAGGATTTGTAATGCAAAGTTCGAACCCTTGAGGAAAATCTTTTATCGTATCCCGAAAAACTACTGCGGGATCAGTCGGCACAATATCGAATGAAGTAAACTGTTGGGCAAATCCTAGGCTCTGAAGCCCACGAATAATATTGTTAGCCCCAGCAAAGGGCTCGAGTACATGTTTGTTATTGAGTCCGATCTTCTTTGCCCAAGCAAGAAAGGGTCTGAGGGTAAAAGGATTCCCTTCGGTGTAGTACTGGCCGAGTTGTCTTTTCACCATGCCTTAAGTATACACCGTCAAGACTGTCAAGTTGAGTAAATTTGTGGATATCCTATGACAAAACTTTTTCGCCAGATGGGCGAACTTGGCCGCGGGGGACTTTGCCTTTAAGGTGCTTGAAGATGAGGATCTGCATGGCGCCGCCGAAGATGGCAAAGATACCGCCGATGATGAATACGAAATGGAAGCCGAAATGCTGGGCGAGATAGCCGCCGGCCGCCGCGGCACCAGCCGCGGCAACGCCGATTGAGATCGAATCAAGTGCCCATTCAAAACTTTCCTGCAGTTTGTCCAGGTGGCGTGAGAAAATCGCATACCAGGGCGGCACTACGAAAGCGATACCGATGCCGTAGATTGCCTGGATGATATAGACATGGATGATTTCGCTGGCACCGAGATACAGGAACGGCACGGTAGCGATGAGGGTACTGCCAAAAATGAGCGAGACAAAGTCGTCGTACTCGCCGTGGTTCCTATCCAGGATGCGAGCGACCGGCAATTCGACGATTACTTTGAATATTTGAACGATGGCGGCCGCAAAGCCGACAGTCTCGATGCTGCCGCCCACGATTTGGCCGGTGACGAAGATTGCAAGCACTGGCGCGAAGACACTAAAGCCGGCATTCACAAAAAAATCGCCCATAACCAGATAGCGGATGACAGCATTTACTTTCATACTTTTAATTATAGTTTAAATGTTTAAAACTAAAAAGCCCCGCGAAGCGGGGCTTTTTAGTTACGGAGTTTCTACGAGTTTAAATAGTTTCATATTATAGCGTCGGGATTCCCCAGCCGGAGGCATTGTCGTCGCCAGTCGGCAGAATATCTCGAGCGAATTGTCGAAGGAGTTCGCGCGTAGCTTCGGCGGGACTCTCCGCGCTTTTCTGCCACTCTTTGGCGGCGAAGCCAGCCACATGCGGGGCGGCCATCGAAGTACCCGATAATACGGCATATTCGCCGATGCCCGTAGATTCCACATTCAAGCCGGGTGCGGCGAATTCGATGTCGCCGTCCTCTTTGACGTAGGATTGAGTATCTTCGTTCTTGCCGCGGGCGCTCCAATCGGGAACATTGATCGCGGCGTCAATGGCGCCGACGCTTACCACGCCCGCATAGGCGGCCGGGTAGTCGATACTATTCACATACGGGCCGTCATTGCCGGCAGCGGCAACCACCAATACGCCTTTGTTGATCGCGTATACAACCGCAGATTCAATGAGCGGACTGGATGAGTCGGAACCAAGGCTTAAGTTTATGACATTGGCGCCGCTATCAGCCGCGACACGCAATCCAGCGGCAACATCGTCCGCAAAGCAGGTGCCGTTGTTGCCGCAGACTTTGTAGGCGAACAAACGGGCTTGAGGCGCGATGCCATATATCCCTTTACCGGCGCCGCCATCGGCGGCGACGATGCCGGCGACATGAGTGCCATGGCCGTTTTTGTCTTCGCAGCGCCCGTCAGTTATCGCTTCGGTCGGTCCGCTGAAATCTTTGCATTGGGCGATCCGATTCTTCAAATCAGGGTGGTTTTTGTCGACACCGGTGTCTAGTACGGCAACAAGCACGTCGGCGCCGCCAGATGACTTCGTCAGCAACGGATCATCATACATCATTTCAACGCCCCAAGGAGTCTGATCAGTCGGAGTTTTGGAAAGAGCGGGCTTGCCGGCGCGCTTGGTTGCCAGCGGCGTCGGCACGGCGAGAATGGTAAGCTTTTTGATCGGTTCAACTTCGACGCCAAACACCTTTGCCAGCCGCAATTGGAAGTCAGTCAGGTCGGCGGAAAATCCGCCTTCGAATTGATGGCGGGCGTTAAACGACTTCATCCAGAACTGCGAGTTTGATTTTACGAAATAGCGATTATCGTCTGAGGCTGCCTGGGCCGGGACTGCAACTAGGGAAAAAGTGAAAATTACAAGGAAAAATAACGCTTTGATTGTGTTCATTTGTTTACCCTCCAGCGTAGCACAAAACCCCCACCTAAACAATCCACAGCCTAGTTGCATTCATTGGCCGCTCATGGTATAATAGTACACTGAAATGCAGTACTAACCAGGAGGCACATGCAACAGTTCCCTGTCCACGTCCGATACACGCAAGAGGTTTTGCGGCGCCCGCGTCAATACCATCGGCTCCACGAAGAGATCGCTCGGTTCGGCAATGGTCCGTTCCGGGTCGTGGAAGCACCCGGACGTTGCGATTGCAACCAGCGGCCGCATCGGCTCAGCTGCAAAGGGTCGTTGGCCACGATTCAAACGAAGATCGGAACCAAGCAGGAAATGGTTGACATTCTCGAACCATTTCCCGACCCGATCCAGGGAATCGGCAATTAGTCCGCTCCGGCGCGCGCGCCGGAGCTTTTTATTTTATTTTGAAATAAGCTGATCGATCCCCTACATTCGGGCTTCTGCCCTCAGTACTTCCTCACTCTCGTTCGGTCGTCGCCGGTCGTTCTTCAACTTACGGAGAGATCATTCGGTCGATACCTTCTTTGATCTTGTCGCCAATTTCGCGGAATCGCTCGGCGGCGCGCCTAGTCCGGAAAAACTTAGATCGAAACAGATGGCGCAGGACATAGATCAGCACTATGGCGCCGGCCAAGAACAAGACCACATAGCCGATATGGGTAATGACGAAGATCGCCTGATACCCTTCGCCGAAGACATAGCCGATGGAAAAAGTGATCGCCACCCAGCCGAGGGCGCCGATAAGGTTATACAAAGTAAATCGCTTCATGTCGTATTTGAACGATCCGGCCATAATCATCGTGGCAATGGTAAGCGACCAGGTGAGTTTAGCCAGCACAATCGCCCGGCCGCTGTAGCGGTGGAAGTAACGTTCAACGGTCTCGATAATTTTGCGGCTTTTTTCGTCCTTGCGGCCCCAGCGGTCGATCGGCTTGGCGCCGCCGAAGTAGCCGACCGCGTACCACATATAGCCGTTCAGGATTTCTCCGGCCAGGACGATAAGCAGTACCGGCCAAAACTCGACTGAACCGATCGAAGCCAAAAATCCGCTTAAGATGATCGTGTTCATGCTCTCGAACGTCGCGCCGAGAAAGATGAGCAGATATTTGTATTCCGCCAACAGAGGAAAATGCTGCTGAAAAAACGAGATAAACGCTTCCACTTATTTGTACTGCGTTAGGATTTTAAAATCTTCCATCAGAATATTTTTTGAATCGCGATTGTATATCGCCACGGCTGGATGATACAACGGGATAATAGCGACTGTGCCATAGGACGATTTCGCTTCGAATGCCCTGCCATGCATTTTGCTGATCGATGCCAGCACGTCATCCAGGCCGAATTTGCGCATGATATAGTCCATCGAGAACCGGCCGAGAGTGGCGATAACTTCAGGCTGGATGATATCGATCTGGCGATCCAGAAACGGCCCATACGCGGTGATTTCCTCCGGCAGCGGATCACGGTTGAACGGCGGCCGATCTTTTACGATATTGGTAATATAGACTTCCTTGCGATCAATCCCGACCGAGACCAGCATCTCATCCAGGAGTTTGCCGGCCGCGCCGACAAATGGCCGACCGGTTTTAGCTTCATTGCGCCCGGGCGCTTCGCCGATGAACATAATCTTGGCTGAATGGCTCCCCTCCCCGATGACGGGAAAGACATTATTCTTCACCCGCTCTGCGTAAAGAGACGACTCCTTGAGCGCGAGTACTTCCTCTTTAATTACTCTCATCAGCTCCGTACGGTCAGTATTCACGCTATCAAGTGTACTATCTTCATTTTGCGCCGGCAAGAAGACCGAGTGCAATCCAGAACATCAGCCGGCCAGCTTGGATCGTCCAGAGAAAATGATCAAAGAGGCCAAAAATGAGTATTGAAGCCACGATCAGGGCAAAGGAGAAATGATATAGTTTTTTGAACCCAAGACGTTTGTAATAATCTCGCCACAACAAAGCAAGAAATGATAAGAATAAGCCCAGCCCGACCAGGCCCGTCTCCGCTTTGATTAGAAGATAGATGTTATGGACGGGCTGGTAGAGACTGCGCTGTAAATGGAGGTCTTGGGTCATCAGCCATGGTACGAAATTACCGATCCCTAATCCAAGCAGGTTCTCATCAGCCTCAAGCGATTCTCGGTTATAAAGCATACGCAACTGTACCGCCTCGTCATTACTCGAAATAGTGAGCCGATTAACCACATATGGCCAATTAAACGCAGTGAAAATGCCGACCACAATCACCGTACTCACGATGATCTTCAACGAATTCTCTGCTGCCTCACGAGAAACAAATGTTTTTCGAACAAAGAGAAGATATCCGGCCATTGCGGACCATGCAATAAAAATGATTGCGGCCATTCCTATAATCGTACGGGAATATGTCAGCAATAAGCCCCAGAGAATTAAATTATATCCCAAGAGCCACCATCCGTTCACATGCCGAAGCATGGATCGGCCGTAAAACGCACCGATCGCGATAAAAAAATATGCAGCCAGAACATTCGGATGGGGTGTCGTGCCGTAGACACGAACAATCTTTTCACCAGCCGCGTAAAATGAGGCCACGCCGGGCATGACATTGTTAAACACGCTCTCCCCGAGCCACTGCAGGCCGATACTACCCTGAAGTCCGTATTGAACGATTGCGATACCAGCTTGGAATATGCCGCCAGCCACTAGCGCCGTGAATCCAGCGGTCATGTCAAAACGATTCAGTGCGTAGTTTTTGATATAGAAATACAACAGTACTCCTTCGATCAGCTTAGCGAATTGAAACCACGCAGTACCCACATCCAATGCATTTTGTATAGAAATACCTGCAACTGCAACAAAGCCTAGAAGAAAATAGTCCGCTTTTACTAGGTCGGGACTAGTAAGCTCGCTCCGGCCACCGCTCCTGTTCCATATCCAGAAGATCAGTAGTATCCCCAGCAGAATATCAGTTGCGTAGAGGTACTTGGCTTGCCATTCAATATAACCGAAGGATTGATAATCAAAGATATGCCGCAACGAAATCGGGATAGCAAACAAAAAAACATAAAACACCCAATTCTCGATTTTCTGCATCATTTTTTGCATATACAATCTATTGGACCCGTTATAGCTTTTTTAACCAATTCTTTCTCAATCATCATCGGACGAAGAGGAAATAGATGATGCCGGTGGCGAAAATGGCAATGAGGAGATATAAAAGCCAACTGGCGACGTTAAGGGAATATTCCGGCACGCGATCCCCGCGCGATTTCGCTTTCGCATAGAGGAACACGACGATAATTTGCTCCAGACCGATCGCCACGCCGCCGGCCAAACTGATGACATCTACGAAAGTGCGAATACCGGCCAAGAACAGAAAAATCGGCGGCACTATCACAAGCACCCAGGCCTGGAAGCGACGGACTTTATAATCAAAGTGGAGCATCTCAATCATACCCGATGCGAGCATGAGAAATGAAGTGGTAATGGCGAAGATACCGAACAGCGAGCCCAGGATCACGATTCGCCCGCCGAGGAATTCATAAAGACCGGAAATGGCATCGGGCGTGGTTACGGCACCGGAAATACCGACCACAGTCGTAGCGAACACCGCATAAAGAACCGCAACTAGAAGCACGCCGACCAAAATCGCTTTGCGCATGTACTGTTCCTGACCGGCCAAAATATGCCGCTGGAAAGGCACGGCCAGCAAACCCGCGAAGGCAAATAGGAGCACGCCATACGGCAAGAACACGAATTCACGATTAAAGCCGGAGAAATTAATCGGATTAATCGCTCGGTAGCCCGTCGCGACAATCACCGCCATGACCAGCCCAAATAAAATTACGAAGACTAGTTCAACGCCTGCGACTGTCTTAATTCCGCGTAATACCAGTAGAGACACGATCGCTGCAAAGATGACGCTGTAGGCCGCTAGCGGTAGATAGAAAAAAGTTGAGAGGAGCGTATTTAAAAAGTCGCCGGCGATAATGATATACGCCAGCAACGCGACATAGCCGGTAAGCGAGACGCTGAAAAAGACCAGACGTTGGAACCCAGAACCCAGATATTTCTTGGTATAGCCCATGAGCTGGTGCTGTTCATGGGTGCGCAACACGACCTCGCCGTACATCAACTTGACCAGAATCGTGATCAGCGCGATCAGAACCAGCATGCCGATGCCGACGCTATAGCCGGCTTTGGCAAAGGCGAACGGCAAGCCGAAAATACCAACGCCGACCATGCTACCGACAAGGATCGAAACCGCGTATAGAAACTTTTTATTGAAGAATGACACTAGTTTAATTATACCAGGTAGAAGAAATCGGAGAAACAAAAACGAGTCCAGCTCCACTTGTGGGGCTGGACTCGGTGTCAGGCGGCGGATTCATTTGTTGGCGGCTTCTGGAAGGGCTTGAGGGCTGAAGC
>Ga0209542_10005455_pt1 | contig 25358 bp, 21 predicted proteins | sample RifCSPhighO2_01_FD_184028 | JGI IMG/M metagenome (GOLD analysis project Ga0209542, IMG submission 184028) | Soil microbial communities from Rifle, Colorado - Rifle CSP2_plank highO2_0.1 (SPAdes) (version 2) | ecosystem: Environmental > Terrestrial > Deep subsurface > Rock core/Sediment ...
AATCTCCTTTCTTTGAACGGGAGTGAGCCGTGTAGATTTGTGAATTGTCATGTTGTTTGTACTTTACCCCGAAAGGTTAAAAGTGTTAACAACGCGACGGATTCCTACATATTAAGGTATTCGTTTTCAGTAGAAATTAAAATAACGATCTAGTAGGATCGTTTTTATGATGTTGTCGCGTTAACATCTGCCGTTTTTTCTCGTTCTTTACGGACTTCCCACCAATCCTTCCGACATATGCCACATTCTTCATCTGTGTCGCCAACATAGATTTTTTCGGCATCAGGATGGTCACAGGATACCTGCAGTTTTTTAAGTCCGTTCCACGCTTCTTTGTATTCCATTTCAAATTTTTCTCGGATCGGGCCAGGATTACTGAGTTCTGTTTCGGAAAATTTAACTTTGCCTCGATTAGTCCAGTATGTACTTCTGGGCCAGAGAACGAATCCGCAGTCGCACTTCACCAAGACATTGGTTCGGTTAATTTTATTTTCCGGATGGCGGCATTGTTCTTTTAACGCCTCCATGCCGTTTACGCTATTTTGCGCTTTATCCTGTAAAGAAATGCCAAGAGTTCTGAATTCATCAAGCATTGTGTTACCTATTTTATTTTGTGAAATATACTTGCTACATATTACCAAAAATTGAATAAGCTGTCAAGAACAAAAACGACGTTGCGCATTCTTATTAGCGTGTGCTATATTATTTATAGTTCTTAAAGAGGGGACGTATAATGCGTCTAAAAAAAATATTCCTGTTTCCGGCTTTATTTCTAACAATCGGGTTTTGGATGGCCGGATGTTCAGCGACGCCGAAACTCTATTTCGGGCAGCCGCTGGCGGCCTATAATTCCAAGACCGTGGAACGGATTCTGCCGGTAATACAAAACAATTTTCCGGGATGGCACATTGAGAATCCGAATCAACCCAAGCATGATGAAGGGGTGCGGCGGTGGCAGGCCAAAACCGGAAACCCCATGGATTATTACTATACCGAAGTGCTTCCCACGATGCGGGGCGGCATATTCCTTCCTTTTCCGGACGGAGCATGGAGTGCTGGGGCATATAGCGAGGCGGTATTTTTGGAGGGACTTGGAGTCCCCATTTGGAAAATTACCCATGAGGGCGTTATAGAAAAAACCACAACGGAGAAAATGCGCTTGTGGGATAACGGCATTTTGAGTGTTAAGCAGACAAGGGAACGGAATAAAACGTCATACGACGAGTGGGTAAAACGGCAGTAGGATCCTTAGAATATTTAAAAAGGCCGGTCGCGCGCGACCGGTATTTATATATATCGGAAATTAATTTGATTTTTAGTTGGCAGGAACGGCGGTAGGTTTTTTTGCATCAACGATATCCATCCGTGCTTTCAGCCATTTTTCAACGCGTTCCGACACGTCTTTTCCGAATAGCGACCCCAGACACCCGGCAAGAATTGCAATCGGCACCATGTCGGGGATTCTTGAATTGAGCGCCAGATAGCCCATTTTGGAAAAATCTACTACGCCCTTGGGCAGGCAGGCGCTCACATGATATCCAGCGTGGTTTCGATTACCAGCGCGGCTGGTAACAGTATGCAAGGCAGAATCAAGGAAGAACATTGCAGCAGCCGCAAGCACTAATATGATACGAGGCAGAGTATCAAATCCTGGAATAGGAAAAGGGAATTTTAGCGGACTTATTTCGTGGCCGAAAACACCAAGAGCATATTCGTCCGTAGTCAGCCAAACCAGAGCCAAAACAGCAATAATAATATACGGGGTTTTGGACTGCTGGGGGGCGGTTTTTTGTTCAAGGTGTTGATCCGGTGAAATTCCGGCCCTCCATTCTATGATCATGGAGAAGAATGCGCCCAGAGTTGAACCCAAAGTGGTTGAAATCATATATGGGAGAAACAATACGAGCGGCATGTCTTGAGAAAGCAGATACGTCGCGTTTATGTAAAACATTACACCAGACGCAATACTTGTGAGGGCGATATATTGGTTATTTCCCCGCTGGACTGCACGAGTATTTATCGCGTAAAAAAGGTTTTGCAGTATGCTAAGGCCGATGATAACCAACAGTGAACTTCTTAATGCTGACTCAAAGGATAGGAGGCCGTATAACGTATAGCCAAAAAGTGAGACGATCAGCACCCAAAACGTCGGTTCCATTGTCACTAAACGTAATCTTTTGCCTGGCGCCAGGCGGTCATCTCGGGTGGCATCAGCTTTTAAATCAAATTTTTTTACCACATACTGTGCCCACAAAACCCCGATGGTACGGCCCGCAACAACTCCCGCTACAAATGGGAAAAGATACATCCAATATGCCCCAGTGCCGTCAAATATGTGCAGAGTTACATACCAGGTGCCGTTGGACGCCAAACTCGCCAGCGCATGCCAGAAAAATGATCCGCGCTGACGCAGGTTGCTGACAAACACAAATGCGATGAATTGCGCAGTAGCGGCAGTGAAGAAAATTGTGGCCCGGCTATAATCCGGCAGAAGATAAGTAAAGCTAACGCCAACGGCAATACTTACTAAGGGCGTCAGACGATTTCCTAAGGTTACTTTAAAACCCAGACAATGGTTTAGAATAAATCCCGACAAACCCGCCATGAACACTGCAAGTAAAAGAAACCCGGTAAAGTTCAACATTGAAAATTCCTCATTTTTGTAGAGTGCTGTTCACGGTATAGCATAAAATCTATTTGTAAAGCATTAAAAGTTTTCCACAGTTCATGAAGTTATAATAAAATTTGCGCGTAGCGCTACATTTAGAAAATACTATCACGACCCCACGATCAAAATTTAGCGGACGGCAAATATATGCGGTTTAGATATATTCTTGCTTCGACAATTGAGAGGCGAATTGGCATGGTTCCGCCGAAGGCGGACAATTCGCCGAACATTAGTGAGCGAGTCGCTGGACAAGCGATACGTGTCGAACAAGAATATATCTAAACCGCATTCATAAGTAACATATTAAAACACATTTTAAAATTTTGGGAAGTTTTCAAATACTTTTCCACAGGGCATAGTGAAAATAGAAGTTCTCTGACAACAACATAGTGTTTACAGACAAGGAGTAAACTGAAATGGCAAAAAAGAAATATCCGTATGATCCAGAACGTGTTAGAAAAATATTTGAGGACAATCCGGACCCGTCCGCGCACCAAAAACTTCGGGAATACCTGGAAACTGAAGTTTTTCCATCTCGTCCGAATATGAGTGAAAAAGAAGAAAAAGAACGTGGACAAGCCATAAATCTTGCGCGAACCTCTGTCTGGACATGGCTAAATAAACGCGGAGTAATAAAATCGCATCACCGGGCAGATGTTCATGCGGTAGCGTGGCCAGAGGAGAAAAAAGAGAAATTTATAAAGTACTTTCGCACGAGAGGGGACAACACACTCTTTACCGATGAAACCTTCAAAGATGATTTTACAAATGTTCCCAAGACAACCGCAACGATTCATAACTTTGCGCGTGATGTCGGTGTAACCCAAGAAGACCGCGCCGCGCGACGCGAGGCGCTTCGCGCCAAACGAGCAACAAATCTTGCCGCGACAGCTTCAGTTCCGCAGTGGTGGGAGGCGCTCGAAAAATCCGACTCGGAACGGTATAAAAAGTTCCAAACGGAGTTTTTGGACCGTTATCGTTCTGACTATCGCGTCCCTGGCAGTGCCAATGAGGATTTGCTCAAAGAGTGGCCGGAGGCCCAAACTGTTGAGGGCTTCAAATCCGCCGCGCGATTCCTGGGTGAGGTGCGAAGCCGGCCTGAGATTGTACATGGGTATAAAATCATTGCGCAGGTTGGGAAAGATCTCGAAAAGCGAATCGAGGAACTTGTGAAATCCGGCGCTTTGGCGAAATCGGGCGAGCAAAAAATATATGACGATCTTCGCGCTGAATTTTCCGACAAGCTTGAGGGTTTGAATTTCACCAAACGCAGTTTCATTACCCATGCCTGGAAAATAGTTTTTGTGACGAGCGTTGATCGTGAAATTAAACGTGCCATACGAAATCGTAGGCCGCTGGATGATTTTTACCACCAGTATTTTTCCTACATTCCGGAAAAGTGGTGGAATAAACGTGTTAAATTTCACAAAGGGCTTTGGAAATCTCATATTTCCGCAACATTCGTCGCGGGTGTGGGGCGGCTTATCACGGATGAACTGGGTCCGAATGCCGAACGTTTTGAATTTCCGGTAAACGATTACCACCACCCTGTTGAAATTTCGGCCGATACGGATTGGAGTATTCCGATTATAAACGGTGCGCACATCGGCATAATTTATGATCCGAATATTGAAGATAACCCTTTGCGCCGCGCATTATCCGATTCACGCAAGCGAAAAGCGGCGACTGTTGTTTTGACAAACCTCATAGATTTATACGTTAAAAAAACTGCCGGAGTGGGGCATATCTATCGCGCGCCGGTGTCTGGGCTCCATGTTAAACTGGAGCATTTGCCCGAGAGTTATCGCGAGGAAGCTGCTCGTATTATGCGGGATAGGCCGAATGACGAGGTTGTTTATCAAAATATTGCCGCGCGATTCTTGGGTATTTTGGAGGCGTTAGATAAAATATGCCATCGTCCGAAAAAGAAAGGACCGGAATTCCCGGGTCGCGTGCTCTATGCACTCGGATATAAAGAAGAGGAACTTATTAATGAGGCGGCGAATTCCGAACTTCGATACATCAATACTCTAAAGCAAAATCAGCTTAGAGCCGAGATGAAAATTGTCAACAACCGTATTGCGCAAGCAGAGCGAGAGGGGGATTTCATTGAGTTGAGCCGTTGGGAAATGCGCCAGCAGGAACTCTCAGAACAGTTGGCACTTACCATTTTGACAAATGTCAGTGATGACGATCGTAAACGCCAGCGCCTACGCCTCCGCGCGCTCTTTGTCAAAAAGGTTCAAGAAGTCATACCAAATTGTACTGTCATTAGTCAGGGCGGTTTCTATCTGAAAGTCGGCAGGAAAATCATCAAGCTTCATATTCCGTGCAAGGCAGATGTGAATGATTCAACCCTATCTTCTTATGATTACGGGATGGAGGTCTTTACAGATACGCTGGCGGACATCACTGTTATCTGTCATCCTCATGCGCTTAACCATCGTTTTGTAGGGCGCGAGGATTCAAAAGATGGCCAGCCGGTTACCAAATTTATTCACGTGGCGCCTTTATGTCTGGATGATGTGTTTTTGCGTGAACAATTGCGCGATACCAACAAAGAGGTGCATCCGATTCAAAAATGCGTGAATATTCCGCAATTCCGGCCAGGCGTGCTTCTTGTTAACTGCACTGACGGTCTGGTAAGTGCTGATCCTCTTCCGATTCCGAAGCTGGATAGATTTGTAGCACCGAAAGATTCCCGTATCTTTGTTTTTCCCTATCCTAAAGTCGAATACATTAATGGTTTTCTGAATTCCGACAATCATATTGGCGCTCCGGATAGGCGCGAAATCTGGGATCCTAAAAACCGCATGCATCTTGGTACAACTGAAGCGGCAATTGAAATGATGCGCCGTGAAGGCATGATGAATGCGAATGATATTCCCATTCACTTCACGGCCGAGATGGATGATGCGTCAAATGGCGATATGTGGTTTGCTCCTCGTTACCGGCCAGACCCCCAAGAGATGTCTGTTGTTCATATAGCGCGCTGGCTTCGGCAAATGACTGCTGATATTGAGCGTGCCGCCGAACAAGGCGATAATTCTGCTGTGAAACAAATGGCCGAGGAAATAAACCGCGTGAGTATTGAGCAGATCTATTTCCAGGGCGAGGATTTTCCCTTCCATCAGATGGAGCAGGTCTATGACCGCCATATTGATCCAAATGTTGACTTCTATAGTGCCGTTTTGGGCAGGTTCGTGAAATCCGGTCTTGCAATCCGCGGGATCAGCAAGATAAACCAGGCGATGATGGATAAGCGTGATTTGGGAGTCCATAATTTTCCCAACGGCAACCATCGTATTAAAACAATGGATCAGAAAGATTTGGAAGGCGACCATATGGCACGCCACCTGCAGGAAAAATTAATGCAGTTGAGGGAATGGCAGAATCATGCTAAGGCGTATCCGGAATTTCTTCATAATATGGTACGCGCTCCTCGGTTTGGCAATCAAACATTCGGCTGGGGAACCATAAAAGCTCCCGGAAGATTTGAATGGGGCATGTGTGTTCACGGATCTCCGGCGCGCCAATCAAGCTGGACCGATATTTTAGGTGCGCAGGTGAGAAGCGATTTGTTTCGGGGTGATGACACGTATGGTCTGAAGAAATTTATCACCATAGTATTTTTCGGCGATAAGCATTTTTATGCCAAGGCCGAGACGGCGCGTATGTTTTATGTAATGTGTGCAGCCGGGGTTCACAACAATCAGTATGGTTCATCCGGCGGTTTTCCTCCGAATAATACCGGCCCTTGCTTTGTGAGTATTCCCGCCGATGGTCCGGATGCTGGCCCAATTATAGTTCGGGCATTGCCGCATGATGTAATTCGCGATTGGTTTGCCAAGCCCAGATCGCTTAATTGGAGCAAGATTTTGCCGCTTCCCGTGTAATGATTATTTTGAAATTATTCTTAGTGTTTCAACACCCGAGATTCATTTCTCGGGTATTTTTATTTGTTTGTGCAATATAGAGGCGAAACCTCGATAATTCGCTATCGAGGTTTCGCCTCTATACATGCCTTTGCCCCATTTTCTTAAACCTGCTATGGTAAAGCCAGGAACATTGACAGCATAAATAGGCAGCCAGGAGGGAATCAGCCATGCCGCGAAGAAAGAACACCCGTGTTGAAGATGATGGGTTGCGTCTGCAGCGCCTGAAAATCATATCTCTTTCCGATTGGGTGCCGTTTCCGGATCCATTGCACCCCAATGTGTTTTTATTTTTGGACCAGCGCCTTGAATTCATACGAGACGAATTGGCAGCCATAACTTTGTTTTCTGCGGGGAAACCAAGCGAGGATCAAATAGGAACATTTACCTTTCTGGAACGAGTTGAATCTTCCGTTTTTACATCCGAAAATGCGGAAGGAAAAATAGAAAATAATGAAGCATCCCTGACCCCTCAAAAAACATACTTTAAACTCTACTTTATACAGAGGTTCAGGATTAAAGGCGTCGGCGAGATTAAAGGGCCGGAAAAAAACATAATTGGCTATGACTGCGAATGGGAAGTTGTTGAAGATCCGGTGATAGCGCAGGAGACGTGGGTGGACGAACAATTTACGGAACTTCGTTCCGAGTTCTCATCCGTTTTCGGACGATTCCGTGATATGATGACTAAATTTTCCGGACCGCCAGAACTTATGGCGAGCGTCGGCCAGATGTTTCAAGGATCCGCGGAGCTGAAAAAGCAACTGACCCAAGTCACTTCGGAAAATTTGGGGGAAATCACGGATCTGATCGCCTCGTATTTATTCGGCTTTTTCAATTTTATATCATCCGTCGTTCCGACATTCCGCTACGGCCTTCCGACTGGTTATTACGCTGACATGGTGGAAGTTTTTTCCGAGTGTTTGCCGGACAAACGCCTGGAAAAATTTCTTGCGATATTAAAATATGTTACAGCCGACCTCCAGAAGATTATCAAGTTTGGAATATATGATCGCGAGAATTGGTCGGTGGAGCTTGCCGAACAGGACTGGTTAAGCGATACGGAGGATGGGGATGCGGATGATCTTGCTCAACGCTATGATAAAATAAAACACGCAGTTCCTTCAGACGTACGGAAAATTATTGAGCCGGCATTCAAAAAAATCCAGATCGATGAGCAAATGCAGGGAAGATCGGAGGAAATGCTTGTTGATCGCCTTGAATGGATACTTAATATGCCGTGGGGAGTTTTTACCGCTGACACAGAGAACTTTAATGGCGTGAAAAAAAGCTTAAATGATGATCACTTCGGACTGGAAAAAGTAAAACAGAGGATTTATGAATATCTTGCGGTACGGAAACTCAATCCTTCGGGAAAATCTCCGATCCTCTGTTTTGTCGGGCCTCCAGGGGTGGGAAAAACATCACTTGGTAAATCGATTGCTCGGGCACTTGGACGTAAATTCGTAAGAATTTCGCTCGGTGGCCTTCATGATGAGGCGGAAATTCGCGGCCATCGGCATACCTATATAGGTGCGTTTCCGGGAAAAATAATCGAAGGCATTCGTGAGGCGGGGAGCATGAATCCGGTATTTATGCTCGATGAAATTGAAAAGGTTGGCCAGGATTGGAAGGGTGATCCCGGATCAGCGCTTATCGAGGCGCTTGATCCTGAACAGAATCACTCGTTTCAAGACAACTATTTGAGAATATCGTTTGATCTGTCGCAGGTTTTTTTCATTACCACCGCAAATACGATCGACACGTTGCGTCCGGCACTCAAGGATCGGATGGAAATTGTGGAAATTCCCGGATACATTCCACAGGAGAAGCTTCAAATCGCGAAACGTCATCTCATTTCAAAACAGAAGGAGGCAAACGGTTTTCCGGCGCTACATGCTGGGAGAACGTTTGATCTTAGCTTTTGTGACGACGCGATTCTAAAAATGATTTACGATTATACGGATGAAGCGGGGGTACGTAATCTTGATCGCACCCTTAGTGAAGTATTCAGAAAGACCGCGCAAAATATCCTTTCTGGAAATTTACCGGCGAAGGACATAGTAGAAATTACGGAACAAAACATCCATAATTACTGCGGGCGGGCCACATTTTCAGAGAGCACATTGCCGCAAGGTCCTCTTTCGCCGGGAGTGGTGCCGGTACTTAGTGTGAGTTCAAGCGGCACGGGTCATATACTTTTTGTTGAGGTTTCAATCGGTTATCATCCTGGCGGACGTAAGATTGTGGTGTATGGCGTGGATGCCTCGGGCGAACAGATAAATTTAGGGAATGAAATCAAGCAGTCGGTGAAAATCGCTTGGGATGCGCTTACGTCCCGTAATTGTATTCTTTTTGATGTGGTGCGTAAGTTTGAGCAGGAAGTTGGTCCGATGCTTGTATCGGTCAGTTTGACGAATCTTAGCATAGCCAAAAGCGGACCATCGGCCGGAGTTCCGATATTTCTTGCGCTTTTCGGGGCGCTTACGGAGGAATCAATTCGGCCCACATCCGAGACACCGCTTCTGGCCGCAACCGGTGAAATTACAAAAAAAATGGATATTATTAGTAAGGTCGGCGGCATACGCGAAAAAATTCTTGCCGCGCACCGCAAGGGCATAAGGCGCGTTATTATCCCTAAAGATAACGAATTTGATATTGAAGATATCCCCAAAGAGATTCTCGAGGGAGATGAACGGATCGAGATTATTCCTGAATCCTCCATGCTTAACGCCCTACGGCTCGCATACCCCGAAAATACGCTCATTAAAAAATACGTTGAGAAGAAAATATCCCAAAAGGAGCTTTAACAGCTCCTATTTTTATAATTAAAAAACCCTTTGCTAAAGCATCGGGTTATTTTTTATTTCAGCATGCCATTGACAAACCGTTTTATGATCTCCTTGAAAATCAAGAAAAGGTTGATTTCTTTCGGGCCCTCATAAATATCCTGTATGGCTTTATCGCGATAAGCAATTGCCATGAGGTGAGTAATATCCGAAAATGGATCGCCGCCAAAAAATCGGAAGGCATCCTCCACGTTTTTAATTAACATGTTCGGTACCGCATATTTAATAATTGCCGCCAGTTCCCGGACATCTTGGCCTCGGTCCAGGCGCCGTATCGCATCATATACCGCGCATTCAGTCAGGTAGATGTCACGGGAAATATTGGCGATAAATTGCATGTAAAGCTCGCTATTTATCAAGGGTTTTCCCGAGACAATCCGTTTTTGCGCGTTCTCCAGGGAGAGTTTGCGCACTATTTTTAACATTCCCAAATTTGCGGCCCCGAGTCCAATGCGGCCCGGATTTAGCGTGCGCATGGCGATTTTAAACCCATCGCCAACCTCGCCAAGCTGATTTTCAATTGGAACACGCACGTTTTCAAAGGTAAAATCCGCCGTGTCGGATGCCCACAGCCCGACTTTATCGGTATGCAGTCGGGTACGAGTAACTCCCGGAGTGTTTTTTTCCACAATCAGCGCTACGATAGTTTTGTTTCCTCCGAAAGAATCGGTTTGGGCAAACGTGACCAAATAATCAGCAAGTTCGCCGGTGCTTACAAAACGTTTGGCGCCGTTAAGTATCCAGGTGTTTTCTTCTAGTCGTGCGTGTGTATGCATTGCGGCCGGATCTGCCCCGGCACCTTCTTCTGATAACGCAAATGCGCCGATCCTTTTTCCCGCGATTGCGGGTGCAAGATAGCGCAATTTTTGGTCGTGGTTTCCAGCGTGATCAATGGTTGTAAGTGCAAGTCCCACCGAGGAGCCGTAAAACGTGGGCATTGAACCAAAACATTTTCCGAGCTCCTCCATGCATATTACATACGTTTCTTTTCCCAGTCCTTCTCCTCCGTACTCTTTGGGAAAACAGCATCCGAACATGCCGATATTTACCATGCCACTGATGATTTCCGGAAGGATGCGGCGCTCTTTTTCCATCTGCGGAATTTTGGGCCAGATTTTTTCCTCGCAAAATTTACGAACAACTTCGTGCCAGGCGTCGTATTCGTCGCGAAAATCTTCCCCGGATGATACTATTTTTTGCGGCGCGGGAGGTGTTGAGTGCGCAGTCAAGAGTTCGCGGATTTTAGGCGCAATTTCCCGCTCGCAAAATTCGCTGGCAACGTCAAACGGAGTTGCGATTATGACAGGATCGAAATGCGCTTCTGTCGCACTCGGCGCAGTTGCGGTTTTTTTGGGGGTTATCTCGATTTTCAAAAATTTGCCTATGGCTTTGCGGGCTTCCTCGGTTTTAACCAATTCAAGAAACAAAGCGCGTTCAAGCTTTAGTCCGTCCTCCAGCGGCATTTTTACGCCCTCGCAAAACGTCCGATCAATGGCCCGGATGGCGTGGGGCGATTTTTGCGCAAGCGATAAATGGAGTTCTTTTTTTACACGTTCAATCACGGATGGTGTTTCGGGGTCGTATGCCACAGTTGGGCGTTGTTTAATATCTTTGTGGTAAATTTTTTTGGCGAATTCTGAAAGATTTTTTTTGAAAAAATCGCCGCTGGCAATCTCATCCACCAATCCCATTTTTAAGGCCTGTTCATCTTTATATGTCCGTTCTCCCCCGCCATAAATCATAAGCGCCGCCTCGCGGGCTTCGATAAGGCGGGGCAGGCGCTGGGTGCCGCCCATGCCCGGCATGAGTCCCTTGCCGATTTCCGGAAATCCAAATTCCGCATTTTTGGCCAAACGGAATTTATGCGCGAGCGCCAGTTCCAATCCCCCTCCCAAACAGATTCCCTGGATTCCGGCAATGGTGATTTTACTAGATCCGGCAATCAAATCGATAAGATGGTTAAACGTCTCAACCGCCTCGCGGGATTTTTGGTCGTCAGACGTTTCCATGAGCTCCCAAATTTCTTTTAAGTCCGCTCCGGCGCAAAATGAATTAAGCATGCCGGTGATTGCGATTATCTCAACCGACTTTTTTTCCTCAAGCAGATGATAAATTTCCGTCAATTCTTCCACCGCAGCGGCGCAAAGTACGTTCCACGGCAGGTTTTTGAATTCAACTACGGCCAGCGGCCCTATCTCATCTATTTCCGCGAATTTATAAGCCATTTTCAACTCCTATTCGGGATGTTTTTTCAAGGTTCTTCTGATTTTGGTGTACCACCTGAACCAATATTTTGCAAATAATAAAAATGCCGCTTTTTAAGGCGGCTTTTAAAAAAGATTACCACTCAAGTTTGTCTTGAGAGCCGAAAAAGTTTTTTTCGGCTTTAGCGTTTTCATGCAGAAGCACGGAAATCGCATAACGCGGGTCGCCTGTTTTTTTATGCGCAGCGCTTAGCGCCTTTACGATTTCGGAAAGACCTTCCTTGTCAGCCCATTTTAACGGATGTTCTAGACCAAAAGGAAATCCGATTCCGAGGCATGCTCCGGCGCCAATATCATCAAGCGAAATGATCCCTTCTTCAAGGCAGCGGGCGGATTCGTTCACGAATTGGCACATCATGAGGTAATAAATTTTTTCCAAATCCTCCTCCGGCCGTTCAGGGAAATTCGACTCAAGGATTTCCTCAAGCGATTTGTGTTGTGCCGTCGCGCCGTAATCATAAAATCCCGCGCTCCAACGCTCGCCCAAACGCCCCTCATCCGTCATGCAGGAAAGAAGTTTTGGTGTTTGCATGCGCTGGCCAAATGCTTTCTCCAAAACCAAAAGAACATCTTTCACCAAAGGCAGCCCCAGCCAATCCAGAAGCCAGAAGCATCCGGTTGCAGGCCAGCCTGTTTCTTTCATGCGTGTATCCAGAGCTTTAATATCAAATCGGTAGCGCATAAGATTATTTACGCCTTCAAGCAATAATGCGGCCAGCGCGCGGTTTACGTAAAACCCGGGAGAATCCTTTACATGGATCGGAGTTTTCTGGCTTTGTTCTTGCACGAAACGTCTGACCCGTTTATATGTTTCTTCCGATGTTTCCTTGCCGACCACGATTTCCACCAGCTTCATTTTCCATGGCGGATTAAACCAATGAACCCCGATGATTTTGTCCGGGCGACCGGTTTCGGCGCCAAGGTCGGTTATGGAAAGGGATGACGTGTTTGATGCCAAAATCGCTCCGGGTTTCATGATCTTATCCAGCTCGCGAAAAATTTTCTTTTTCAGTTTCATATTTTCCGGTGCGGCCTCCATCACCAGATCGCAATCTTTTAACGATTCCATGTCGTGCGAAGATACTACAAGCGATTTTTGATGATCCGCTTCGGCTTTGGCTATGATTCCGCGCTCAACATATCCGTCTATGCGCTCATCCAAAAGCTGGCGGGCTTTAACGGAAAGTTCCGGAGTTCCTTCCAGCATGGTTACCGGAATTCCTTGGCGTGCAAGCCAAATAGAAATTCCGTGCCCCATGGTTCCGGCGCCCCCGATAATGCCTACCTCGCTGATAATGCGTTCAGATGCGGGTTTTCTCTTGATAAGCGTTTCCGGGCGTTTCAGAAGCAGGGCAATCCCCTGACCTCCACCGATACAAAAAGCAGTCATAACGTAGCGCGCGTCCGTATTTTCCAGAATGGTAATTGAGTCAACGGTACGCATAATGCCGCTTGCACCCAATGGATGTCCAAGCGCAATCGCGCCGCCATTTGGATTAACTTGATCTTCGGTAAAGGGCAGCTGCTTGATGCAGGCAAGGGTTTGTCCGCTAAACGCTTCGTTTAGTTGCAGGAAATCAACATCTTTGGCAGTGAGTCCGGCTTTTTCAAGTGTTTTTAAGATTGCCTTAACCGGAAGTTCTCCCATAAAAAGCGGATCTCCACCTGCGCTGGCATAAGCAACTATTTCTGCCAATGGGTTTAGGCCAAGGGTTCGGGCGCGCGATTCAAGCATAATTAGAAGCGTTCCGGCGCCGTCGGAAATCTGGGAGGAGTTTGCAGGTGTTACTGTTCCGCCCTCTTTTTGGAATAAATGTCCCAAAAGATCCGGAAAACCGCTAGCAAGTTGCGGGTTTTTAACCAAAGCAGTATTTATGGTTTCGTCAGCCATGTGGTTATTTATCGGGATCATGCGCGGCCGGAATAATCCTTCATTGGTGGCGCGATGGGCTCTTTGGTGCGATATTACGGCCCACTCATCCTGATTTTTACGTGAAATTTTGTGCTTACGAATAGAATTTTCAGCAATTTGCCAATAAAGCGCTTTGGTGCCGGTGATTTCGTCAAGCGCCAAAGAATCAGCCAATCCCTCGGTAAGCGAATCAACCAGGACAATATTTCCAAATTTTGGGCCAAGTCGGGATTTTGTTTCATAACGCGGCACCTCGGACATATTTTCCGTGCCGCCCACCAGAATAATTTTGTAATCGCCGACGCGAATGGCTTGATAGGCCGAAATAATTGCTTTAGTTCCGGAGCCGCAATTGTTCATTGGGGTCCAAGCGGGAATTTGGGAAGGAAGTCCGGCAATACGCGCCGCCACATGCGCGATATTGGGCGCGGAACTTTTGGTATAACAGTTTGAGGCGATGATTTCATCAATTAAATTGGGGTTAATGTTACTTTGGGCAATTATCCATTTGTAACACTCGGCCAGCAAATTCTCGGCCGGAATATCACGAAACGCGCCCATATGTTTTCCCGAAGGAGTCCGTCCCGCCTCGACAATCACGATTTTTTCCAGAGCCATGATTTATCCATGTCAATGATGCTGCCCTCTTTTTAGCATCAGCAAAATCATATGTCAACGTACTGCATTCAAATCCCTTTCTGACCCAAACAGGGTTTATGCCAGAAGATATCTATTTTTTTAAAAAATCGCTCCGATTGAATGACGGTGCGATTACATGCTCAAAATTTCTTTTAGATTTTTTTCTACGGTTTTCTCACAATCTCTTATTATGCGGGAAATATCTCCCTTCGCAAATTTGTATAACGTAAGGGTTTCCGACTGTTGCGTTATATACAGAGGAATTATCCGGAGTTTCGTTAAATTTGGATTATCCTTGAGAAGGATTAGAGATTGGCGGAAAAATTCATCAATTGTGTTTCGTTTCGATTTTTTCCATATAAGGGGGCGAATTTCTTCTTGTAACTGTCGAATAACCTCTATTTCTTCCGCTATTCTACGGCCCGATGCAATTTTTTCCCGGTCAAGTTCGTGAACCGCTGAGCTGTAGGAGGTATAAATTTTTGCAAAAAGTTTTGACGCGAATCCTTTTGGTTCGTCAAGGTTGCCATTTTCGCGATAGGGTAAAAGAATTATGATAGTGTCGCATCCAGCTTCAATGGCACGGTCAAGGCGAATATAGCCGCAGTCCCCGAAGAGTTCCTCTCCAATGCGAATGGAAGGGAAGAAAAGGGAAATGCTGCAGGAGGCTACAATGGCGTGTGCTATTATAGTTGGATTTTGGATAATATGCGGATCGCGGTTTGAAAAGATAACCTGCTGTCCCGTGGACCTATCGCTCATAAATATATCTAATTGAATTGACGATTGCACCACTTGTGCGGTGTCAAAAGGGATTTGGGCTAAAAGAGGATTGTAAAGGAGGTCCCACAGCGTTTTTCCGTCTAAAAATGGTTTATCATGTATGAAGTTCAAAATCATTTTCATTTTATTTAAAGGGAATACCGACGAGGGTCCTTGTTTTTCTACGTTTAGCCAGGTTGTTTCGAGCTCCCTAAGTTTCTGGAGAAGTTCTTGGGATGTACGAGCTTCGGCAAGTTTTCCCGCATTAAGCGCGCCAACCGACGCTCCTCCAAGATATCCGATCGGTATATTGCGGGAAACAAGCTCTGGCAAGATGCCTTTTAGCCATCCGACTTGGGCGGCGCCCCGGTATCCACCGCCCCCGAATATAATTGCAACTAACTTTGAATTCATGGCTATCATCTCCCGTGTTTCTATGTTTTGGTAAAGAACACTTTTATAGTAAATCTTTGCGTGGAAAAGGCAAATACTATACGTTTCGCATCCATCGGGTATACTATTAAATAAGATGAATGATAAAAACCGGCTTGTACAGAGTATTATTGATGGAGGTTATCTTAAAACCCCGCGGATTATTGAGGCGTTTAGCGCGATTGACCGCGCGGATTTTGTGTTGCCGGAATATCTTGGGGGGGCGTATGGCAACTATCCGCTTCCAATCGGCCATAATCAGACAATATCCCAGCCCTTAACCGTGGCGTTCATGCTTGAATTGCTTGATCCTCGGCCGGGAGAAAAAATTCTTGACATTGGGGCTGGTTCCGGCTGGCAAACAGCTCTTCTCATCCACATAGTAGGGTCTGACCCTACTATTGCCGGCAGTAACGTGACCGCGGTTGAACGGATAAAGACACTTTGCGATTTTGCGAAGAACAATCTAAAAAAATATGGTTTCATAAAATCGGGGCGAATAAAATTTAATTGCCTGGATGCCACAGCCGATATTCCGCCTGGACCGTATGATAAAATTATCGCTGCGGCCGCGGCATCCAAAGATATTCCGCAATCGTGGAGAAATCAGTTAAAAATCGGCGGGTGCATAGTTGCTCCGGTTGGTGGATCAATCCGGCGTTTCACCAAAAGAGCAGAAAATGATTGGATGGACGAAGAATTTCCCGGATTCGCTTTTGTACCGCTTATTGGAGACCGCTGAATAATCAATTTTATTTCCAGAGCGGAGTCGAAGAGATACCATAAAAAGTAGATATTTATGTTGCCAGTTAAACAAGAGTATCAAATTCAAAATTCGGACCATACGGACAAAAAATATTTTTTAGCCGTGGTTTTTTTGCTTTTATTCACGGTGATTTTCGGTTTTTTCAATGAAGTTTATCGTCCGCATACTTATTTGGGCGGCGAAAAGACAGTTGAAATTACATCAGGCATGGGTTCGCGGCAAATCGCCGGATTGCTTAAACAGGAGGGCATAATCCGTTCCAAATGGATTTTTATAGCGTATGTGTCATTGATCGGCAGGGTCTCGGACTTAAAACCAGGAAAATATATTATTGGGGGACAATCGTCGCTTGCCGACATAGCTCAAACCCTAAGTTATGGAGGAACGCAAGAAAGGATTATAACCATTCCGGAGGGGTGGAATACGCGGGATATCAGTTCTTATTTGGAGAAAGAAAATATCGTGTCTTATATAGAATTTGAAAAAAATGTCGACAGGGGAAACGCTATACACTGGCGCGAACGGTTTGGGTTTTTGCGCGACGCTCCAGCGGATGCTTCGCTAGAAGGATTCATCTTCCCCGATACATACCGTATTTTTATAGGATCTCCGGTTGAAGAAATTATTGAAAAAATACTCAAGAATTTCAATAAAAAACTTTCTTCTGATTTGCGAGAGGAGGTGTTAAAGCAGGATAAAAATATATTTGAAACTATTATCCTGGCTTCGCTTATTGAAAAAGAGGTAATCTCGGACGAAGATCGCGCTATTGTTTCCGGAATTTTATGGAAAAGAATGAAATTGGGTATACCGTTACAGGTAGATGCGACTATAACTTATGTTAAGAATCAAGGGGCGAGAAGCAAGAATCAAGGGGACGGACGTATTTTGATAGAAGACACGAAGATTGACTCTCCGTATAATACCTATAAATATGCGGGACTTCCGGCGGGTCCGATTTCTAATCCCGGACTTTCCGCTATCCGCGCCGCAATTTTCCCCAAAGAATCTCCATATCTTTATTATTTATCCGCTTCAGACGGGCGAACGATATTTTCTAGAACCCTGGAAGAACATAATAAGGCCAAAGCTAAATACTTGACCCCGTTAGAGATGCGGAACTGATTAGTACCAACAAAATTGCATTTACATGCGGAATGACCCCATTCGTTTATAAGATATGATCCAAATCTCTAACGGGGTTGACACGATAAACCGTAAGATTATATACTCTTTATATACTTCCCAAGACAATAGGCGAGTGGAGAAAATACTATAAGTCCTATTCAGGAAACATGGAGTCGTTATGGCTTGTCTTCGGCGTAAGTACGCCTATTTTTTATGATTACTAAGACAAAAAAATCAGAAATAATTAAGGATTTATCCGACAAACTCTCCCGTAAAAAAATCGCTATTTTCAGCGATTTTCACGGGGTGTCCGTGGCCAAGCTCCAGTCGCTAAGGCGGCTATTGAAAAAAACCGGCGGCGAGTATAAAGTTGCCAAGAAGACGTTTTTTGATCGCGCATTTTCCGGGAGCGGAATCACGTTAAAAGCCAAGGAATTGCAAGGAGAACTCGGCATCGCCTTTGGTTATGAAGACGAAGTATCTATTGCCAAAACGCTTTTTAAGTTCAGCAAAGAAAACGAGACATTCAAAATTCTTAGAGGAATTCTGGGAAATCGCCTGCTTGAGGATAAAGAAATTGTGGCCCTGGCCAAACTTCCGGCGCGCGAAATATTGCTTGGCCAGCTGGTTGGAGTATTACAATCCCCTATGCGGGGTTTAGCAGTTGTACTCGGGGGAAATATAAGAAATTTGGTTATGGTGTTAAGTAAAATTAAAGGTAATAAACACTAACAGCACGAACAGCTTATACACGAACAGCACGAACAGTAAAACTGTTAGCGCTGTTCGCTACTGTTAGCGCTGTTCATAATTTATATGAATAAAGAACAAATTATCGAAGCGGTCGAAAAAATGTCGGTGTTGGAATTATCCGAGCTTGTTAAGGCGCTGGAGGAAAAATTCGGCGTATCGGCGGCCATGCCCATGATGGTGGGCGTGGCTCCCTCGACGGCTGGCGGAGAAGAAGAAAAGAAAGAGGAAAAAACATCTTTCGGCGTTGAATTAACCAGCGCTGGCGGGCAAAAAATTCAGGTGATTAAGGCCCTGCGCGAAGTTACAAGTTTGGGCCTTAAAGAAGCCAAGGATTTGGCGGACGCCGCGCCCAAAATGGTTAAAGATGGACTTTCCAAGGAAGATGCGGAGGAGATGAAAAAGAAATTGGAAGCGGCTGGAGCAACGGTAACAATAAAGTAATTACTCGAATTCTGATGCTAATATATGCGAATTCTATGCGAATATTCGCATACCATTCGCGATAATTTGCATACATATTTGCGTGGATGTCCTCGAATCACTGTTTGAATCTGTTCCTAAAACGCGGATTTTGCGCATATTTATGCGAAATTCCGCAGAGTTTTTGCCTTTGGAAGAAATTATGCGCCGGAGCGGGTTGCAACAGCCGATCGTACGGAACAAATTGAAAAAATTTTTACGGATAGGCGTGATTAAGCGAAAAAAGATAGCGCTTAAACAGGCAATTCCCCCAATACTAAAAAAGAATAAGGTATTAAAATTCCGTATTCGCAAAGTCGTGGTTTATTTTGCCAATTCTGACTTTGAACTTTTTCAAGAGCTTAGATTTCTTTTTACGCGCGCCTCACTCGCATCCAAACAAAGAATTATTAAAAAAATAAAGTCGTTGGGCAAAGGAATCAAACTTGCGGTAATTGCCGGAATTTTTCTTAACAATGACAATTGCCGGACCGATTTACTGGTAGTAGGAAACGGCATAAAACGCGGAAGGTTTGAAAGATTTCTGGGCGGCGTTGAGGCCGACCTCGGAAAACCGGTTCGCTATACGCTCATGGATACCAAAGAATTCAGTTATCGTCTGGATATGTATGATAAATTTCTGCGTGACATTCTTGAATATCCTCACGAAAAATTGATAAATAAGCTCCATATCTAAAAACTGCGTCAATACGCGGTTTTTAGATTCTTACCCTACCCCAATGCAAGCATCGGGGTAGTTGATTGATTTGGGCAGTATAGGAATCGAACCTATGCTCTCTGCAATGTTTGCCCCGTTACAAATTTTGGGCACTACAGGGATTGAACCTGTGGCCTTTGCAATGTGAATGCAACGCTCTGCCATTGAGCTAAGTGCCCTATCATATTTGTAACGGGGTGAAAATGCAGCGTTTTACCATTAAACTAACTGCCCGAGAAATCTAACGGGGTGAATGAAGCGAACGTTGTTTCGCCTCCTCGGCGAAACCTTGGACATTTTTTACGCTTGCACGCGCTCTGCACGGTTCGCTAAAATGTCCGCCGAAGCAGTGCCTCGGCCCACTGAACTATTCGTCCCAATTCACTCCTTAATTTATACCCCGCAAAAATATTTAATTCAAGTTAAAATCCGCCTCAAAAGGCGGGTTTTATGTAAAATATTTTTTAAGCTGATCTCGAGTAGATACTTGGCGTTCATTATTCAGTTCGGGGTCGGTTTTATCCAGATTTATGAGCTCCGGCTTCTCAATCGCTTTGGCTAAAATCATTTCTAAATATCGCGGCCCGATTTTCGGAAAAACTTCCGTTAAAAATTCAGCGAATTTTGGCATCAAAAATGGACGTTGATCTTTATGGCTTAGAGCAAATTCGGACCACAATACTGTTTGTGCAGATATTGGTATAAAGGCGGTTATAATCCCCTCCGGATTTTGATAGAAAATGTAGTTTCCGAATCGCCAGCGAATGGTGTGCAAAGCGTAAAATGAATAAATTTGCGCCCAAATCCGGAAATCCGATTTTAGACCCTGATACAAATCTGTTTGGGGCGCCACCGGTACAATATGCAGACATGCATGTTTGACTGCTGTTCCAACGTCTCCGTACTCATAAATAACAGGTTTATTATATTCTTCAGACAACGCGGAAACAATATGTTTAATCGTTTCTCCGGCAATCGCTAATTGACTCTTTTCTAAATCGCCGAGGCATGGAATATGCTGTTTTGGAAAAAGCAGGACAGAACCCACATTAATTTGTAACGGCGCTGATATAAGGTAAAAATGCTCGTTTTCAAAGATCAGGCGTTCTTCAAATTGCTTATGGTCGCAAAGAATACAACCATCTTTCATTGTCGCCCACTCTTTTGCATAGCGATACTTTGATGGTATGCTGTATAAGAAAATAGTCAATCAGCTTATTTTAGATAAACAACGGCAAGTTGAAAAAAGCTCTGGAATGATATACTGTCCAATAGAAACAAAAGGACACAGAAAATCCATATTGGACAAGACATTAAATATGTCCATTACGTGTAAAACGTTAAACTTTTATGCCATCTCTGAAACGAAAATTTGGCGATACTGGCGAGAAGATTGCAGATGAGTTTTTGATTAAGAATGGATATCGGATATTAGATCGGAATTATCGGATTAAAAATATAGGCGAAATTGATCTTATTGGTGAGAAGAGTGGTAAAATTTTCTTTTTTGAGGTAAAAACACGAGATGTAAAATATGAAACAAATTTTCCTGCAGAATTCAGCATAAATCCCAAGAAGAAGCGCAATTTAAAGCGAATTTGCCAGATGTATCTAAATGAGAAAGGTTATTCAGCGGAGAAAGAATGGCAAGTTGACGGTGTTTTTGTGAGAGTAGATTTTGTGAGAAATTCGCATTTAATAAGCCATTTGGAAAATATATTGTGGGAGAAGTATTATTAACTTTCCTAGGTTGAAAAGTTTAACGTTTTACGTTTCACCCTGTTAGAAAGAAACATCGGATGTTTTATGCCCTAAATTTATATTTCTCTATATTTAGAAAAAAACATTATGGTGCTTCCTAAGTTTCTTTCTAACGGGGTTTCACAGATTTCACAGTGATTATCAAGTTAAAAGTTTGACGTTTTACATTCGGGCCGTAGTATACCGGTAGTACGAGCGCTTTGGGAGCGCTTAGACCGAGTTCGATTCTCGGCGGCCCGAAATTTTAGGATTACTACATTGTTATGTATGAACAACCAAATATTGAAAATGAGGGGCAGCTTCATAAATATATTTATCGCGATGCATTGAAAGATGAGATTGTTTTTGAATGTGTTGCGAAGAGTATCGAAGAAGCAGATAAGCAATATCAGGAAACAATAGGCAAAGATCCGAGCAAGCAGAATAATGTCGGGTGTTCAATCATATCAGTTGCGAATGAGATAGCCAGCGAAATTCAAAATGTAGACAAAAAATCTTCAAGACAAAAAGAATTATTTGATCCAAATGAAATTAAAAAGGGTGGTAAGGGCCTGAATTTGCTGAAAAGTATGCGTAGAAGCTTTGAAATTTTAAATGCAGATCAAAAGACGAAAGAGAAAGAAAAGGCGAGAAAAGATAGAGTAAATGACATTTTGGGAAGAAAAAAATCCCCGGAAGGCGGGGATTAGCGATGGTGGTTATGAGTCACCTGTTTAAAGCTATTCGAGAACGCCGGACGGGCGGTTACTCCAAGATAAATTACAATAATAAAGGTTAGAACAGGATCAATTAGATTTAAAGACGGATATGAGGGAAGTAGACAAAGGATAATAGCATAAACCAGCACCGGAATAGATACCCATAGATCGGCTTTTGCGTGCAGCCACATTTGGTTAAACCTTTTATTGCTGTCCGATTTCGGCTTCATACGGCTTATTATCCGAAGAGAAGCAACATTTCCCAAAATTCCGATGCCAACTCCATATAACATATAGTCGGCTATAATCCCATTGGGATGAAATATTTTTAGAATTGCTTCAATCAGCACAAAAACGAGTGAGGCAAAAAACAAACAGGCGTACGCAATTGTAAATTTATGATGCGGGTGCTCATCCTTCTCAACGGAGAATATGGAATGTCCAAATTTTCGATATTCGTAAATCGCAATCCAATACCATGCGCTATGCAATAAGGCATGAATGGAATCGGCTTGAGCAGATGCGCTATGGGCAAAATACCACGCGGTTATTAATTCTCCGGTTGAAGAAATTGTACTGATCCAAAAAAGCAACCAAAGACAAAATAATTCCTTCGGCACAGCAGTCCCTTGTTGTAAATGTGCGTAGATTTATTCGTAGCACTTCATAACATTTTTTGCAATTTCTGGAAAAATTCAGTAAAATTGAGAAAAATCGTATAGTGCGGGTATAGCACAATGGTTCGTGCGCTTGCCTTCCAAGCAAGACATAGGGGTTCGATTCCCCTTACCCGCTTTTAATTGCAAAATTTGGTATCAAAAATGCGTCATTTTTCTCAAAACAAGTTCTAACATCATGGCATAACCCGCTAATCACATTATCGAGACCGTTGAATAATTCCTAAAAATATATTTTTTGAGTAAGTCCTTCGACTTCGCTTTGCTCCGCTCGAAGAATAATTCAACGGTCTCGATAGAACCTCTTGTTTATTTTGTCTAAATACTGTATACTTATTTTATTGTAACGAAACCGAAAAAATAATTTTTGAGTTACATATGCAGACACTCGGTTCGCTTACAATGCCTTATGGCGCATTCCTACTTTGAAGATTCTTCTGAAGGATCGCAAAATGTTGCCGACATGAAAGACGAAGAAATTCTCCGGGCTTCCCTTCAGGAGCCGGCGCTTTTTGCGATATTGGTGGAACGTCATGAGGGGCCGCTTATGCGCGCAGCGCTTCGCATCGTACGAAACAAAGAGGAGTCCGAAGACATTGTGCAGGAAGCATTTGTTAAAATGTATAAAAATGCGGATAAATTCCAGAAATTTGAGGGAATTCAATTCAAGTCCTGGGCTTACAAAATTACCATCAACACCGCTATTACCCATTACCGCAAATTTAAAAAGGGCGAGTTTCTTACGGATGATCCGGCGCTTTATGAGAAACCGGATGAGGAGGCGCCGGATGTGCGATATTCATTTTCCGCGGACGCGAAATCCATGGTCGCTAAAATCCTTGATAAAATGCCTTTGCATCTCCGTTCGGTCTTGGCGCGCTATTATATAGAAGACAAATCATACAAAACCATTGCCCAAGAAGAAAACATTTCTATACCCACCCTTAAAATGCGCCTTTTTCGCGCCAAAAAAGTATTTAAACAAATGAGCGAGGGGGATGATAACAATTTTGTATAAAATACCCGCGTTATGGCTGAAACATCAAACAAATTTAAAGGGGAAATTTTGCGGCAGGTCTATCGTGTCTGGCTTTTTCGCAAGCTTTTGCCTGTGGTAATTGCCGAAATCGTCGGATTTTCTGCGGTTCTTTACATTTTAAGCCGGACTGTATTTATTCAAAGAGTGCTGGAAAATGCCTTTGCGGTTATTTTTGCCGAACCCGGACGAATTGTTCCGTTTGCTTTTTCGGCATTTACTAACGCGTCTGCCGGTACCCGAATTCTTTTTATTGTCGTACTGGTGTTGCTCGCGTTCGTAATGCGCCATTTGACACAAGGTTTACTGCGGTTGATTTTGGTCCGGGAAAATTATTTTGAACAGGTGGCTAAATAATTGTTTTCTTCTGTGAAAACATACCAACATACTTGAGAATGTTGGTATGATATAGTAGTGTTTGTATGCAGATTATCTACGAAGATCGGGATCTAATTGTGATTAACAAGCCGCCGGGAATGCCAGTACATGGGGGCGATAGTGTGCGAGGGGAAACCCTCGTTGATTTTTTAGTCGCGCGCCATCCCGAGATTAAAACTGTCGGCGATGATCCATCTCTGCGTCCCGGCATAGTTCATCGTTTAGACAAAGATACATCGGGCGTTATGGTAGTTGCCCGGAACCAAAAAAGCTTTGAAGTCCTCAAAGATCTTTTCAAAAATCGTCAAGTGGAAAAAACGTATTTGGCAATTACTTGCGGATCACCTAAAAAACGCGAGGGAGAAATTTCTTTTCCCATCGGGCGGCTTATTCAAAATCCCCTAAAACGCGGAGTTGATATTTACCGGGATACCAGACCGTCCGAAAACTCTAAACACCGGGTGTTTTTTCGTTCAACATCCGGTGTTAACGGACAGTTTTCGGACGGCCTGCTGCGAACTCGAATTCGCGGAGCCCGTGAGGCATTGACTAAATACCGGGTGGTAAAATCCGGCCCAAACTACTCATTGCTTGAAGTAGCTCCCAAAACCGGACGCATGCATCAAATCCGCGTGCATTTGGCGGCCATCGGTCATCCGGTGGCGTGCGATAAAATTTATGGCGGAAAAAATGTCTGCTGTCCCGAAGGAGTAAGCCGCCAACTCCTACATGCTCGTTCCTTGTCTTTCAGTTATTCGGAAGGCAGAAAACTTAATTTTGAAGTCGATCCGCCCGAAGATTTTGATCTTGCTATTAAAAAAATTACGTGATATACGTTGTATAAATGGTTCACTTGGCTAAAACGAAAGTAAAATTTTCAATTTCGCCTCGCTGCCGTTTATAAAGTAATTTATGATGGTAACCGCGATAGAAAAATTGCATATGCGTCAAAATCTTCCCGATATTCGGCCGGGCGATACGGTGCGCGTAACGCAAAAAGTAAAAGAAGGGGATAAAAATCGGATGGTTAAATTTGAGGGTCTGGTTTTAGCGCGCAAGCACGGCCAAGGAATTTCTGGGACTTTCACGGTGCGCAAAGTGATAGACGGCATAGGCGTTGAGCGCATATACCCAATTCACTCCCCGACTATTGAAAAAATTGAGATTTTACGCCGCTCCAAGGTCCGCCGCGCCAAACTTTATTACATCCGTGATAAAGCCGCGCGCGAAGTTCGCCGCAAAATGAAAATGCTGCGTTTTGAAACCCCGGCCGCATATATAGCGGAAACTCCCTCCGAGGACAAAAAAGAAGTATCATAAAAAGGAGGCAATCGCCTCCTTTTCGCGCGGGTGCTGAAACCGGTAGACAGGCCAGCTTGAGGGGCTGGTGTCCGCAAGGACGTGGAGGTTCAAATCCTCTCCCGCGCACCAAATTGGACTTCGTGATTTTTTGCGGGGGGAAGCAGAGGTTTGCTCGCCGCGCCGAACGGCGCGGCGAGCAAGGAATTGGGCGGTAAAATCAA
>Ga0209542_10005457_pt1 | contig 25353 bp, 32 predicted proteins | sample RifCSPhighO2_01_FD_184028 | JGI IMG/M metagenome (GOLD analysis project Ga0209542, IMG submission 184028) | Soil microbial communities from Rifle, Colorado - Rifle CSP2_plank highO2_0.1 (SPAdes) (version 2) | ecosystem: Environmental > Terrestrial > Deep subsurface > Rock core/Sediment ...
TATGATCATTATCTTTAAGTTTAGAAGTGTCCAACTTACTCCTAGACATTTCTTTTAACAATTGAGAGCTATCATGAACCACCTCGCCCTTAATTTCTTTAGGCATTCCTTTAATTATTTCAACATCACCTTTAAATTCCTTAGATAATTCAGAAAGTGGGTGCCCTTTAACTTTTAATTCAAATTCTTTATAATAACCAAAAGGAGCACGGACAACACTAAATTTCTTTCCTTCAAGAGCATATTGTGCTTCGGTCAAATATCCCAAAGCAGTATCGGGAGGAGCGAGATTTGAGGACAGATGAGCATAAGGATAAATAACAATATTTTTAGCCTTAACATCTTTAGCAGTTTTCTCAACTGCCTCAACCATATCCTTAACACTTTTATCATTATCTCCCTGTTCAACTGCAACTAATACAACAAGAGGGTCATCAACTTCTTTCTCCTTTAAATCTTTAAGTTCTTCAGGATTTTTTATCGCTTTCTTTAAAGGCTTAAATTTTATATAATCGCAATGTAGAGTTATTATTTTCATAGCCAACAAACTCAAAGATAATATATAAAGATTTGTTTCAAATCTTTAAACCATTCTTTCCAATTCAGAACCCTGCACCCCACAATCTTCTCTTAAGTTAACCGCAGAAGTTGCAGGTTTAGGTGAGACTGATTCTCTAATTCCCCTATAAATATCTTGAAATTTTTCTACACTTCTTCTGACAAGGTTCTTTCTAGGTGGAAGATTGGTTATTCTTAATACCTGCTCTGATAAACCTAAAGAAAAAATACCTGTACTTAATAAAAAACTACCCACAGATTCATAAAATCTTTCATCATTTATCTCTTTAAAGACCTGAAAAAGAGAAAAAGGTAAAAGCCCATAAAGAAATATTCCACTCATAAATTGGCTAAATTCTTTCTTTTTAATTAAATCCAACCCTATGGCTTCTCTTTTTTCTAAGCAATTTCTTTCTATTTTTTTAAAATCATTAGTGTAATCCATCTTAAAATAGCAACATATAGGATAAATTAACCCGGGTCGAAGAAATGTTGGTGGGTCTTGAAAAAAAATATCATTAACTGAACATAAACCTAATCCTGAAAAAGCCAAAACATTAGACAGACTAAACTTGTCCCTCCCAGTCGCCCAATTATAAGCTCTTAATGTGCTTTCAGCAAGTTTGAGCATTGAGCCATCTAAATATTCATAGGTCTTTCCAATAATTCCCATAAAATTTAGTATTTTTATCCATTTTAAAGGTTACCCAATAAAAACCACTATTCAAAACCTAAAATATGTAATAACTTAGTAGTTACAATTAGAAACCTTTAAATACCTTTCAACTTAGAGAAAAAAGCAATGGAAAAAGAAACATCATTATTATTTAGGTTGAGTTGGACATTAGCTTTAATTGGAGGTTTAATTTCAGGAGCTTACTCAGCAGGTGCAACAAGAGAGAAAGAGAGTCTAACAAATCAAAGAAATCACCTTAAATCAATTGAAGACTCATTATTAATAGATTCAATTCAAATTAGAGAAGTAGGACTTCCTCTACAAAATAATCTAGACAATTATGTTCCTCAACAAAAATCTCAAGAGAGTAAAACTCAAGTCAATGAAAGAATTAATTACAGAACAACAAATCTTCAAACTGACCCAATTGACCTTCTTCTTGCAAGATTAATTTACGGAGAAGCAAGAAGTTGCTCTAAGGAAGAAAGAGGAGAAGTTGGAGAGACCCCTCTAACTCGTTCAGGTTTTTTAGAAAATAAAGATGAAGAAAGATTGAGGAAAATAATGCTTAAAAATAAAAACGTAAAGGGAAAATTAGTGTGGCAATATAGTTGCTTTGGAGATCATAATCGAGAAAAATTAATGAATCCCACAGAAATAAAAGCCTTTGAAGAATGTCTTGGAATAGCAAGAGAAATCTTAGCCAATAAATCTCTAAATTCAAAAAATAGAGCAGACCATTATCATACAAAAGATACTAAACCCCCCTGGGCAAAAAAAATGATTCCACTCCCCCTTTTTGATGCAAATCAGAGTCATACATTTTACGATTCAAAAAGAAAATGAAAGAAAAACTTATAGATAGCAATTATAAATTACCTTTAATAGGATTAATAGTCGTACCTCTCGTAGGATTAGCTTCATTATTATCTCTTAAATACACACAAACAACTACGCCTCAATTAAAAGTACAAGTACAAAATACAAAACAAGAGAAACCTTCTAGAATAACTAATTATATTCCTGTTGAAGTTATTGAAAATGGTCAAAGAGTAAAGATAAATGTGCCTGTTTATAATGACTCTTTAGTTCCAAAAGATAAATGTTCAAAATATGTTAGAATTGCTCTAAAAGATATCATGGGTATTGAAATATCACCTAATACCGAGGCTTGGAATCAAAGATATAATGCAAAAAGAATAATTAATCTGAAAGAAGCTAAAATAGACTTAGAGAAATTAGCGGAGAGGGGAGATATTATTGGAATAGAAAATCCTCAAAGCCCATATAGAAATTATCTTGACTGGTCGGGGAATAAAGTCCAATACACCCATGCAGGATTATATCTCGGAGTAAATCCTGAAGGACAGGCAGTTATAGCTCATAAATTCCACGAAGAGACTCTTGTTGAAACTCTTCAAGATTTGGAAACAAATAGAGGATTGAAAATAAGAGAATTATTAAAACCTAATCCTAAAAAGTGAAGCTCCACAAGGCAAGACCTCATGGTATAACGATTAATTAAGTTTAACGAACTCGCTAGGAGTAGTTCTTCCAAAAAAAGGAATTCCAACACTACTATTTATACCTAAAATAATTTTCTCTCTTGTCCTGCAATATTGCTCGACATTAGTTTCAAAACAATAAGTTCCTCTTACTTTTTTACCTTCCCTATATCCATTAAATAATATTCTTAAATTATCAAGAGTCTTATCTGATGCTACAAATTCAAAAAAATCAGGAATTTGTCCTGCAACGTTCGTAGCATATTCAAAAGATCTATTAAAAGAATCGACACATCCTCTTATTTTTTGTTCTATGTTAGCCCCTTCTCCAATTGGTCTTAAAGAAGAAACAAGATGACCATATAAATGTGAAAATATCATTCCTCTGAATTTATTGCTATCTGCCGAAACTAAATTCTTTGCATTTTCACCTAAATTATTCAAAATATGAAAACAATTATCTCTCAAAACATCTATAGTTCTATCAGACCTATTAAGAGAGTAATTTTTTACCTCGGGTGGAACGAAATCCAAAGGAATTATTCCATAGTCGCCTGATAGATAAGCTCGTGCTGTTATCAAAGCCTCTAAAAATAGGGCTTCCCTTTCTTCTTCAGAAATTCCTACTAAACGCTGAGAAACCAAAGCACATGAGACTAATTTAAATGCATGTCCAAATCTAAAGCCAGCGCTAGAAGATGGATCACTCAACATAATCTCGACTCCTACACCTTCCCTTAAAACTGACAATTTTCTTAGTTCTTCGCTTCTTGATTCCATTAAAAAACAATTTAGAATAGGTATTTAAATCTTAGCTATAAAATCTCCAATTAAAAAACTACCCCAACATAAACTTCTCAACACTCTTCCTCAAAGCATCCTTCTTTTTCTGATGCTCTTTAAGAAAAGCATTTATCTTGGAAATTGCATAATTCTTAAGTTCTGAAGTCAACATCTTCCCAGATTTATAATCTTGCTCAATCTTCAAAAGTTTTTTATCGTCTTCCTCAAAAAAGAATTTCAAATACTGGAATGAAACATCTATATCTGTATTTCCCCCGTATTTTTTATGTTCTTCAAGACTATCTCGCCCCCCTGAAAAAGCATATTTTTTAATCTTCATCTCAACAGATTTCTCATTATCATTCAAATAAATAACATCATTTTCTGAATCAGAAGAAGACATTTTTGCATTTCCTTTCAACCCAGGAAGAAATTTGCTATGTATTGCACACGGCTTTCTAAGACTTATAGATTTATTCTCGGCAATATCTCTTGTAAGTCTTATAAACGGATCTTGGTCAATCCCAACAGGAACCAAAGTCAAATGTTCCCCCTCCAAAAACTGAGGCATTAATATATGTGCAGATTGAACGGCAGGATAAAAGCTCCATCCAATATTATTTTCAGGAGCTAAACCAAAAACAGCTTTGGCTGTTGAGTAACTTATAAGCTTTGCAATTCTTGAAGCGTAAGGATAAATCTTAGGATAAGAAAAATCTCTAAAAACAAAAGTCTTTCCATGTTTAAATCCCAAAGCCAATATATCCAAAATATTATCCTCTGCAAATTTAGATGCATTATCAAAACTTAAATCTCTTTTAACAAAAAATTTCTCATCATCGGAAATTGGTATATAAACATTACAACCAAATTGCTCTTGCAAAGACTTCGTAGCCAAAAAAGGAATTAAATGTCCAAGATGCATATTCTCCGAAGGCCCACGTCCACTCAAAATAGAAACCTTTTTCCCAGATTCAGCTTCTTTAAGCCATAAAGGAAAATCTCTATGGGAAAAATAAAACCCTCTTCTCAAGATCGGATGCATCTTTCTCAATTTATCCAAAACAACTCCAGAGATTTCTTCGCTTCCAAAATCTTTCATCAATTTATCGTAATCTACCTCACCCTCAACTTTATAGGGGGTGACAACAAAATTGCTCTTTTTCATGATAATAATTGCAATTTGATATTTATAAAGATTGGGAATCAAAAGCACGATGTGTCCCATTTATTATGGATAACTGCATAGTTTAGATGACGAGTTTTTGGCAGTTATCCATTAGAGAACTGCGTACTAAATGTCACCTAACTAACGCAGTTCTCTATACTTTGAAATAGACACTCGTACTTTGGATGCTCAAGATACTACTAATTTTTTATCAAGTATCTTGACATAACCTTTATATATAAAGACGGATAAAAAAGGATATGAAAAAAAGAGAAATAGCCTTATTGTTAGTATTATCAGTTTATTTAATAAATTTCGCAGGAGCTGAGATATACTTATCCCAACCTGAAACATTATACAATATTGGAGATAACTTCAATGTTTCTATTGAATTAATACCGAATGAAGCCAAAACTGATTTTTTTAATGTTGCACTGATTTGCGGTTCAAATCAAATTGAACTATATAAAAGCATAGAAACTCTAGCGCAAAATGAAAAATTAACCAAAGAAATAAAAGGAAAATTCAACGATTTTATAGTGGGAAACTTTACAGGAGAATGTTACTTTAAAGCAAGATATTCTAACGATGAATTTTCAACTCAAAAATTCAAAATAGTTGATTTAGTGAATATAAAATTTGACATACAAGGATTTTCATTTAAACCAGGACAAGATGTTAAAATTACTGGGCAAGCACTAAAAGCTAATGGAGAATTACTAAATGGATTCTCAGAATTGAAAATAGAAATCCTCGAAATAAGTTCCATTGCACAAGTTGTAAATGGAGATTTCAGCTTTAACTTCAACCTACCAGAAAATGCCCTATCAGGAAATCATATAATAAAAATAAATGCTTATGAAAAAGACGGCTCTGGAAATAAAAAAAATAAAGGAGAGATTTCAGATTATATTAAAGTTGAACAAATAATAAAAACTCTTGAATTAGCCATAGAAAATAATATGATTTCTCCTGGAAATGAATTCTCTTATAAGGTTCTTCTTTATGACCAAGCAGGACAAGAGGCCTCAAAGGATGTTGCAATAACAATATTTGACCCGAAAAACAATATCTTTCAGAAAAGAGTAGTAAATTCCGCAGAGATGAACACTTTTAATATAGGAAAAAATTACACCCCTCAAGATTGGTCAATAGAAGCAAAAACCCTCGACTTAGTTGATAAAAGAAGTTTCTATGTAGAATCAGTAGAAGATATTTCACTAACTCTAATAAATCAAACATTAATCGTTGAGAATATAGGAAACGTTTTCTACGATAATCCAATTGAAATTAACATAGGAGATTCAGTTGAAGTAAAAGATATAAAATTAGAAGTTGGAGAAAAAAAGATATTCAAACTTGTTGCTCCTGAAGGAAATTATCAAATAAGAGTTAAACAAAAAGATAAAATTGATGAACTAGGCACAACTTTCTTAACAGGAAGAGCAATAAATGTAAATGAAGTCGGGTCCATCTTCAATTCAGGAAACTACTCTGCACTTTATCTCCTTGCTGGAATACTTATTCTCGCATTAATAATCTTCTTCTTTTATAGAATGAGAAAGAACAGACAAATGGGTATATCTTCAACTCCAAACTTGAGTAGTAGACTCACTCCTATGCCTAAATCTTCCTCACAAAACATTATAGATGGAGGAATTAAAGAAGAATCTTCCATAATTGCAATAAAGATTAATAATTACAGAGATGTAGAAAATATGAAGGGAGAAGGAAGCCCCTTAGCAACTCTTGAAAAAGCTCTAATTAAAGCAAGAGAAAAGGGCGGAAAAATATATGTAAGCGACTTATACAGACTAGTTATATTTTCAGAATCTCTTACAAGAAGCAAGGAAAATCCTCTTTTAGCAGTTAATATTGCAAGTGAAATAAAAAGAATATTTGACGAACACAACTCTTCTGGAAAGATAAGAATAGATTATGGAATAGCTCTTAATATGGGGAACATGATAATTGAAAGAAAAGAAGGAAAGACCAATTTCATTTCTGTTGATAACACCCTATCAATCTCAAAGAAGATATCTGGAGTATCAAGAGCAGGAGATATAATATTATCTGAACCCATACATCACAACCTTCTTGGAAAAGTAAAATCTGAAAGATTAAGAGAAGGAAATTACTGGAAGCTAACAAAAATATCAAACAAAGACCAACATTCAGATTTTATTAAAGGATTTATGAGAAGACAAGAAAGAAACTAAGTTTCAACTACTATATTGCTAGAATCAACTCCTATTTTTCTAAGCATATATTGTATTTCTCCGACAAATCTTATCGGTCCGCAAATATAAAATTTCTGAGAGAAATCCTTGATATTTTTCCGAAGAAAGTCTTCATTTATTCTTTCATTAATATAATTAAGATTTTTTTCCCTAGTTAGAGTAAATATAGCCTTATTTCCAAAGAAGGCTTTCAAATCTTCCTCTAAGATTATGTCTTTAGAAGTTTTATTTGAAAATATAAGAGAATTTCCCTCAATAAGATTATCTTTTCTTAATTGTCTAAATATAGATATAAATGGAGTTATTCCAGCCCCACCTGCAATAAAAGTCCCTTTACCACAATACTTAATCTCTCCAAAAACTTCAGATAAAATAAACTCGTCTCCTTCTTTAATTTCTCTCAAGTTCATTGTCATCCCCTCTTCTTTTCCATCATAAATCTTAATAATGAATTCCAAAAAGTCAGAATCTGGAATTGAAGCAATGGTAAATGGTCTTTTCATCTCTTTTAAATCTGGTTTATTAATAGATAATTCACACGCCTGTCCAGATTCAAATTTAAAGCCCGCCGGTTTCTCAACAATAAAATGCATTACATCATGCGTGATAAACCCACATTCTAGTATTTTACATATAAAATTATCCATTTAAAATCAAAAAGAGTTATTTATTTAATTCTTTCTTTAGAGTTAATTTATCATTCTCCAATTACCTTCATCAAAACCCTCTTATCTCTTTGACCATCAAATTCTCCATAAAAAATCTGTTCCCAAGGCCCAAAGTCCAATTTACCATTAGTCACAGCAACTACAACTTCTCTACCCATAATAGTTCTTTTCAAATGAGCATCTCCATTATCTTCCCCAGTATTATGATGCATGTAACTCTCATCTTCCGGAGCAATTTTGTCAAGCCATTTCATAAAATCTTTTTTCAAACCCTCTTCTTCATCATTTATAAAAACTGAAGAAGTTATATGCATTGAATTAACAAGACAAAGCCCTTCTTTAACACCTGACTTCATAACAAATTCCTCGACAGAGGAAGTTATATTAACAATTTCTCTCTTGTTCCGAGTTTTAATCTTGATATAATCTGTGTAAGATTTCATAAAAACTAATAAACAAATTAAAATATAAATCTTTATATACTCAATTCAAGATAAAAATTTATGTTACTTGTAAGAACTCCAGAGGTATATTATTCAAGAGATGGCGAAGGTAGAGAAACAATTGAAGTGAGTATATCAAAAGATCATCAAAGAATCACAAGCGGAGCAGAAAGAAAAGCAAGTGAAAAATATGCATCTGATAATAAGGATGGATACATAGACTTATGGAGACAAATCGGCACTCGTGAAAGACCAATAGAAAGATTAAGAATCGCAACACCCGAACTTCCATTAACTACTTTAGGCGCAGGAGGAGTTTTATCTGTAATCTATACTAATCCAAATGGAAGCACAAACGAAGAGACTCTAACTATCGCAAGAGGGCCAGGAGCACCATCTTATCCAAATTACCTAACTATAGCAAGTGATTTAGCAGAAAGTCTTGATGAAATTTTAAACCCTACAACATTGGCCGTCAGAGAAGCTCTTGGAGAAGAAATTCTTGTAATTATGCAAACCGGAAAAGCAAGAGTTGAAAGTAAAGACTGTGACTCCTATAGACCTCTTTCAGCAATTGCATATCTATATTGTCCGCAATTTGAACAACCAGAATTTTCAGGACTAAATGCTATAATAAAAAAAGGAATAGAGGCCAGAGGAAAGAACTTTTTACCAAATCATCAAATTCACAAAGCCAAAGTAGAAATTCTCCCATTAACTCGAACTCAAACTCTTATTGTTAGAGACCTTGATTCAGGAAGAAAAACCACAACTACAGGATCATATCTTCATTTCGACCCAAGCATAGGGGATATTAATGTAATTTACGACTTTAATATAACAATACCTCCAGAGCATTTATTAATACCAACTAGAAGTTTATCATTCCTAGATGGAGAAAAACCGCATGGAGAAGACAGAAGAGTCAATAGATACACACTAGAAGAAATGAAAGATCTAGTAAATAATCCAAACTCAAGAATGACTCCTCATCTTAGACAATCAGTCAGACACTTCCACACCGAACTAAGATACCTTAAAGAGACCATCAAACAAAGTCCCGCCAAATCTGACTAACCTCTGGCCCTTTAGAATTCTTATATTTCCCTGAATAAAGAGTAATTTTTCCCTTTGGTTTCCAAAATAACATTTGTCCAACTTTCATTCTCGGATAAACCTTTAATCTATGTATTGAATGCAATTCCAAAGTCCATTGATTTTTAAAACCTAAATCTCCAAGCCCCGAATTTAAATAAATATAAAGCCCAAGTCTTCCGACAGAACTTCTCGCCTGCATTATTGGAACATAAAAATCAGACCCCATTTCTTCAATAGTATGCCCAAGATAAAGTTGCCCAGGTTCCAAAATAAAACCCTCTTTAGGAATTTTGACAATTCTAAATTTATTTTGCTTAACAGAATCAAGCAACTTACCTGTATATATCTTTAAAGTATCTCCAAGTCTAAAATTATAACTATTTGGATTCAAACTCTCCTCATCAAAAGGATAAATATGAATTTTTTTCAAATTAACTTGTTTTTTTATTTCATTCCCCGTTAAAATCATATAATTCCTCACTCCATCCCCTATGAATACTTCCATCTGCGTGCAAAACTGGATTATCCATCTCACACGCACAAGACCTATACTCAACTTCAACTTCTAATCCCTGATAATCAAAGACAGAATTCCCTTGAGCAGTCAAAGTAGAAGAAAAAACATTTGGAACACCTAATTGCCTGAATAATTTCTCTGAAGAAACAAACTCCCCATTTAATCTTCCTTGATAATCTTGTTCAAACATTTGCCTTACTACCACCTTTCTAACAAATCCAAGAGAAACACTTTTATCTAAATATTTTAAAAGTTCCTCTCTTGTATGTATTCCAGACTTATGTATTAACAAAGAAAATTTAATAGGTACACTCAAACTTCTCAAGACGTGAAATTCAGGATTAACTCCCATTATCCTCCTATTCTCTCCTTCATCATAATGAGCCATTGAAACACAAAGCGTTTCCAATCTATTCAAATTTCCAGATCCTTCTAAATTAGCCCCATGAGTGTACATTTGAGTCCTTGTTTTATCGCTACATCTCTCAATCACCTCACTTATGTCTGGATGAAGAGTCGGCTCACCTCCTCCAGTTATCTCTATCTTTTCCAATTCAAACCTTTTCAAAGCATCAGACAAATCAGATAAGGCAAGAAATTGCGTGTCCGCAGTTTTTCTAAATTTTGTAATGCAAAAAGCACATCTAGCATTGCAAGCCAGTTCAGTCGGAATAACATACATCTTCATTTTGACAACCCCTTAAGAAAATTCATACATTCCTCAATATTAAAAAAGACATAATCAGAACAACATAAAACCCATTCATCTGGATTGAAACTCTCATGAAAGATATTAATTGTTTTAACTTTTTTATTTAAAAACTTATTGAGATAATAAGCAATTCCTTGTTCAGAAATCGTCCCATAAGACCTTCCAATATAATAACAGATAAGATAATCGCAATTTGTTATAAATTCACAATCATCAACAAATATTTCCTGCATTATCTCCTTTATTTCTCTAAAATATCTCTTGGATTGAGATTTCATAATATTCATCTTTTCAACTAAAGGATATTTATGGTCGTTTTCAATAGGATCGTAAACTACATTACCCTTTTCTCTCAAATACTCCTTAATCTCTCTTTTCCATTCAATTCCATTTTCTCCGTATCCAACAGGCCCAGCAAGATAAAATTTCACTTGAGTTTCCCCCTAATTAATTCAATCAGCGAATCCAATTCCTGCAAATTATCAGAAAAATAAATTATTGGAGAAAAATCAGCCAAATTCTCAATAAAAAGCTCTCTTGATTTTTCAAGTTCTTCAATCTTTATCTGTTGTTTAAAGCTTCTTTCTAAATACCTTTTCTTCAAAACCTCAATAGAAGGACAAGCAAATATAAGTAAAAATCCATTTTTAATCAAGTCGTCCAATATCTTTTTCTCTCCAATTGAAAATGGAACTCCTCCTCTCCAAAGACAAGAATAAACACCTTCAGAGATATGTCCTCTGTCAAAGACTATTTGCTCTGCATTTGCATATTCTTTCAAATATCTCAAAAACTGATTTCCTTCCTTATGATGAAGCGATTTTGAATCCCATTTTAGAGTATTCTTTAATCTTTCAACAACCTTTGATTTCCCAGAGCAATCAGGTCCTTCAACAAGAATATTTCTAAACCCCATCAAGACAACCCTCCATCTCTTTAACTCTTTGTAAAATAAATCTCACTCTACTCCTAACACCCTGCAAATCCACAGAAAAAACTGGAACTCTTACAGGAGAATAACCCAAATCAGCATAAACTCTAATCAATTCATCATGTATCTTTTCCGCCTCGGAGTCTCCACTTTCAACTCTCTGCTCATCAGAAACATAGGGAAGTCTATCAAAAATAAAGACTCCAGAATATCTACCAACTAATAACTCTCTATAATTAAATCTTTGAGGAATTTCTCCAAGATATAAATTACTATAGGCTAAAATATCAACCAATCCTCTATCACAAAAAACAATCCCCTCTCCAATATCTCTCTCCGCATTTATCTGTGCATCAAAAATTGCATTCTGTCTTGCAAGAAAACTATCATAATCCATTTTCCTTCCACAAGTCTTTATGATCTCTCTTGCAGTTTCAATTATAACTATCTCGCCCCTATGCCTTAATTTTTCAATAATTGTGGTCTTCCCAGAATTAGGTCCGCCTGTAAGTACATATTTCATAATAAAATATAGACTTGTAAAGAATATACCTATTGCCTACACAATTTTGTCAATGGTGTTGTATTGGGAACAAACATTAATATACTAAATTATTATTGAATTTTTATGCTTTCAAACGACATAATAAAAAAGATAGAAAATTTAGTCTCTCAAAAGCCAAGAAGCATTCAGGAAATTGCAAATTCTATAGGAAAAAACTGGAGAACAGCAGACAGGTATATTGAAGAAATTGAAAAGAATTTTGGGACTATATCAACAAGAGTATTTAGAGAAGGAACAAGAGGAGCCCTAAAGATTGTTTACTGGTCTTCAATTGAAAAAGCAAAAAGCTCTGCATTTCAAGAACAACTCGAAAAAGATATTCTATCAGGCAGAGGAAAGGAAGATTTCTCTCCATTTGACATATTTCAACATGTTGAAAAAAATAAATCTGTAATAGCCTTAACAGGAAAAGACGAAAATTCTTTAGGATTAAAAAATCTAAAAGAAATACTTCTTCAAGCAAAAAGACAAATAATAATCTTCTCAGGCAATCTTTCTTTTATCAACTTTGGGCATAATCATGAAGAAATAATTAAGGTTTTTGAAGAACTAAATAGAAAAAATGTTTCTATAAAGGTAATTTCGAGAGTAGATATTTCAGGAAAAGAAAATATCGAGAAATTACTAAGTATAAATTCAAAATATGGAAAAGAAATCATAGAAATAAGACACCGCGATCAACCAATTCGAGCAATAATAGTAGACAATAATTTCTTTAATATAAAAGAGATAAAAGAACCAACAGGTAGAGAAATGGAATTAAACAAGAAAGTATTTCTATTTTACACGATTAAAGACAAAGAATGGGTTGAATGGCTTTCAAGAGTTTTCTGGAAGATGTTTTCATCTTCAATAAGCGCAGAAAGACGACTTGAAGAAATTGAGAAGATAAAGATAAGATGAATATCACCCAAACCCAAAAAAATATCTCTCCATATCCACTTTTCCCTCTTTAACTTCTACTCCCTCTCCCTCAAGCATATCAATCTTCTTTTCAACTCCAAATGCAAATCCTCCTATTTCACCATTTGACTTAACAACTCTATGACAAGGAATTTCAGGAGAACCCTTGTTATTTTTCATAGCCAAACCCACCGCTCTATATGCCTTACCACCCATGACCCGAGCAATCTCTCCATAAGTCGTAACTTTCCCTCTAGGAACTTTCAAAAGCCAAAAATACGCCTCATCAAAGAACTTCCCATGTGTCATTCAAGAACAACAAAAATAGATAGATTAATAAATGCGTTTATTACCTTTTTTTATATGTTACAGCCTACATTAATACTACCAACCAAAGATGAAGTGAAGAAAATGATATCTGAAGGTCAGCCTTTGGGTTCTAATGGTACTCTTGTAGCAGGATCAAGAACTTTCGCTAAACCGATATCCCAACTTCCAGGAATTATGGCCAGAGCAGTAAGAGAAATGTATGCTGATCTTAGGGCTCTTGACGAAATCGAAGATGGAGATATAGAACCTGATAAAAAAAAATTGGGCCTCCATAAAATAGCCTTCCTTGGAAGTGAATTAGCTAATCCAGAATTAACAGAAATAGGATTAGAGTCTCTAATTTCTAAAGAATTACCTGAAATAACTCAAATATTACTTAGTGGAGCAGATCCTTTTAAAGTACCTTTTATAAATAGCTTCGGAACTGGATTAGTTTTAAGAGATGCTTATAGATTACCTTTAGAGGTAAGAAAAATAATAGGAAATTCTATTGTACATATGTCAACTGGAATGATGAGGGCTCTAGGTGATGGAGGAATCAAAACAGAAAAAGACCTTAAAAAATATATATATTATGTAGCCGGATTGGTCGGAGGAAGCACTACCCAATTATTTAACTTACTTTACAGATCACCTCCAACGACAAAAAAAAGATTAGATGAAGAATTAGCTATAGGATTAGGAGAATTTCTCCAATTAACAAATATAACTAGTAATGTGAGGGCTGATTTTAATGCAAGAACAGCAAGTGAAAGATCAAGATTAGTCTTTATACCTGAAGAATATACAAGAGCCGAAGGAGTAACAATAGAAGATTTATTTAAAACAGACGATTTAAATTATTCTCTTGCAAGAGCAAATGTATTAAATAGGCTTTGGAATCTTGCACAACCAGAAAGAGATAAAGGGCTAGAATATTTAAAAAGCATAACTGACAAGGACGAAGATTCAGTAAGGTATAAATTATTTTGTACTCTTCCATTTGTTTTTGCAGTAAGAAATTGGGAATTGATGTTGAGATCTGGAGGAGACAAAGTTTTTGAAGGAAAAAAAATTAACACAAATATAAATGAAGAAGATGTTGAAAGTTTAACAGATTACTTTACTGGAAATGCAATGAGGCCTGATGATTATTTAGATAGAATGCTTGAAAGCTTCACTAGAAATCCGAGTCTATACGACATCTCACAAAGACATTAGAAAATCCGCATAGTTACCTTTAAAAACTTATTTTTGCTAACCTATTTCTCTTAAAAAAATGGTTGGAAATAATCCTTGGCACGATGTTGAATTGGGTGAAAATTCTCCTGAAATAGTAAACGCTATAATAGAAATACCAAAAGACTCAACTTTAAAATATGAATTAGATAAAAAGACAGGAATGCTCAAACTTGACCGAATGCTTTATTCATCAGTCCATTACCCTGGAGATTATGGATTTTTACCAAAAACATTATGGCACGACAACGACCCCATAGACATTTTAATTCTGACAAATAGACCGGTAATGCCTCTGACTATTGTAAGTGCAAGAATTATAGGAGTATTAAAAATGATTGATGGAAAAGAAGAAGATGATAAACTAATAGGAGTATATGATACTGACCCTAGATTCAAAGAATTCCAATCAATGAAAGATATTCCAAAACACACCATAACAGAAATAAGGCATTTCTTTGAAAGTTACAAACACTTACAGGGAAAAGAATGTAAAATTCTTGAGATGTTAGATAAAGAAGAAGCAATTAAAAAGATTGAAGAAAGTATAGAAATATATAACAAAAAATTTAAGAAAAAATAATGAATAAAAAAAGAGACTTAAGAGAAATAATATCAAATCTAAGAATTGCAATGTTTGATATAGACGGAACATTAGTTAATTCTATTCCAAGACATATCCCAACAAGAAAACAATTTATTAAAGAAATGATTAAAAAAGACCTATTAACAAATAGAAATCCAGATGAATGCTATAAAATAATTGAGATTTCACTATTTAATTTCTGGGAAAAATGCATTAATAAGAATAAAATGAGCTGTTCAGAAACAATAGACCAATTTGGAAAAATGTATTTATCTCAAAAAATTCCAACACCCTCATTCAAAGAAGCAATAGAAACAATAAAATTTCTAAAAAATAAAGGAATATTTATCGGAGCTGTAACTTCCAGCTTCCCAGCTATAGCTGAAAATAATACTCAAATATTACAAGAAGAATGGTCAAAAAAAGGAAACAAAGGAAAAATATTCGATGAAGAAATAATGAATGATAAAGCCAACCACCCAAATTTACCAGTAAAGCCTTCTTTTGAAGCGTATAAGTTAATAATAAAAAAAATCAATCCTTCTCTATTCAAGAAACCCACTTTTTATATGGGGGATGGAAGAAGTGATTTAGAATTCGCAGAAAACATACAAAAAAAAGGAATAGATTGCCCATTTATTTACATCCATTCGGGAAAACCAAAAGATGAAATATCTTCAAGGGCAGATTTCTCATTTGATTCAATTGAATCTTTTTTCAGGGCAATTACTAAAAATTAAATCAATATCACTTCACTAAAATTTTTAAAATGATTATCTCCAGTAACTACTTTTGCGCCAATCATTTTTGCTGAAGTTATTAGTAAAGAATCAACTATTCCAAAACTCTTATTTTTCTTTCTTATCTCGGCATAAAATATTCCTGCTTCTTTAGCCATTTTAGGTGTAACTTCAAAAATCTTTGAGTTTTTAATAATTGAATTGTAAGCCAATTCAACATTTCCTCCTTTTCTTTTTATATATCCCATAACTTCAGAAATAGTTATAGGCAGAACTAATATCTCATTATCCTCCTTCAGTATATCATTAAGTTTCTGTCCAGAAAAACTACCTTCAAGATATTCTATCCATGAGTGAGCATCTATTATTAACTTCATTTCTCAAGTTGTCCCCTCGCCCTATCTTGTTTTCTAAAAGAGCCTATGCCCTTAAGAACACCAAAATAATCTTTCTTTCTCTTCTTTACCTTTATCTCGACTTCATCATTTTCGCATATCTGTTCATCTTTTACTATTTGAATAGGGATAGTTACCACTAAAGAACCGCCTATTTTTCTAGCTTTTGAGAGAATAATTAATTCATCCATATTATATATTAGTTATATAATGTTATATTTAAATGTTATCTTAAACCAAAAAATAAAAAACTACATCCTCTCTAATCTCTCAATCCTCTCATCCACATCAGGATGCGTTGAAAACAATCCTTTAATTTTACTCTTAAAAGGATTTGATATAAACAAAGAAGCCATTGCTTTTGGATAATGATGTTTATCTTGTTGAGAAATATGATCCAATTTTATCTTTTTCAAAGCATTAGCCAGACCAGTAGGAGATCTCGTAAACTTAACACCCGTCGCATCAGCCCCAAATTCTCTCTTTCTAGATATTGCGAAAGAAACTAATTGCGCAACAATCGGAGCAAGAATAGCAAAAACTACTCCTAAAATTATTAAAATAACTCCACTCTTTCCTTTATTATCATTAGAAGAAAACCAAAGACTTCTAAGAAATATCTCCGCAAGAATTGAGATGATTCCTACTGAAACAGCAACAAAAGTTATAAATCTTATATCAAAATTAGCAACATGTCCCATTTCATGGGCAATCACTCCCTCAAGCTCTTGTTTACTTAACTTCTTCAAAGCACCAGTTGTAACACAAATAACTGCATTTTTAGGATCCCTTCCAGAAGCAAAAGCATTTATCTGCTCACTCTCCATTACATAAACTCTAGGCATAGGTAAACCTGAAGCCAAAGCCATATTCTCAACAGAATTAATAAGTTCTTTATGATAAACCTTTGATGCTGGTTTAGCATTTACCGAAGCTAAAGCTATTTTGTCTGAGTTATAAAAGCTATAAAGAGTAAAAGAGATTGAAAATATAATAGAAATTATCATTATAATAAAGAAGTAAGAAGGATCAATCAAAGCAGAGATTATATATCCCAAAATAATAAAGAAAATTATAATTACACCCATAAGTAAAACGGACTTAATTTTGTTCCTTCTTATCTCATTGTCAAATGATAATCTCGCCATATAAAAGAATAACTAAATACATATTTAAAACTAGCTGTCTATAAATTCAAGTGAAGAATCTATCTCAGAAAAGACATCTTCTGAACTATCAAGATTTGAATATGAATCAACTGGCTCATCAATAATTTCTTCATCAGAAGAATCCACATTTCCAGAACCATCTGAATTTAAATAAAAGAATCCTCCAATTAATACCAAAACAATTATCAAACCTATAGCCAATTTATTCATTCTATACTCTCCTTCCACAAAGATTTCAGTTCTTTCATCATCTCTCTTACTTCCATTTTACTCACACCAGAGCCAATCGCTTCTTTTATCTCTGTTATCTTTTCTATAATAACCGCAGACTCTTCACTATCCAATTTACCTAACTCATTCGCTTTCTCAACTCTCTCCTGTAAATCATAAAGTAAAGCAACTACATAATCTCTAGTCTTATCTTTCCTCTCAAGAGAACTATCCTCGCTCAACTTAGCCCTTAAACCAATCGCTCTCTTCAAACACTGGTCTTTATTTCTCGCCTGAAGTTCATAACATTTTCCTATCGCATTATACAAAGCAACACATCTCCCTCTATTCTCTGCAGTCCTACAAGATTCAGGAACAGAAGACCTTTCAGGCCTATTCTCAAGACGACATTTTATTCTATCTTTTCTAATACTAACATCTTCGCAATCATTAACAACCACCCTCTCGCCTCTAACATCAGCAGACCTTACTTCAGCCCTATCAGATGAAACCTCTCCCCCAGTGCTAACTCCCGCAGCATAAACAAAGAAAGAACTAATTAATATACCTACAATAAACAAAAGAAATATTCTTTTCATAAATAGGACAAGTTAAGGGATTATATAAATCTTACTTTAAGATTTACTTTTATATCTTTCCCCAAGATGCTCATAAGTACTAGAAACACCATCTGCTCGAGTAGATTTACCAATTTCCCTAAAGGTATCACAAACCCTTCTAATTAAAGTTTGCTCAAATGGCTCATATTCTCGCAAGAATCGGTCAAATTCTGTATTGGCTAAATGTGAATACCGAGCTAATAAAGCTTCAACTCTACCGGCTTCAAGAACCCCATCAAAAAGATTATCCAATATTTCCCCCATAAGAGATACCATTCATAAAACTATATAAAATTACCTATATCTAAAATTCAACCTTTGGAACGCTTCTAGCCTCTTCAGGAATCTTCAAGAATTCTCTCTCTTTCTTATGATAAAGTCCTGCAAAAAAACTACCTGGGAAAGTTTCAACTGAGTTATTGAAAGAGAAAATAGAATCATTATAATATTGCCTTGAATAAGCCACTTTATCCTCAATAGCAGAAAGCTCTTGCTGTAAATGTAAAAAGTTCTCATTTGCTTTTAATTGTGGATAATTCTCAGCTATCGCAAAAAGAGATTTCAATGCATTCTGAAGCTCTGCTCCTGCCTTTGCCTTAGCCGGAATACCTTGAGCAGACAAAAGACTCTTTCTCGCCTCGGTAACTTCAGTCATAATTTGCTTCTCGTGTTTTGCATATCCCTTAACGGTATTTATCAGATTAGGCACTAAGTCGGCCCTCTTCCTAAGTTGAACATCAATTTGTGAAAGAGCATTATCTATCGCATTATCAAGATAAACAAATTTGTTGTAATAATAAATAAACATAACTAAGACCAAAACAACTAACCCGCCAATTACCCAACCAACTACCATATCTCAACAAAACAACAACAGATTATAAATCTTGCGGATTTTTATAAAAAATAAAAAATAAAGGAAAGAAAGAAAAAATAAAAAATAAAAAATTGAATTTTATGCTTTACAACACAAAACCCCCTCATAAATGCTTAAGTCACGAATTGACCTTTTAGTGCCCACATTCTTACAATCAGGAGATATTGTCAAGATAACGTGATATGCTCAAAATTAATACTTATTCGCTGTTGAAAATATATTCTTCATATTTGTAATCCTCCACCAATTACCTAATATCCGAAGCTAAAATAACCAGATGTACAATTGTAAAATTTAACTAAAGCACAGGAATCCACAAACTCATAGGACAATTTATACATCTCTCGATAAGTTGACAATATCCTCTTAGCTAGCATTTAAAAATAATATTTCCCTCCTAAAAACATGAAACCAAGAAGAAAAGTAATAATAAGTTTTACCATACTAGTCGTTCTAATATTTGGATTATATTTCTTCACCGATTGGTTCTCAAAAGTAACAGGATACTTGTTCGGAGAAGACGAAAGAGCAAAATTGGTTGAATGTCTAAATAGAAATGGTGCAGAAGTTTACATATCATCAGATTGTTCAGAATGTGAAGAACAAATAAGAGTATTTAGAGAACACTTCGACAAATTATTTATTGTAGAATGTGGAGTAAGCAAAACTCTGTGCAATAATTTAAGAGAAGTTCCCGCATGGTACATCAACTCAGAGATTTACTATGGACTGAAAGATATGAATGAATTGAAAGAAATATCTGGATGCAAATAAAATGAAAGAAATCTACCTTGATAGCTATTCAACCACTAAAGTAAAAAAAGAAACAGCAAAAAAAGCCTTGCTATTTATGGAAAAAGAATATGGAAATCCTAGCTCAACACATAAAAAAGGAGATTTAGCTAAATCAGAAATAGAAAGAGTAAGAAAAATAATTTCAGAAGAATTATCTGCAGAACAAAATGAAATAATATTTACTTCAGGAGCAACAGAAAGCAACAATTTAGCAATATTAGGTCTTGCAGAAGCCAACCCTAATAAAAAAACAATTATAACCAGCACTTTAGAACATCCATCCATTTTAGAAACGTGCAATTACCTCTCAAAAAAAGGATATAACATAATTAAAGTAAAGCCCTCTATTGAGGGTATAATTGACCCAGAAAATATAAAAAGGGAAATTGAAAAAAACAAAAAAGATTGCCTTTTACTCTCAATAATCCATGTTAGCAATATAATCGGAACTATACAAAACATAAAAGAAATAGGACATCTTTGCAATAAAAATAAAATATTTTTTCATACAGACGCAGTTCAAAGCTTCGGCAAGATAAAAATAAACATCGAAGAATCAAATATAGATTTACTTTCTGCTTCAGGCCATAAAATAGGCGCTCCAAAAGGAATAGGCATTTTATACATAAAAAAAGGAATAAAAATCCAGCCAATAATACACGGCGGGGGACAAGAAAAAGGATTAAGGTCAGGAACAGAAAATGTATCTGGAATAGCGGGTTTTGGAGAAGCGCTAAAGGAGACTAAAAAAATAAACGTAACTAAAATAAAAGAATCAAGAAATGCCCTTATAGAACAAATTATAAATTTAGGAGGAAAAATTAACGGCTCAATTGAAAAAAGACTATACAACAACATTCACTGCTCCTTTATGGGATATAATTCGGAACAAATACTAAACTATTTATCAGAAAAAGGCATATTCATATCCTCGGGAAGTGCATGTGACTCAAAAAAAGAAAAAGAAGATGAAATATTAAAATCGATAAATCTGAACAAAGAAGAAATAAATAGTTCTTTAAGAATAACTCTTTCGGAACCTTTAAAAAAAGATGAATTAAATTATTTTATAAAAGAATTAAAAAATGCCTTAAAGCATTTTCAGTTAAAAAGATGAAAATAATCAGCAAAAAAACATTTTTGAAAGAAAAAGAAAAGTACTTTGAGTTATTTAAAAAGGGAAAAGTTTTCATATATCCAACAGATACCATTTATGGACTTGGTTGTGATGCACTAAATAAAGAAGCCGTGAGAAAAATAATTGAAATAAAAGAAAGAAATAATAAACCAATGAGCGTTATCGCTCCAAATAAAGAATGGATAAAAGAAAATTGCACTATTGAAAAAAAAGCAAATAAGTGGATGAAAAAACTCCCCGGAAAATACACCTTGATAGTAAATCTAAAAAATAAGAAAGCAATAAGCAATCTTGTAAATCAAAATCAAGAAAGCATCGGAGTAAGAATACCAAAAAATTGGTTCTCAAAGATAATAAAAGAATATTCAAATCCCTTTGTAACAACCTCTGTCAATTTATCAGGAGAAAAACCGATGTCATCACTAAAAGACTTAAATAATAAAGTAAAAAAAAGAGTAGACTATCTTATATACGAAGGAAAAATCACAGGAAAACCCAGCACAATTGTTGATTTAAGAAACGAAGAAAAAGTGACGAAAAGGGACTAATCCACTCCCTCTAAATCCTCTTCCTCAAAGGGAGCATAAGCAAGAGCATTCCCTTTCTTGTCAAGAATTTCAACATGATATTTTCCATTTGGAAGAAGAATATTTATTTTCCCAATCATCCCTTTAACAATTGGAACTTCATCTTCATAATACTCCACATATTCAGGATCAGGAGAACGAAGAATTTTCACCTTTTGATGTCTTTTAAACTTAGTCTGCATTAATAATCAAGTATTATCAAATATATAAATGTTTAAATCAATAAACACCAATTGAAAAGGATGATAAAAATAGGGGTTACTGGCTTATTGTGTTCAGGAAAAGATACTTTTGCAAGCTATTTAAAATCAAAAGGTTTTGAACATATTTCTCTTTCAGATATGTTAAGAGAAGAATTGAAAAAAAACAATCTTGAAATAACAAGAGAAAATCTGCAAAAAATAGGAAACGAACTAAGAAAAACAAGAGGGAATGACATATTAGCCAGACTAGCTCTAGAAAAAATGGAGCCCAATAAAAAATATGTAATAACCAGCATAAGAAATCCACTTGAGGTAAAGAAACTAGCCTCCTCAAAAAATTTTGTCCTTGTAAATATAGATTCCTCTATAGAAACAAGATTTAAAAGAATGCAATTAAGACAAAGAAATGAAAAAGACCCTTCTTCATTTGAAGAATTTATTGCTTCTGAAGCAAAAGAACTCACTCCTAAGGAAGAATCTGGGCAAAATTTAACAGCTTGTATCAAAATGGCAAGAATTATAATAAACAATGACTCAAATGAAGAAGAATTTTACAAAAAAATAGATGAAACTATGCCAAAAATAGAAGAAATAGCATTATTTACAAGACCTAATTGGGAAGAATATTTTATGGAGATGACTAGAGTAATAGGAAAAAGAGGAACTTGTGACAGAGGAAGAAGTGGATGTTTAATAGTAAAAAATAAAAGAATATTGACAAGCGGATATGTTGGAGCACCTCCGAATCTATCTCATTGCGATGAAATAGGGCACTGGTTTAAAAAAGTAATCCATGAAGATGGGAGCATTACACAGCACTGCATAAGAACAGTTCACGCAGAAGCAAACGCAATAGCACAAGCAGCTAAGATGGGAATAAATATAGATGGTGCAACTATATATTGCAAGATGGAACCATGCTTAGACTGCACAAAATTACTAATAAGCGCAGGAATAAAAAGAGTGGTCTGTGAAAAAAAATATCATGCTGCAAAAGAAGCTAGAGAAATGATGGAAGAAGCAGGAATAGAATTACAGGCTCTATACAACGAAACTGAAAAATATGAAGGACAGAAAGGATAAGTCATTTTTATCACTACAAAAATAATACGAAAATAAAATTATTGTTTTCCCGACGATTAGAAATTTATTACAGAAATCTTTATATACCCAAATAGATTTATCTGACTAATAACACAACAGATTGTGTTAAATTTAACTAAAAACACAACATATTGTGTCATAAAAAAAGAGATGCGATGCCCTTATTGTCTGCATGAAGAGACCAAAGTAATAGATAAAAGAGACGCTAATAATAAAGTAAGAAGAAGAAGGGAATGCCTTAAATGTGAAATAAGATTCAACACATTTGAGGAAATAGAAAGACTCGGGCTAAGAGTAATAAAAAAAGATGGTAGTAGAGAAGAATTTGACAGAGATAAACTAAAAAGAGGCATAACAAGAGCCTGTGAAAAAAGGCCAATAAGTACGGAGAAAATTGACATTATGATAAACAAAATAGAAGAGAAATTGAGAAAAAAAGGGAAAGAGGTTGAGTCTGTTTTTATAGGAGAAGTTGTTTCTAAAGAATTAAAAAAAGTAGATAAAATAGCATACATAAGATTTGCTTCAGTATACAAAGATTTTACTGACCTTGATGATTTTAAAAAAGAGATAAGAGGTTTAATAAATTAAAATGGCTGAAAACGGATACGAAGGAGAATTGCAAGAACTTACTACTTCTTTATACAAACCAGTTTCAATTTCCGCTTTCTATCCAAAATATAGCGAAATTAAATTAGAAAGAAATCTTACTTTTGAAAATAAAGACCCTCTTGATTACGACATTTATGGAAATGAGATAAGATACGTTAAAGAAGAAGTAAAAGTCACAGATGATGTAGGAAAGGTCATTTATATCCAGCCAAATGTTGAAAAACCAGAATCATGGAGCTCATTAGCTCTGAAAGTGGTCGCAAGTAAATACTTCTGGGGAAATTTACAAAAAGGAGAAAGAGAAAATTCTGTAAAACAAATAATAAAAAGAGTATCCGAATTTATGGGAAGAGAAGCTTTAAGACAAGGCTATTTTGATGAAAAGAGAGCAAAAATATTAAGAGACGAAATGATAGCCATAACTCTGAATCAACTCGGCGTTTTCAATTCACCTGTATGGTTTAACGCAGGAATACAAAAGTATAGTAACATAGCAGGAGGAGTTTCTCCTTATAAATGGGATTTGGAAGAAAGTAAAGTTGTTGAAACTACAAAAAATGAAGATAAGCCTCAATGTTCTGCTTGTTTTATTCTTGGAGTAGAAGACAACATGGAAGCTATAATGGAATTACAAAAAGCAGAAGCAATGTTATTCAAGGGAGGGTCAGGAGCTGGAAGCAATAGATCCAACTTAAGAAGTTCAAAAGAAAGACTCACAGGAGGAGGATGGTCTTCAGGCCCTGTAAGTTTTATGAAAGGATATGATGCATACGCAGGAGCAATAAAATCAGGAGGAAAAACAAGAAGAGCCGCTAAAATGGAAATACTTAATGCAGACCATCCTGATGTAATGACTTTTGTAGAATCAAAACAAAAAGAAGAAAAAAAAGCCTGGGCTTTAATAGAAGCAGGATTTGGAGGAGGATTAAATGGAGAGGCATATAGTAGCGTAGCATTCCAAAATTGTAACATGAGTCTAAGAGTTACTGACGAACTTATGAGCGCGGCAAAAAATAATGGTAATTGGCAAACAAAATATGTTTCAAATGGAGAGGTATGTGAAACTCTAAAAGCAAAAGACATTTTATATAAAATAGCAGAAGGAACATGGCTTTGCGGAGACCCTGGAATTCAATGCGACACAATAATTAACAAATACCACACTTGTAAAAATTCAGGGAAAATTAATGCAAGTAATCCATGTTCAGAATATTTATTTTTAGACGACACGGCTTGTAATTTAGCATCTATAAACTTAATGAAATTCTTGACATCTGATGGAGGATTTGATGCAGAAAAATTCAGAAGCGTCGTAAAAAGATTTATTATTTCTATGGACTTAATTATTGATGGAGCAAGCTATCCTACAAGAAAAATTACAGAAAGATCTCATTTCTTTAGAACTTTAGGATTAGGATATGCAAATCTAGGAGCGTTATTAATGAGTCTTGGACTTCCTTATGATTCAAATTCAGGAAGAGCCGTAGCCGCAGCCATAACTGCAATAATGTGCGGAGAAGCATATAGAACTTCAGCAGAAATAGCAGGAATGGTCGGACCATTTCCAAAATATAAAGAAAATAAAGAATCTATGTTAGAAGTAATAAGAATGCATAGGGAACATGTTAAAGAAATAAATGTTGAACATATGCCTGATGATTTAAGAGATTTAGTAAATGTCGCATGGGACTCTTGGACAGAAGCACTTGAATTAGGAGAAAAATATGGATTCAGAAATGCTCAAGCAACAGTTCTCGCTCCAACAGGAACAATAGCCTTTATGATGGATTGCGACACAACAGGAATAGAACCCGACATCGCACTTGTAAAATATAAAATTTTAGCGGGAGGAGGAATGCTAAAGATAGTAAATAGGTCTGTACCTTTCGCTCTAAGCAAACTAAATTATTCAGAACAAGAAGTAAAAGAAATAATAGACTACATAGATAAAAATGATATGATAGAAGAAGCGCCTCATCTAAAACCAGAACATCTTCCAATA
>Ga0209542_10005458_pt1 | contig 25353 bp, 26 predicted proteins | sample RifCSPhighO2_01_FD_184028 | JGI IMG/M metagenome (GOLD analysis project Ga0209542, IMG submission 184028) | Soil microbial communities from Rifle, Colorado - Rifle CSP2_plank highO2_0.1 (SPAdes) (version 2) | ecosystem: Environmental > Terrestrial > Deep subsurface > Rock core/Sediment ...
TCCACCGAGGACGAATAAGCGGTCGCAACAACCATCATGGTCTTTTTAGCTGCCGATCTCTTTGAAGGAACGATCGCTGACGGGCTGGTCTGGGAGACAGACACGGCTTGGACCGTGGAAGCGTCGTTGCCGAAATCAAGATTGTTAATGGTCTGGTAAAATGAGTCCAAAGAAAAAATTGATTCAGAAGCGCTGGCCCCTAAAGCAGTAGCCAGATTCAACACGGCGATGACGACGATTACCCCGTAAAACTTGCGAATTGTATTCATTTGCATATTCCGAACAGGTCTCATTGGGCGCCTTTTTTCCAACAAAAAACGGCCTATTATGCCATTTAACGCCCTACGCTACCTCTCCAGATTATGACTCTATTCTATCAGATTTGGATTCAAAAGTCAATGATCCGGGATCAGCGTTCTTTTGAGCCAAAACTACCCCATTTTTCAGGTCTTTTTTAAGGACATGTTTTTGCCACGCTTTTATTCCGGCCTCCGCCGAGATTATTAAGAAAAATAGGCCGGCCAGGACCGCGATGCCGTCGTAACTGAAACGGGCGGCACTGCCGTCGTCCAGCCGAAGCCAGATACCGAATTCATCAAAGGCCAGCCCGAGACCAAAGCCGTGAAGGAGGGAAATGAGATATGTATCCCTAGGCCTATTGTTTGCCAGGGCCAGATAGCCCGAAGCGGCTAAAACAAGGAATCCATAAGAATAATGATGGATGCGCAATTCAGGGACGATGCGGATAAAAAAGTCAGGCGCGTAATAGCTGATGAGGCGAGCGCCGCCAAAGGTAATAAGAAAAGCGACCGCTATCGGAAAGAGCAGGTAAATATAGACCGATTCGTCTTTCCTTAATCGTTCGGTAACCGCCTTTTTCCAGGTTATCTTAGAAAAGATACTGAACAACATGAGCGGGTGAAGGGGATCGAACCCTCGTACCCGGCTTGGCAAGCCGGTTCATTACCACTATGATACACCCGCAGTTTCCATGGCATACAATAACTCAAAAAATACTATCGGGCAAGTAGTTTTTGATATAGATTTATCCAAAGAAGGACCTTTTCCTTTATCTCGCGGCTATTTATATAGATGTTGCATACGCCATACGAGAGACGCTTGGTCGGGTGACGGCCTTTAATGAATATTGAATTCTTGAACTGAGAAACGGGTATTCCAGTGGCTTTGTTCCAGAATCTTTTCTGCATCTCATCGTTAAGATCGGGATAAAGTAATAACCACACAAAGATGCGTTCTTTTTGTATGCTCAGAGCTTCTTTTAGAAAATTGTAGAATACCCTTATCATTGTTGGGTCAGAATTCGCCAATTTAACCTGACTGTATTTAGGGGAATTATTTCCTTCTCCCCAATAAAGCATCAGCCCCGCTATAAATAGGGGGTTGTTTTTTAGAGATTCAAATTCTTTCTCTCCAGCGTTTCGGTATGTCTCATGGAGTTTGCCCCAGCGGGCCTTGTTCGCTTTTTGAATTGCCGCTAATTTTTTTGGCCAAGAAAACGATTGTTCCTTGCCCAACTTATCTCTTATGGTTTTAGACCATTCTTCTTTTTTAAACCAAGAGGTTAGAGTGCTCTTTGGAATGTTCAACACCTGGCTTATTTCAGAATAACTTTTCTCCTGGCGTCTTAATTCGTAAGCCCTTATCTTATCTTTTCTCATTTTGTTGGTAATTAATTGAATAGGTCTAGGATTTATAGATTTATCATACAGCACGGGTTCAGTTTGGAAAGAGGATAAGTGGGTAAGTGGAGATAAAAGGGGATAAGTTGGAACTGAAAACCTGGCTTTAGCCAGGTTTTCAGTTCTTGTGCCGGAGCGCAGAATCGAACTGCGTTCATACGCTCTTCAGGCGCATGCTTTGCCATTAAGCTACTCCGGCATTTTGTGCGCGCGCCCCGACTCGAACGGGGAACCTTTTCTACGTCAAAGAAACGCTCTAGCCAATTGAGCTACGCGCGCATTACATGCTTTTCGGTCTTTACTCTGCGGCCAATATTGACGACCCTTCGCCGGCTTTTTTTGAAAGCTTGATGGCGACCTCGTCCCCGGACTTGCCCTGCTTGATATCCTTATGGTCCACCTGCATTGAAGCGACGGAATCCTCAAATTCATCACTGCCGTGCTTGACCTTTATCTTGTCGCCGACGCTTAATTTTCCCTTCAGGGCCACGACCGCCACGCCAACCTTGTCATACCAATGGATGACCTTGCCAAGCTCTTTATCCATAATATTTTTTTATTTTTTTAATTATCGACCCGCCTTGCGGCGTTGTTTTTTTGACATGTGCGGACGAGAGGAGTCGAACCTCCACGGTCTTGCGACCACAGCCACCTCAAGGCTGCGCGTATAGCCAGTTCCGCCACGTCCGCATTTATGAGAAGTATATTAGCAAAAAACAAAGCTATTGAGAAGCAGTTTCAACGGCCGGAGTTTCGGTCTTCGCTTGGACTTCGGAGCGTATCTTTTTGCGGATCTCTTTGGATGATTTCTGGCGGAGATAATAGAGCTTGGCCCGGCGGACATTCGTCTTTTTCATGACCTTCACGCTCGTGATGGAGGGAAGATAGATAGGGAAGATCTTCTCCACGCCGACGCCGTCGGCGACCTTGCGGACGGTGATGGTCCCGCCGGCCTCGTTGCCGTGCTTACGGGCGATGACCATGCCTTCAAAGGCCTGGACGCGGGACTTGCCGCCCTCTTGGATCCGCTGATTGACGCGTACGGTCCAACCCGGCCGGACGTCCTCAAATTTATTTTTTAGTTCCTGCAGTAACATAAGCCCAGTTATTCTAGCACGGAGAGAACTTTTTGTAAATCGTCCGGCAGGCCGCATTCAACGGTCAGGGCCTTGCCGTCTGGGGTTACAAACGAGAGCTTATAAGCATGGAGGAACAGACGATTAAGGCCTTGCGGTGGCTGCCAGCCCTTCGGGGCATAAACGGAGTCGCCGGCGATAGGGCAATTTATGGACTTTAAATGGACGCGTATCTGATGGGTCCGGCCGGTCTTGGGTGACACATCAAGGAGCGTGTACTTTTCAAAGTTTTTAAGCGTTCTATATTCCGTGACCGACTCCTTGCTGTCAATCAATTTTTTGCCGACGATTTGGGTCGTCCGTTTCAAACCGATCCTGCCCAGGGGGAATGAAATTGTTCCGGCCGGCTCTTTTGGCTGGCCATAGACCAGAGCTTGATATGACTTTGAGATAGTGCGTTCCCGGAACTGCTTTTTCAGAAAATAAAAAACGTCGTCATTTTTGGCGATGAGTAAAAGGCCGGAGGTTTCTTTATCCAAACGGTGCAGGATGCCCCAGCGGGGCAGAGGAGTGCCCGAAGCGCTGAACGGTTCGCCGACATCGCGCAGATGGGGATAATGGGCCTGGACCCAATCGCACACACTCGGTTGATTATCGGTCGCGTTTTTCGGATGCACGATCAGTCCCGCCGGCTTATTGATGACCAACAGGTTGGCGTCTTCATATACGATTGAGATTTCTGACATTGTGCGCGGTGTAGGGATTGAGCCTACGGCCTCCTCGGTGTAAACGAGGCGCTCTACCACTGAGCTAACCGCGCATTGTGCGCCCACTTGGGAACGATCCAAGGACCTCGTCATTATAAGTGACGCGCTCTACCACTGAGCTATGGGCGCAGTTAATTTGAGGTTATTTTATAATATTTTCGGACTATTTTCTAGTGGCTAATGGCTAAGTCCTCTCCCTACGGGAGATCTACCGTAGGTACGATAATGGCTACCGGACGAGGGCGTAGAACTCTTTTTGCTCCAGAGTTTCCTTTTTGATTAGTTCCTTGGCGATGAGGTTGAGCTTGTCCACGCGGTCGGAGAGTATTTTCCTAGCGGCATTGAGGCCTTTCAATATCAGTTTCTTTATCTCCTTGTCTATCGCGAAAGCGATGGTCTCGGAGTAATTCTGATGATGAGCAAGTTCCTTGCCCAAAAAGACGAGCTCCTCCTTCTCGCCGAAAGTTATCGGGCCGAGCGTGTCGGACATGCCGTATTGGGTGACCATCCGGCGGGCCAGATCGGAGGCGACCTTGAGGTCATTGGAAGCGCCGGTGGTCGTCTGCTTGAACATTAGTTTCTCGGCCGCGTAGCCGGCGAGGAGTACGGCCAGCTCGGATTCAAACTCCGGCCGCGATTTCAGGTATTTTTCCTCGCTCGGCACTTTCATGGTGTAGCCGCCGGCCTGGCCGCGAGACACAATTGAAACTTTATGGACAGGATCAGAATTGGGCAAAGCTGAAGCAACTAGAGCATGGCCGGCCTCATGATAGGCGGTGATCTCTTTTTCTTTCTTGGACATGACATGACTGCGGCGCTCCGGGCCAAGCATCACTTTTTCAATTGATTGAAGGATATCAGCTTGAGCGATCTCTTTTTGGTCGGCTCGGGCGGCCAGGATTGCTGCTTCGTTTAATAGATTGGACAGATCGGCGCCGGAAAATCCAACCGTCCGCTCGGCTACTACCCTCAAGTCAGCGTTCTGGGCCAAAGGTTTGTCCAGGGAATGTATCTTTAATATCGCTTCGCGATCTTTCAGGGACGGTTGGTCAAGGACCACCCGGCGGTCAAAGCGGCCTGGCCGGAGCAAGGCCGGGTCAAGGATATCAGGTCGGTTGGTGGCGGCCATAACAATGACCGCGTTGTTGGAGTCAAAGCCGTCCATCTCCACCAATATCTGGTTCAAGGTCTGTTCGCGCTCATCATGGCCGCCGCCCAAACCGGCGCCGCGGTGCCGACCGACCGCGTCTATCTCATCTATAAAAACAATAGCCGGAGCGGTCTTCTTGGCCAGTTCAAAAGTATCTCGGACCCGATTGGCGCCGACGCCGACGAACATTTCCACGAATTCCGAGCCAGACACGAAATAGAAAGGCACCTTGGCCTCATTGGCTACCGCTCGGGCGAGGAGGGTCTTGCCGGTGCCGGGCGCGCCAACCAGCAGTACGCCCCGCGGGATGCGCGCTCCCAGTTTATGGAACTTCTGGGGGTCGCGCAGAAAATCAACCACTTCCGAGATCTCCTGTTTGGCTTCGGTCAGGCCGGCCACATCGGCGAAGGTTACTTGTTTGCGGCCGTTGGCCCCGCCGGCCAACTTTGCTTTGGAGCGGCCGAAAGAAAAGGCCTGGTTGGAGCCCTGCTGGGCCTTTCGGAACATGAACCAGAAGGCGGCCCATATCAGGATGAACGGCAAGATTATGGGTCCCAACCCGGACAAGATGGAAGTAAAGGCGGATTGCTCTTTGACCACGGTCTTCACGGCGGCCAGTTTATTCTTGTCCGCCCCGAGATTGAGCAAGGTCTCAAAGGCCGAGATGGACGAGCTCTCTTTCTTGGCCGTTAGCTTGCTGTCGTCATTCAAGATGACGGTCAGGTCATTATCTTGAACGTCTATCTCTTTGACCTGGCCGGCGTTTATTTTTGCCACCACATCAGAGAGGCCGCCGGCCGAAGATGGACTTGAAGAGAAATCAAAAAGAGCGACCAGGCCGCTGGCGGCAAGCAGAACCACGAAAATGATGGCGAAGTAGCGGATGAATTGTCTCATAGGTCTAGATTATACTATAAAAACCTGTTGTGGGCAATGACGGAATTTTGCCACTACTCTTTCGTTTCTTGGCTGGGCTTGTCGTCGAGCTTGTTCAGGGTCAGCGTAAGTTTGTGGTCCTTGGCATCAATATAGATGATGGCCATGTCATACTCCTGACCTGCCACCAGGGCTTCCTGGGCCGGCTGGCCGCCCAGTTCGGCGACCGGAATGAAACCAACGATATCGCCGGGCAGTTCCACGAAGGCGCCCGAATTGCGGATCTTGGAGACCTTGCCGCGGACCTTTTGGCCGACCTGATATTTGGAATCAATGGTCAGCCACGGGTCTTCTTTCAATGCTTTAAGGGACAATGAAACTCGTCCACCGTCCAAGCTGATTATCTTGGCCGTCACTTTTTCGCCCGGGTGGAGGATATCGCGCGGATTATCAATGAAGCGCCAGTCAATCTCAGATGAGTGGATGAGAGCGTCCAGAGTATCGCTCAATTTAACAAAGGCGCCAAAGTCGGTGACCTCGGTGATAACGCCCTCAACTATCTGGCCGACCTGAAGCTTGGCCAGCTCTTCTTTGGTCGCTTCTTCCTGGATGGCCCGCTCGGAGAGGATGAGCTTGTTCTCCTGCTCATTGGAGTCAAGTATCTTGACCTTCAACGACTGGCCCTTAAACTTCTGCAACGCCTGGACGATCTTGGTCGTATCGCCGCCGTCCACTTTCGGATAGTGTTCAGCGGACAATTGAGAGAGCGGGAGGAAGCCCTGAATGCCGCTGACCTCGACGATAAGGCCGCCCTTGTTTATATTGATGATAGGCACTTCCAGAATTTCGCCCTTGTCCTTTTTCTCCTTGATGTCCTGCCAGGCGGTGGTGGTTTGGGCGGATTTGAGCGACAGCTCGCGATAGCCATCCTCGTTTTCAAGCTCAATCAGCATGGCCGAGACCTGGTCGCCGGGCCCCAACGTCTTCATTCGGTCCGGGTTGTCGTAGAATTCGCCCGGGTAGACGATGCCGATGCCGATAGAGCCAAGGTCAACGATGACGCTGGCTTTGGATATCGCAATAACAGTGCCGGCGATTATATTGCCCGGCTTGGGCAAGAAAAACTCCTCCTTTAACAGAAGGTCTTTCATTGACCCCGGACGAAGTAGCCCGTCCGAGGGCCTTCGGTCTGCGCCTAAAGGCGCAGGCGTAACTTCGTCCGGGGTTGACTTAACTTCGCTTGAATTGAGCTCCACTATATTGATGCGGGACATTCCGGGAACCGCCTTTTGGACAAGTGCGGCCATCGATATCTCTCGCGTTAACCAGGTAGTGAAAGTCCGACCCAGGTTTTATCTCGGGGGACTTTATTACTGGACGTTTATTATTGGACTGACCATTTACCTAGGCAGGTGTTAAGCATAAAACCTGAACTAAGCCACGTCGGACTTCTACTACCCGGTAAATAGTTAATTTCAAGTGGTATGAGTATAAATTAAAACCTTCAAAATAGCAAATTTGTTGCCCGCGGAGAGTTTGATTTTATAGCGAGTTTTTGATATAATGGAGGCATGATGATTACATGGTTCGGCCAATCTTGTTTTAGAATAGAAGCTAAAGAGGGCTCAATTTTGACCGACCCGTTTTCTAAGGATATCGGCCTGAAACCGCCCCGCATCAAGGACGACATCATTACCGTTTCCCATCAGCACTTTGACCATAATAATGTAGGCGAGGCCAATCCGGAAGCGTTCATCATCCAAAATCCGGGCGAGTACGAGAAGCAGGGCATCGCCGTCCGAGGCATCGCTTCTTTTCATGACAACAAGCAGGGAGTGGAGCGCGGACCCAATACTATATATGTTTTTAAGGCCGAGGATATGACCGTTGCTCATTTGGGCGACCTAGGCCACGTCTTGACTGACGCCCAGATCGAAGCCGTCGGCGACGTGGACATGGTTCTTATCCCGGTCGGCGGGACATATACCATAGACGCCAAGACGGCGGCCCAGGTCATCGGTCAGATAGAGCCCAAGATAATCGTTCCGATGCATTACAAAGTTCCCGGCCTGAACGTTGATCTGGACGGCCCGGAGAAATTCATCAAAGAGATGGGACTGACCCCGGAAAAAACAGATAAGTTCAAAATAACCAAAAAACTGCTGCCGGCCGAGGAAATGAAACTGGTAATTTTTAGTTTTTAATTATTAATTTTTAAAATAATGAAGCGTCTCATCCATCATGTTAATCGCCAGCCAGAACATATCCGCCATTTGGTGGCTATCGGCTGCACGGTGGTGGTCGGGTCTCTGGTCTTCGCTTTTTGGTTCAATTCCTTTGAAAAAATGACCTACGCCCTTTTGAATCCTGGCCAGGAGCTGGAGCAGGAAGGTCCGGTCTTTGCGGTCGCTTCGGATTCTCTCTTTGGCACCATCGGCGGCTTATTTTCAGACCTAAAGGCCCAGATCGGGGAACTGTTCGGCAACCAAGCTGATACCCGAATTGAAGACCAAGGAGAAGAGGAGCCGGGCCAGGTCCATCCGTTACCAGTTTCTAACGAAAGATAATCCAAATCTACGAATGACATCCGAATGCCGCGAATACCAATCAGAAACATTCGGAGCATTCGGATATAATTTGTAACATTCGTATTATGTCAAATCCAAACGTAAAAAACAGGGAGATTACTGAAGAGGTCCAGCAGTCGTACCTTGAGTATGCCATGAGCACCATCATTGACCGGGCCCTGCCGGATGTCCGCGACGGCTTGAAGCCGGTCCATCGGCGCATTTTGTATTCCATGCAGGAGATGGGTTTACGTCCAAACGCGAAATATCAGAAATCAGCGAAAGTGGTCGGCCATACCATGGGCAACTATCACCCTCACGGCGACCAGGCCATCTACGACTCGTTGGCCCGTATGGCCCAGAATTTCTCTCTTCGATATCCGCTGGTGGACGGCCAGGGCAATTTCGGTTCCATTGACGGGGACTCGCCGGCGGCCATGCGATATTGTGTAACTGGAAAAACTCGTATTGTCACAGAGAAAGGACTGCTTGAAATTGAAAAAGTTGTCGAGTCGAAATCCAGTGAAAAAAATATCAATTTAAAGATATTATCGTTTCAGAAAAAAATCCACGCCGCCGTAAAATGGTTTCATAGCGGCAAACATAAAACAAAAAGAATCGTCACCGCTAAAGGCTTTTCAGTGGAAGGGACACATAATCATCCGTTAATGGTATGGGCAGATAATCCCATAACGAAAATCCCGCATGTTAAGTGGAAATTAATGGAAGAAATTAAGAAAGGGGATTTTTTAATCATTGACCGGTCCAGCGATCTATGGCCAAAATATGAATTAAGCTCGCGTGAATATTATCCGCGTGGTCTTTCTGCTCGGGCTGATATTAAAATACTTCCGAAACACATCAACGAAGACCTTGGTCACATTCTAGGTTCTTTAGTATCTGAGGGAACCATAAAAGAAAAAGAATTGGAGTTTTGCAACAGCGATCGCAAGTGGATAAATGACTTTAAGATTCGATGGGGTCGGGTTTTTCCTGACTGTCGTCTGCACGAATTTAATAGAAATCCAAGTTCTTATGGTAAGTTGCCATATCAGACCCTAGAGATTCACTCTAGGTGTGTTATTGAATTTCTAAAAAATATTGGTCTTACTCCTGCCAAGTCAGCGGACAAAGAGATTCCCGAAGTTATTTTCCGGTCACCAAAGCATGTCGTTGCCTCCTTTCTTCGCGCGTATTTTGAAGGTGACGGAAGCGTAAGTTTCAGCAGTAAGATGAACGAATTAAGCTGCTGTTCGGTAAGCGAGAATCTTATTTCACAAACCCAGCTTTTATTACTCCGTTTCGGAATACTTTCAGCTAAAAGATTTGATTCATATAGAAAAATTCACAAATTATATATCCGGGACCTATCCAACTACCGACTTTTTGGTTCAGAAATTGGTTTCATATCAACAAGGAAAACCAAAAAATTAGCCGCTCTTGTTGATCGTATTTTAAAAAATTATTCCCAGACAGATTTTGTGCCGTTCCTGCGTGAATCGGTATATCAATACCTTACCTCGCCCTATGGCCGAGATTCGTTTACCAGAAAACACAACTTTGATCGATATGGAATGATGGAAGCTAATTTTGAAAAAGTTATTTTGAGCATTGAGAGTGATAATAGAGAAAAAATAAGAAGCATTTTTGAAAACCTGTTGTCCATGAGATACGCGTATGATCCAGTAGTGGAAATCAGCGACCAGGGTTTTCAAGACGTATATTCCATTAAAGTTGATAGTAACTGCCATTCCTTTGTAGGAAATGGTTTCATTAATCACAATACCGAAGCGCGGCTGGCGCCGATATCGGAGCCGCTATTGGCGGACATAGACAAAGATACCGTCAATTTCAGAGACAACTACGACGGCTCCCATCAGGAGCCGGCCGTTTTGCCCACCCGGGTGCCGAACCTTTTGATAAACGGCGCGATGGGCATCGCCGTCGGTATGGCTACCAACATCCCGCCGCACAATCTGGGCGAGGTCCTGGACGCGATGACATTTTTGATAGACAACGATGAGGCGGATATTAAAGAACTGATGCAATTCGTGAAAGGGCCGGACTTTCCGACCGGCGGAACTATTTACAACGAGCACGATATAACCAACGCCTACGCTACCGGCCGCGGGCCTATCATCATGCGAGGTGTGGCCGAGATTATAGAAAAGAAGCCCGCCAGAGGCGGGTCCGCCTCCGGCGGAGCTTTCCAGATAATCGTGACCGAGATACCATATCAGGTCAACAAAGCCGAGCTCATCAAGCACATCGCCGAGCTGGTGATGGGCAAGGAGAGGAAGATAGACGGCATTAAGGACATCCGCGACGAGTCCGACAAGGAAGGTCTGCGCATCGCCATAGACCTGAAGCAAGATGCTTTCCCGCGCAAGGTCCTTAATCAGCTTTTCAAATACACCGAGCTTCAGAAGGCATTCCATTTCAACATGCTGGCTTTGGTGGACGGCATCCAGCCGCAGATACTCGGGCTTAAGGGCATGCTGGAGAAATTCATTGACCACCGCAAGGAAGTGGTCACCCGCCGTTCGCGGTTTGAGCTCCAGAAAGCCAAAGACCGAGCCCATATCTTGGAGGGTTTGAAAAAGGCGCTGGACCATATTGATGAGGTCATCAAGATAATCCGGGCGGCGGCCAGTCGCGATGAGGCCTCATCTAATTTGATAAAGAAGTTTAAATTCTCTGATAAACAGGCGGCCGCGATATTGGATATGCGTCTATCTGCGCTGGTTGGTTTGGAGCGCAAGAAACTTCAGGACGAGCTTGATGAAAAATTAAAACTTACCGCTTATTTGGAGGACCTGTTGCGCAGCCCCAAGAAGATCTTGGGCGTGGTCAAGGACGAGTTCAAGGAAATCCGTCAGCAATATGCCGACGAGCGCCGCACTAAAGTTATTAAATCCGCTTTGAAGGAGATAGGGGAGGAAGAACTGATCCCGGAAGAGAACTCGTTGTTCATGATCACCCAGGACGGCTATATCAAACGCATGGCGCCGGATGTTTTGAAAGCCCAAAAACGCGGCGGCAAAGGCCTCATCGGCATGGCCACCAAAGAAGAGGACATCATTTCCCATTTCTTTTTGGCCAACACCCACGACAGCATCTTGTTCTTCACCAATTCCGGCAAGGTCTTCCAGACCAAGGGCTATGAAGTGCCGGAGTCATCTCGCCAGGCCAAGGGCAAGGCCATCGCTAATTTTCTTCAGGTCACAGCCAATGACCAGATCACGGCCGTGGTCCCGATACCGAAGGGCCAGAAACGGATGTATCTTTTCATGGCCACCGACCACGGCATCATCAAAAAAGTGGACATGGATGCTTTTGAAAAAGTTCGTTCCAATGGCATGGTCGCCATTAAGCTCAAGAGCGACGACCGACTCGGTTGGGTCCTTGGCACTTCCGGCGACGACCAGATCGTGATGACCACTTCGGACGGCAATGCCATCCGATTCAAAGAAAAAGACGTCCGTCCGATGGGCCGAGGCGCGGCTGGCGTCATCGGTGTCCGCTTAGAAAAGGGTGCGCGCGTGGTGGGTGCCGATATTATCCCGTCCGGTGCGGAAAAAGGATTGTTTTTGCTGGCACTGATGGAAAACGGCTATGGCAAACGGACCGAACTCCGGCAGTATAAAACGCAAAAAAGAGGCGGCCACGGCATCATGACGGCCAAGATCACCACCAAGACCGGCAACCTCGTTTCCGCTCACGTTACATCAGAAGAGAATAAAGAGATAATCGCCGTATCCCGCAAAGGCCAGGTCATCCGGACGGCCATTGGCCAGATATCCATCATCGGCCGGGCCACCCAAGGCGTCCGTGTTATGCGCCTGGACTCAAGCGACAAACTCGCCTCGGTGGTGGTATCATAAAAGCATGACAAAAACTATCGCCGATATTATGACCCGGGAGGTGGTCACGGTCAGGCCGGAGACGCCCATCATTCAGGCGGCTAACTTGCTATTGAAGCACGGCTTTAACGGCTTGCCGGTAGTGGACACGACGGGACACCTGGTCGGCATCGTGACCGAATATGATTTTATTTTGAAAAAGAATTCTATTCATCTTCTTACGCTCATTCGCATCTTTAATGACCTAGATGTATTTAAAAAGGATTCGGCGCCGGTCAAAGAAGACCTCAAAAAACTTCTTGACATGAAGGTGGGGGAGATAATGAACACGGACCCGCTGACCGCGCCATCCACCAGTTCGGTGGAGGAAGTGGTCAATGTTTTTGAACAGCATCATCGCGTCAATCCGATAATTGTCACCACCACCGCCCGGACCCTGATGGGGGTGGTCAGCCGGCATGATGTGCTCAAGTTCCTTGGCGACGGCGATATCCGCAATGTTTATCCGCGGCCGGGCCAGACCATAGACCAGCAGGCGAATGATTTTATAAAAAATCTGGAAAACCGTTTTGTGCTCGTGTCCAAATCAAGGACCCGCTGGTGGCTCATTGCTAGCATCCTTTTTGCCGTCATCGGTTTTTCTATCGCCTGGCTGTTAATACTTCGCGTCAATTTTTAGGTTGTAGGTTGTTGATAAGTTTTGTTGGCTCTATTTTTTTTAGGTTATCATTAAGAGGATGAAAACTAAGGTCGCCTTGGTTCTTCCGATAGCCATTTTTCTCTTGGGATTGTTTGGTTTTTCGGTCAGCGCCAATCAGGCGCCCACCGGCAACCTTGACGGTGCCACCTGCGACATCATCGGCGGCTGGGCCTATGACCCAGATACGTCCAATGACGGCATCGCTATTCATTTTTATTACGAAGATGCTGGCCAGTTGAAATTTTTGACCGACACATTTACCTCTGGTCAGCGTTCGGATGTTAATTCCATATTAGGCATCACCGGCAATCATGGCTTTACAATCTCTACCCCTGATATTCTCAAAGATGGCCAATCCCGCGCCATTCATGCCTATGCGATTGACTCCGACCCCAGCCATTCCATGAACGCAGAATTAGCTTTCTCTCCAAAGACCATCCGATGCATTCCCGCTATCGGCACATTTTCTTTCACTAGAAATTCATTTGAAGTCACTTATACCAAAGGAGAAAAAAATCCCGAGGGACAAGCATTGGAATTTACCAATACATCCGAAACAATCATAAATTATACCATCTCTGTTCCGAATCAGCCGAGTTGGCTCAACACCGGCTATAGTACAGATCAGCTTACCTCTTCTCCGGGCCAGGTGACAGGACTTGGCGCGTTGGCCGATCCGACCGGATTGGATGTCGGCACTTACAGCACAAATATCGTCCTGACCGGCAATTTTGCCGGCTCCCCCCTATCAATTCTGGTTGTATTAAAAATATTAAACCAAGCCCCGTGGGGTTGGCTTGACGGCGCTCGCTGCGACATCATCGGCGGCTGGGCCTATGATCCGGACAGTCCCAATGACGTCATAGCCGTCCATTTTTACTACGAAGATAACGGCACTCTAAAGTTTTTGGCTGATACCTTTACGATGGGTGAAAGACCTGATGTCAATTCAATCTTGGGTATCTCTGGTACTCACGGTTACACCATACTGACCCCCGAAGCGATTAAAGACGGCCGGACCTATAAAATTCATGCCTATGGAATTGATTCCGATCCGAGCCATTCTTTGAATGCCGAACTTTTGGGTTCTCCAACAGCGGTTAATTGCGGAAATATGCCGACTCCAACTCCCACACATACGACTACGCCCACACCGACCGTTACTATTACGTCTCCTCCAAGTACGACATCTCCGCCCGCTTTCAATATCGCCGATATCAATCAGGACGGTAAGGTAAATCGTTCCGATTACGATATTCTAATCGCCAATTTCGGCAAGATCGGGCCGAATGATGCTGATCTCAACGGCGACAGGAAAGTAGACATCTTTGATTATAACGAGATGGTAGAAAACTATGGACAGTAAGAGAATAAACTCAATCATTCTGGTATCGGTCATATTCATCGGCGCGGCCGCCGCCGGATATTTTATATATCGTCCGGATTTATCTAGGTTAGCGGTGACTCTTAATCGCACTCGGGCCTCTGGCGACCCAGTCCTTTCTTTTAGGTCAAGCAGCAACAATCCTCAACCAGGCCAGGAATTCGCAGTCAGCATTAAATTGGATGCCGGTGACCGAAAAGTGTCGGCTGCCGAGATTCATTTGAAAACATCTTCAAATCTGGAAATACTTTCGACTACGACCAACAATGACTCCTTTCTGCCCGTTATTTTGCCGGGGTCTAGTAAGACCATGATTATCGTTGGCTCCGAACCGGACAAACCAAGAACCGGTACCGACATTATAGCGGTTCTCAACGTAAAAGCCCTGTCAGCTGGCGATGGACAGATGGAGTTTGGTTCTGATACTAAAGTGGCTGCTCTTTATTCAGTTGGTAATGTCCTAGCCGGATCTTCGCCATTAGGTATCTTTATCGGCGACCAGCCCCAGCCCACGTCCTCAAACTCTCCATCCTCAGGAACTCTTACGATTCAATCTGAATCGCTTCCAGATGCGTGGGTAAACGGCCAGTATTCGCAATCCATCGTTGTTAGTGGTGGACCTTCCGAGGACTATGCCTTTGATGTTGAAGGGACGTTACCACCCGGATTTTCCATAAGCAAGGGAGGCGTGATAAACGGCATAGTAACTTCGGTCGGCACGTTTAATTTCAAGGTCATTGTCAAATCTGGTGCGACTCAAATTAAAAAAACATTTGGAATAATCGCCCGTATTTTTACCGGCGGCCCCAATCCGCCACCAGTTGTCGGTGTCGCTCTGCCCCCAAATAATAATTGCTCGCAAGCAAATTGCCAGTATGAGGATCCGAATTCTGGTTCTGGTGGCGATACCTTGAATTGGTCTAACGGTGGTATGATTTGTCGAAGTAAACTAGCATCAAGTTGTCCTAATTCTCATATTACCGATGACCAAACAAAAGAATGTACCAGGACTGCAGGACCAACAGCTGATTGGAGTTATCAGGATAACCCATGGTACAGCTTATATTATAATTGCCGTGCCTACATTTCTCCTGCTATTGAATGGAGAGACAACTACTTAACGTGCGCCAGCGCGCAGACAGGTGTTTGCCCAGAGACTAATCCCAAAGGATGTCGTGCTTATGGTACTGAAGCTGGAGCCAGCGAAGGAGGTTACCTACGCTATTATAACCCTAATAATCCAGCCAATTGTAATAATGATGTGGGACCAACTAATCCTGATCTGAAATGGTCAAATAATAATATTACTTGTTCTGCAAATTCGGAAACAGCTTGCCCCGCCAAGAATCCTGACAATTGCGGCGCGCTTGGAGGTTCAGCCAAAGGCAACGATGGTCGTTATTATAGGTATTATGAGGACTGTACCGGGGGCCTAACCTGGTCTAGCAGCAACCTAACCTGCTCAAGTACTAAAGAACTAGTTTGTCCCGGCAAGAATCCTGATAATTGTAATGCTCTTGGTCCTAGCGGCTATGGCAACAACGGACGTTGGTATCGCTACTATCAGGACTGCACCGGCTCGCTGGCTTGGTCTAGTGATAATTTAACCTGCTCGAGTGCCAAGGAAACCGCCTGCCCGTCCAAGAATCCCGATAATTGTAGCGCGCTTGGAAGTTCAGCCAAAGGAAACTATGATCGCTGGTATCGCTACTATCAGGATTGCACAGGACGTCTGGAGTGGTCCAGTAATAATCTTATCTGTTCAAGCGGTGTTGAAACAGCTTGTCCCGATAAAAACATCGACAACTGCAGAGCTCTTGGCTCATCAGCCAAAGGCAGCGACAGCCGCTGGTATCGCTACTATCAGAATTGCACCGGGGCCAATCCGCCTCCGGGCGACGGAAGGGATTATTGCAGCCAGAATCCAAGCGACTCCTCCTGCAACGAACCTCCTCCTGGATCGCCGGAATATCCCATCCCCCCCGATCTAGGGTCTGGATACGATGCGTGCATACTTATAAAGAGCATTTGTTATGAAAATTGCAGCAGTTTTGGCGGCGGGCCCGAGACGTGCGTAAAATCATGCGAGGATGTTAATAGAACATGGTGCCCGGAATCAACTACTCTTGGCGAACCATATTCAACCGAGGTTGAAACCGCCATCACTATCCGGGCCATGGGCACGTTTGCTGGCGGGGCATACCCTAGAATTGAATTGAAAATGGATGGGGAGCTGCTAAGCGTCTGGGATGTAACCGGCGACTGGGCCGATTACACGATGACTATCAAAGGTGAGTTGACCGGTAATCCGCGCGTATACTTCATAAACGATTACTTCAAAAGGAGCACCATGGCCGATCGTAACTTGTTCGTGGATTACATAACCGTGGGACGCAACACCTATCGTTCCGATTCCACCAGCACTTATGCTTCCGGGCGATATATTTCGGGCAGTGGCTGTTCTTCGGGGTTCTTACGCACGAATGAGCTTGATTGCGACGACTCGTATTTTGAGTACTCTGTTACAAGGCCGGCCGGCATATCCCTTGATACTATGGTCCGCTCCTGGACTGCAAATCTCTTTGACACAATTTTCTAATGGTACAGCCCGATTTTAAGTAGCTCGGTCAATCTAAAATCCCGCCAAGTAGCGGCGCCGTCCGGCGCCGGGCCGCAAGGCCAAGGCCGTCCATCAGGACGGCCTTTATTCATTATTGGTATAAATTAGTTATTTTTAAACTATGAAGTAACAGCGGTATCTCGTGAACTGCCACATCAAAAACTATTTCAAGATCTATATCCATATAATCATGCACTAACCGGTCACGCATGGCCGCGGCTTTTCTCCAACTAGTGTTAGGGTATTTATCCCGTGTCTCTTCTGAAATCCTTTTGGAAGCTTCGCCGATATTCTCAAGGAGTTTTAATACTGCCAGTTGCAATTTCTCATCGCCGGCAAATTTTTGAAAACTAATGTCTTTAGTGAAATCAATGACTTTATGGCAAAAATCTTTTATCTCCTCAATATAAATGCTATCTTTGTCCATATATCAATACTAGATCTCGCTCGACAATGGGACGCAGGTATTTGTTTACCCCCCCCTCGGTAATCAAGTCAACATCTCTATTAAGGGTCCTGCGCAAATTTTCTTCAAGAGCAAGGTAGCCACTAAAAGTAGGCGGAGCGGAAAATTTAACCAAAATATCAACATCGCTGTTCGGACTGGCTTCCCCCCGGGCCACGCTACCAAAAACACCAGCGTATTTTACCCCGGATTCTTTTAATAATGGAGTTAACTTTTTTCTAATTTCTTCTAAATTATTCATAGCCATAATATACCAAATATGACGTTGGCGGGCAAATAATGTTGCGGTATAATACAAAATATGACCAGAAACTTGCAGGTAATTATCATTACCGTCTTGGTAACGCTAGGCAGCGTGGGTAGTTTCACGGAATGGAATCGGAGCGTGGCCCGGGCGGAGGCATTGACCGAGCTCAATTACGTCTGGCCGACCCTTAAGACCGAAACGGCCAAAACGGCGGCTGTGGTCAAGGCCAACACCATCATCGAGCAGAACCGTTCGTTGTTTGACCTCTCCAGCTCTGGCGCGGCCGAAGGAGCCATGCTTATCAAGCAAGATTCTCGTGGTAAGTGGATAAGAGCGAAATAGTTTCGTGCTAAAATTAGGGGGTGGAGCCAGTAAAAATATCTACTGAAGGGTTTTTGGATCCCATCGTGGCGGTGGGCGCCTTTGGCGTTGGGTCCGGGATGCGAGTGGCCGATTTTGGCTGCGGGGCCGGGCACATCACCGTTTTGGTCGCCCAAAGGGCCGGCCCGGACGGCAAAGTTACGGCCTTGGACATCATGGAGGACAAGCTGGACAGCGTCCGAGCGCGGGCCAAGGCAGCTGGTTTGGATAACATAGACACGGTCCGGGCCAATCTGGAATTGACCGGCAGTTCGGGCCTATCGGATGGTTCGCAGAACATTGTCATATTGGCGACCATCCTTTTTCAGTCGCAAAAAAAGGCCGATATCATCAAAGAATCAGCCCGTGTCTTAAAGCCAGACGGAAAGATAATTCTGGTTGAATGGAAAAAGGGGACAGGAAGTTTAGGTCCGCCGGACGAGTTGAGGACCCCCGAGACCGAAATGCGAGAGCTTTTCAGACAAGCCGGATTTTCCAATTCACGCCAATTTTCAGCTGGCAGGTTCCACTACGGCTACATCTTTACAAGATGATTTACCAGTTACCATTTTCCAATCTCCATTTATTTAGTCATTGTCCCAATGATTCAATGAAGAAATGAATGGTAAATGAGAAATGAAAAATGGGAAATAAGAAGATTTTGTACATCTTAATTGCGGTCATGGTGGTGGCGGTATTTATTACCTTCATCTTGGTTTTGAGAAATCTCGGCCAGCCCGGCGCCATCGGGAAAACAACCTACATCACCTTTTGGGGTGTCTATGATGACCGGGCCGCCTTTGACCAGGTCATCAGAGATTTCAAGACCCAAAACCCGAACATCGACGTGCGTTACAGAATGTTCAGCTACGATACCTATGAACAGCAGCTCATCAACGCTTTGGCCGCCGGCACTGGTCCCGACATCTTCATGGTCCATAATACCTGGCTGCCCAAGCGCGGCGACCTCTTGGCCGCTTTGCCGGCTTCAATAACCGGCCAGAAGCAACCCCTCTTTACGATCCAGGACTATAAGAGCCAATTCGTGGATGTGGCGGCCCAGGACCTTACTTATCAAGACCAGATATACGCGGTGCCTTTGTATGTGGATACGCTGGCTCTCTATTACAATAAAGACCTCTTCAACGGCGCGGCATTGACCCGGCCGCCGATGACCTGGGAAGAGGTCAACACGGATGTCTCGGCCCTGACCCAGATAGACCAGGCCGGGAACATCACCCGTCCGGGTATCGCTTTGGGCACGGCCCGCAACATCAACCGCTCCACCGATATCTTGATGGCGATGATGCTCCAAAGCGGAGTGCGGATGACCTCCGACGACAATTCATCGGCCACCTTTGACGCTTCGGTCGGCAATCAGCGCATCGGCCAGCTGGCCCTTCAGTATTACACCGATTTTGCCAATCCGCGGAAGCAGGTCTATTCCTGGAACGACAGCCAGCATTATTCCATTGATGCTTTCGCCGAAGGCAATCTGGCGATGATGATAGGGTATTCGCATACGGCCGCTCTTATCAAAGCCAAATCGCCGCGGCTCAATTTCAGTGTTGCGTCCATGCCTCAAGCGTCGCTGGCCAATATTCGCAATTTTGCCAACTATTGGGCCGCCGGCGTTTCCAAGTCGTCCAAAAATCAAAATTTGGCCTGGCAATTCTTGGCCTATCTTTCCTCTAAGAACGGCCAGTCGGCCTATCTGAACGCGACCAATCGTCCGGCCGCCCGGCGCGATCTGATAGACCTCCAGCGTTCGGACCCCGACCTGGGTGTATTTGCCATCCAAGCCCTGACCGCCCGCTCCTGGTTCCAGGCCGACAATACTGCCATTGAGGGGATATTCGCCGACATGATAGACGACGTCAACTACAACCGGGCGACGCTGGCCGAAGCCATTAGCCAGGCCCAGGCAAGAGTGACGGTATTAATGCAAAAATAGAAATAGCCATTAGCGATTAGCCACTAGCGACTAGAAATGAAAAAGAAATTTATAATTGCTACTTGTTTGATTGTTCTGACCGTGCCGGTCTTTGCCCAAGCGGCGATAGATTGGTGGCCGATCGTGCCCTGCGGGCTCAATAAGCCGACCGTCCAGGAAATCCAGGATGGAGCCAAGCTGTTGGACGAATCATATTATCAGGACTGCAACCAGTGCACTCTCATCAAGCTGGCCGATAATCTGATAGATATGATCGTTCAAGGCCTAGTACCCATTCTGGGCACTTTCTTTTTCCTGCTCGGCGGCTTCTTGATACTGCTTGGCAACGCCAGGCCGACCTGGATTCAAAAAGGCAAAGACATAATGAAGAACACGGCCTATGGCATCGCCATAGTTCTGGGTTCGTATCTGATAGCCAATTTCATTTTCGTCTCGCTGGCCAGTTCAGACATCATTAGTAAAGCCAACTGGGGTCCGACCGGCGTGACTATAACCTGCAAGGTCGGCACGCTCAAAGACATTGTTGCGGGAACGGCTCCTGGTCCAGCCCCGGTCGGGGGAGAAATCTGCACCAGACCGCAAGCTCTGGCTGCTCAATATAACGAGTTCTATCCGAAAAGAAACGCTCCTGAACTGGACCAGTTTATCAGTTGTATCAAATCCAAATTGCCCGGGGAGAATTTGGGTAGCATGTACACCTGGGATGTCAATAAAGAACTTTGTAATTATTCCAGAGGCAATCCCACTTGTTCCACCTGTTCTCATAAAGTCGATTCCTGCCATTATGGAGGCAAGACCGGCAGTAAGGGTTCATTGGCTGTTGATTTCGGCAATGCGGCCATTGGCCAAAGAATAGTTAATGCCGCCATTTCTTGCGGCGTGCCGGCCGCCAAGGCCAGGTGCGAGAACACGGCTGGCGCCAATGTCGGCTGTTCAAGCGGAAGCGGAGCGACCCATGTCCATGTTTCAGCCCCATCCTGTGATGCGAATTAAATTATTTACAATCCTATTAGTCGTAGCGGTTGCCGTGCCCATCTTGGCTCTGGCCGATATCGGTGATTATCGCGCCGGCAGCTATGAGTTCCATCTTTATTTTGACAATGACCAACTTTTTGCCGACCGTGATTTTCAGTTCAAGTACGATGTTTCCACGCAGGAATATGTTGAGCCGGCTCTAGTGACTGGGTTCCCATATCGCGGCGAGATTATAAACTTTGCCGGAGAGGCGGCGGCCAACTTCAAGTTTGATCCTCGCGGCGGCGATAGCAGTTTCAAGACCGGCAAGATATCGGTCAGAGCGCCATATGTGCCAGATGGCCAGAGAGCGGTTTTCTATGACCCACAGGGTAACCCTGTGTTGACAATTCCGGTCAGCGAGAGTTCTTATTGCAATGATGACGGCATCTGCAACGCCGACAGAGGAGAGGATGGTCGGAGTTGTCCCCGAGATTGCCGGACATCCACCACAATGCCTGTTCCACCAGCCGCTTCGGCTCCGACATCTACCGGCACGGGCGGTAGCTATGCTCTGGGCTTGGTGTTTATGCTTATTGGTGTGGCATTGATTGGCGGCCTCTGGTGGCTTTTCAAGAAAAGAGATTCCGGACCGACATCAATGCCGCCATCATCCTTCGGTCCGACTCAGGACAAGCTACCTACACCGCCGGCTCCACCCAGTAATACAACACCGCCTAGCTATCCGCTTCGCGGATAGCTAGTAGCCAACAGACCAGTGTTGATATACTGGGTCCACCAGCGCCCAGAAATAATCTATAATGAAGTCAATGAGATTCCAACTAAGGTTATTAGTAATTACAGCAGTCCTACTCTCTTTTTATGTTGTTTTTGCGCCAAATATCAAAGCCGCTGATTGTGTACCTAAAACTGCAAACTGGAATCAAATCACCGCAAATATCGGTTCAAGCGCAGATTTGATAATAGGAGGTGATGCGGGTTGTATGGGCAAAACAGCCACAATAGAACTTTGGGAGCAAGGTCTTAACGCAAAAATAGGAACACTATTCGCCACATTTAATACTTCAGGTGTATCAGTTGCTGCAGTCGGAAGAACAACTTGGACTATAACTTCTAACGGTATAGATAATTCAAGGAGGAATCAGAATTCACCCTGGAATAATGTATACGGGTTCTATTTTTATGTCAGGATTGACGGTGCTAGTTGGATAAGCAATACGCTTCAAGTTCCAATACCAAATTCGGTTAAGACCGGCGGCTTGGCTATCAATTATAATGTTACGCCGACTTCGGTCACCAGTCCCGGGTCAATCACTCTGAGGGTTACTTTTAAAGTACATTTTGACTATCCGGATGTGTTTAAAACTTATTGTCAAACAAGACCGCTGCCCGTGTCGCTCTATAAATCATCAAGCGGCGCAGAACTTCCGGAATTGTCCGTGCCGGTCTTAGATTATTTTGATATAACTTCAGTTAAAGATTACGATTTCAGTTACAGCCGCACCGATAATTATGTTGCTGGCCTGAATCAAACCGGCTCATATCTGGGTAGGGTCCTTTGCAGCTCGACGATCGTGGCCGAATCTCAGCCGATTTCTTTCAGTGTCAATACAACTGGAACCGGAATTCCGGGGCCCGGTGGACAAATATGGGCCTGTATTGCAGATGACGGCAAATATGCTTGCAGTCCAGGAAATAAACAGGATCTCTCGGATGTGCCCAACGACGCTTGTAAAGGAAAAACAGCACAGCAAATTCAATCAAGCCAATGTAGTCCTGCTACTGGCGGCACACCAGGTCAGGATCAGACCTATATTTATAAGATTGAAAACCCTTTGGCTGGCGGGCCCCAGACGCCTTTTGATGTCATCAACATCGCGTCGCGGTGGTTGCTCAATATATCAATTCCGTTGGCGGTAATGTTCATTTTGTATGCCGGTTTCCTGATGCTCACGGCCGGACCGAACCCAGGCAAGGTCAAACAAGCCCGAACCATCATCTGGAACGTGGTCCTGGCCTTGGCCATCATTTTCATAGGCCGGGGTTTCATTACCTTGATCAAGAGCGTGATAGAGCTTGGCGGCGGCGGGTCATAATCTTGCCATGCCGGCCGGTTATGAGATAATTGAAATCAGCTATAAATGTTAAAAAAGGCCTTAAAACTCTCGTTCGTTCAACTACCTCTCGTGCCTTTGGCTTTTGTCTTGGCAGCCGAGACCAGTGATTTGCCGGGCATTGACCTGACCATCCAAAGCTTGTTTGGCATCTTGCAGGGTCTGGCCTGCTGGATGTCCAGGTTCGTGCTGGTGATAATGGTCGGCGCCCTTATCTGGTACGGCGTCCAGATGCTTTTAAGCCGCGGCAATCCGACCGCCTTCGGCAATGCCAGAAAATCGTTGGGCTACGCCATCATCGGCGTGGTGGTCGTGCTTGGTTCATACACCATCATCGCCACCGTCGGCAACGCGGTCAGGGGCGCTGGCGGAGGGACCGGTCCTTCTTGGAACAATTTCTTGCCGATTGATTGCACGAATTATAAAACAGTAATTTATTAGTATGCTTAAGAATGTTTTGCTGGCTGTATCCGATATACCGAAGGGTAATCCGATCACGTTCCAGGGCATAGATGATATCATAGGATTTATCTTGGATTGGCTGATCAGAGTTTCGGGCACAGTTATGATAATCGCTTTGGTCCTGACTGGTATTCTGATGCTGTCTTCGCGGGGCGACCCGAAGCGTTTTGAGGCCGGCAAACAGATGCTTAAGACGACTATCTGGGGATCGGCCGTGATTTTCGGCGCTGGGTTCATCCTTGAACTGATAGCCGTCGTCTTCACGGGCGGAGTCAATGTCCAGCCGGTGACGGACCTCGTTAGTTATATCGTGGACACTCTCGGCAATTTATTGATCGGCCTGTCGGGCGCGGCGATGGTGATAGCTCTTGTCGTCAATGGCATGCAGATGATAACAGCCGGCCAGGACCAGACCAAATTTACCAAGGCCCGCCAGTCATTGGCGAACGTGCTTTGGGGTTCAGCCGTTATTTTGGGGGCCGGTTTGATAATCAATCTTTTGAGAGCGGTCTTTAGGCCAGATGGCCTTTCTTTGGCGCCGGTAATCGATCTTTTCAGTTACATCGTCGGCGCCATCGGCAACTTCCTAATCGGCTTATCCACGATAGTGATGATAACTTTTATCGTGATAAGTGGTATGATGATGGCAACGGCCGGCCAGGACCCTGCCAAGTTCCAAAAAGCGCGCAAGATGCTGGTCAATGTTATCTGGGGCTCCCTGGTCATTATGGGTTCTGGCGTGATATTGAACACGATTTACGCCGTTATCACCGGCGAGTTCTTCTGCCGGCTGTCTATATCAACACCTTGGATAGGGGTCTGCTTGTGGCAATAAATAAAATTGGAAAATGAAAAATGGATTAAATAAAATTGAGAACGACCCGCCTTCGCATAAAGCTGCGGCGGGCAAGGAGGGAGGTGGGTCATGAATAGATTTAAGAACCTGGCATTTGCCGGTCTGGCGGTATTACCGAACCCAGCACTTCCGGTCACGGGAACACCGGTGACGCTGTCCGAGATACAGGACCGCATTACCCAGATAGCGCAATTTCTTATCGTCGTCAGCTTGGTGGTGGCTGTTATATTCATCATTTGGGGCGGTATCCGCTGGATGACTGCTCGGGGCGACCAGAAGAAAGCCGACGATGCCAAGACCCAGATCAAGCATGGCATCTATGGCGCGACAGTGATATTGGCCGTGGGTGTTATACTGCAGACGCTGGCCGGATTGGTCACTCGTTCGTTCTTCGGTTAACTTACGTAAGTGTAGGTAATCACAAAATGGTCCCGCCAAGGCGGGACCATTTTGTGATAGAATCATTAGATGCTCGTAGCCGTTCAAGCGTTTCTGTTGCTGGTCATGGCCGTTGTTTTGTTTTGGATGTGTTTGGTCTTTATTTCCGGCCTCATATCAAATTTTCGCGGAGCGCCTTATGTGCCGATGAAGAAAGGACTGGTCAGGGAACTGCTTTATTTTGGAGAACTATCGCCGAACGATATTTTCTATGATCTGGGTTCCGGCAACGGCCAATTTCTGATATCAGCCATTCGGGATTTTAACGTCCAAAAAGCCATCGGTTATGAAATATCACCTTGGCCATTTCTTGTTTCAAAGTGGAAGACCGGAAACTTAAAGAACATAGTCGTCCTTCGCGAAAATTTTCTCAAAGCTGACCTGTCCGAGGCCACTTTTGTTTATGCCTACCTTTTTCCCAAGCTCATTGACCGTTTGGCCTCAAAGCTGGAGAAGGAACTGAAGCCAGGGACCAAAGTGCTTTGCTCGAGCTTTCCGATAGATGTCTCAAGGTACCCTCATTTTTTATTGAAAAAAGAGGCCAAAATTGGTAATATTAATGCCTACTTATATCATAAAATATAAGGGCGAGTGGGCGAAAAGCGATAATGGTAGCTTTTCGCGGGCGGTAAAATACCGCCCAGGCCGCCAGTCGAAACAATTTTTTGGTTGAGGCTTTGCCGAGAAAAAATGGGCGAGTGGCGGAACTGGAATACGCGCACGGCTTAGGACCGTGTTCCGAAAGGATTGTGGGTTCAACTCCCACCTCGCCCACAAA
>Ga0209542_10005460_pt1 | contig 25349 bp, 28 predicted proteins | sample RifCSPhighO2_01_FD_184028 | JGI IMG/M metagenome (GOLD analysis project Ga0209542, IMG submission 184028) | Soil microbial communities from Rifle, Colorado - Rifle CSP2_plank highO2_0.1 (SPAdes) (version 2) | ecosystem: Environmental > Terrestrial > Deep subsurface > Rock core/Sediment ...
ACAAGTAACGGCGCCAAGCATAGTCGCCAGACTGCGCAGAAGACAAGAAGGAAGCGTACAAGCCCAAAAATCCGAAAGACCCATCATTACTGCGTTGGCCGGCAAGAAGAGCTGCAAATCCAGATGCACCTCCGGATTTTAGGCTTGTGCCCTCATTCGTGCCCCTGGATCCCATAGTGCTAATGTCGAAAGGAAAGTCGGTAGTGCAGGTGCCCGATGTACACACTGCTCGTTCTAATACAGTAAACTCGTCGTGCGTAGGAATATGCCAGCCTGCAGGGCAAATGCCTTGAGCGCCGGCTGCAAGTGAACCGCACATGGCCTGATCCCATTGATATAACCCGCCGTAGGAGTCGCAGTTGGCATCGTTGTTGTCGTAGCAATATTTGTGAATAGAATTGCAATCTTTGCCTTGAGGAAGTTTTCCAAGAGTTTTTAGTCCCGCATTTAAATTTTTAGCCATCCAGCATTGAGAGCCGATTGCTACCGTAGCATACGTCTGATTATCACGGCTATCTATCACTTGACTTCCGCAGGAGAACCCAGGGTTTGGATCTGGATTCGGATCGGGATTCGGTATTGGATCTGGATTCGGGTTCGGTATCACAAATCCATCGGTTCCATATGGAGACATTTGCCGGGATACAACAGTTGTTTCCAGCTTTATCGGCAAGATATCGCTGCTTTTTGATTGCGCCGTAATGCTCATAGTAATAACTCCCTGATTGCCCAGCGCATTATCCACTGACGGTTCTGCAATAATAATATTAAAGCGAATTTCGGTGATGTTTGTTTGCGAGCCCGTAAGCGGGGAATACTGACTGCTGTTCATTGAGTCGACAAGGCACTCTCCGTTGACATTTTCTACAGCAGCCCGTTGAAACACGCCATTATCTACTCGATAAGAAATGCACTCCCCCTCCTGATTCCTAAACGCAATTTCTTTTCCTGTATTCGTAACATTATACGTAGAACCGAATGCCGTACGCGCTTCTTTGGTAAAAGATTGCATTACTGACTGCAAATCAGATATAAGCTGCCCCTGTGCAATTCCATGCCGTTCAACCATCATAAAACGCGCAAATACCCCAGTTACAATAGTAATAAAGATCCCAAAAATACCGATTGCTACAAGGAGCTCTATCATGGTGAAGCCGCCGGATTTCCTCCCCTTAGGCATAACCCCCTCCAGCTCCCCCTTCGTAAGGGGGAGAGAACGACGCCGTATTCCCCTCCTTACGAAGGAGGGGTTAGGGGAGGTTCGTCGTTGCAGTATTTTTCTACATACATTCTTCATACTCATGGAAGCCAGTTATAGAGCAATTGCTTAATAGAAACATTCTTTTCTCCTGAAGCTCCCGTCCAGCTCACCGTAGCAGTAATTGTTACGAATGCAGGAACAGCATTTGCTTGCGAGCAATCAATTTCCATTAACCTGCTATACCCCGTATCCGTTCCATCGTTTTCGATGTGCGTCCACAAACCGTTGCTGTGAATATACAGCTCTTGCTCCGAATCGTCTTTGACTGGTTCGTTCTCCGTTGCGGCAATTTCCGGATCTATAGTATACGTATGCGTTCCAGTATCCGGACACAGCCCCCTCTGCGACATCCATGCTGTACGATCAGTATTTGCAAACCACGTATCATCTCGCAACTGACGCGTTAACTCTTGCCCCTCGTGAGCCAAATTCGTTGCGATAAATGTTTTTCTGCCAGCGTCTACAACTTTGTTTGTACTGGCGATAACCTGTGACACAGAAATAGAAGCTATTACTGCAATAAACAGACCTATTAACACCTCTATGAGAGTAAAACCTTTTTCAGTCATAGTTATTGTACGTCAATGGTACCATACGGGCGAACAATCAATGTTCGAGAAAGGCTCCCATAGCCATTAAGTATGATGGTTCCCGTATCTCCCGGTGCCATAATAATGCCGTTCGCATACATTATCGTAGAAGGAGGTTCTGATTTAAATAAAAACGATGAAGTAGAGCCGGTGCCTGGGGCCGAAGTTAGATCAAAAGTTACAATAACATAGTCGCTTGCGTCATATAGATTGTCGAGATTCGTATCTGCAAACTCAATTACCTTGTTGCCTGAAAAAGCTATCCCCACATCTGAACAAGCAGCGCGATCTACCGAAGCGCTATCATCCCCCGGCAAGCACGTGCTTGGGCGAACCTGGTTTAAAGCCCGTTCTTTTGCATCGAGCATCAGTGCGCGAATTTGCTCCGTATCGGCAATGAGCTGCTGATTGCTCCGCGCAATTGGAAGCGACTGCAATGCCAATGCAGACATCATGGATATAATAACGATAACCATTACAGATTCTATGAGAGTGAAGCCGGCAGTCGACCCCCTCTTGGGCATAACCCCCTCCAGCTCCCCCTTCGTAAGGGGGAGAGAACGACGTCGCATCCCCCTCCTTACGAAGGAGGGGTTAGGGGAGGTTCGTCGCGCATCACCTTTCATCCCTTTATTGTACTCCAAGCAGTTGAAAAAAACGATTCGGAAGATCCGGAATCATCATAAGAAAAAATGCGGCAATCGCAAGAAATGGACCGAACGGAATTGCTGTTTTTGCTTGCGCTTTTTTTATCCCTATGAGGTAAAGCCCGACTAGCCCGCCGATAAAAAATGCAGTAAATAGCAATGTTACAACTCCATGAAACCCAAAAAGAATCCCGAAGGGAATCATCAGCTTTACGTCTCCGAAGCCGATCCCTCGCCCGCCTGTCATTGCCCAAAGCGCATACAAAAAACCAACCCCCGCCAGCAGCCCGAGCGCCATATCATCGAATGAATGCCGTGCAAGCAATGCCAGCATTATTGCAATTATTCCAAGCAATATAATAAACTTGTCAGGCAATATCATCGCACGCATATCGATACGAATCAGTATGAGCAACACGCATGCCGCTATATACATCAGCGTTGCAATGAACACATGCTGCCATGCAAGTATTGCCTGCGTCATAATGCCGATGCACAGCAGCCCGGATGCTAATTCAAATATGGGATATTCAGCTGAAAGCACTTGCTTGCATGTATTGCATCGCCCGCGGCTGTGCAGAAAAGAGATATATGGAATTAATTCAGCCCACCCTAATTTCTTCTTGCAAAAATCGCACCGCGACCTTCCTCGCAGGGGGTTTTCCCCAGTTTCATATCGATCCGCAACAACAAGTAAAAAACTGCCAATCGCGGAGCCGAGTAAAAACAAAACTACCACGAGAAATCCAGCGAATAACGTAAGCATATGTATTAGTGTACAGCAAAAAATAATCGACCCTTTTACAGGGTCGATTATTCAATCCTCTACACCGTAGATAGATTATGAAGCAGGACAAACTGTGGCTAGTCCGCAGCCTGCAGTTATTACCTTCGCAGCCCCTGTGCTATCAGCACAGAAGTGGCTTGTTGTGCTCTTCAATACTGATGATATACAGTATGCAGCTCCACCATCGTCCGTGGCAACAAGTGTCCCACCAGCTGCAGTTAAATCATCCTGCAAACTATTAACGCTTACTCCGGTTCCTGCACAAGCTGCTGTGGTCGCGTCAGGGTCCGCAGTCATGAAACAGTCACCAACCGTGCCATACGACGACCCGCTGTTATCATAAACAATCTCCGCAAGCGTTCGAAGCTGCCCGAGAGTTGATTTGATGCGAGCGTCTTGCGCCTTGTCTCGCGCGTTTCCTAACGCTACTAAGACTAATGCTGCAAGGATACCGATAATCGCAATAACAACCAATAATTCGATGAGAGTAAATCCTTTATTTTTCTTATTCATATACGCTCACCTCCTTTCGAGATATACATAAAAGAAAGTATACCATGAAGATTCTATGAAATCACCAGCACAAGATTGTAAATTGGCAACAACACCGAACCAACCACAATACCAACACCGATACCCAGTATAACAATGAGAATCGGCTCAAGCAATATAGTCACGCTCTCGAGCACATCGGCAACATCCCGCGCAAAAAACCGATTCGCCTGTTGAAAAGAATCCGCGATACGGCCACTTCGTTCTCCTACATTCACCATAGTTGTTAACATGGGCGGAATATACGATTCATGTTCCCACACATACGAAATTGATGATCCGCTTTTCACCGCTTGGATTGTGTCGTCTAAAATACGCTGAAATACCCGATTCCCGATAGACTCCCGAGCAAGCGTAAGAGCTTCAATAATGGGCACATCGCTCGAAAAAAGCGTGGATAAGATAGAAGTCATGCGCGCAAGATATACTTTTTGAATCAGCTCTCGCAACACCGGTATCTGCAGCATCCACGTGCTGAACGTATAGCGCCCTTCTGTAGTTCTAATCCAGGAACGAAACAGGACCCCTAATGCCGCAGCGACCGTAAGAAGAATCGGCCAATAGCTTGTTAAGAAATGAGTAATTGCAATTAAGATCCGCGTCACAAGCGGAAGCTGCACATGCGCATCGTCGAACAATGCGACTAACTGCGGCAACACAAATGTAAACATTACAACCACCAGAACAACAACGAGCACTAATACGAAAATAGGGTATATAAGCGCTGCGCGCACGCTGCGCTGAAATCCATACTCCTCTTCCAACTGGTTCGCAATCGCAGCCATTGACTGCCCGAGTTTTCCGCTTGCTTCCCCCGTTCGAATAATCCCAAGAATAAATTGATTGAACACTGCAGGATGCTTGCTCGTTGCAATAGAGAATGATTCTCCTGATTCGATATCGTAGATCATCTCTCGAATTACGTTGCTGAGCATTTGTTTTTCGGATTGTTTTTGCAGAGCCTGAAGCGTTTCTAGTATCGGAACTCCCGCATTAATCATAGATGCACCTTCGCGGAAAAACATAATAAGGTCGCGCATGCGCACCCCTAAATTTCCGATAGGCCTGTTCAGCAGGGAGTTTTCTTTTACCTCCTGAATAGAGACTGGTGTTAATTCATGCGATCGGAGCAGACTGGTTGCCCGCTCTTCGTTTGCTGCGCGCAATGTGCCTCTCGTTAATGTTCCATTCGCTTGCCGAGCTTTATATGAAAACGTTGCCATAGTGTCAGTATATCACCTACCGCGCCATTCGTTTAGTGGCGGAAAAATATGCCCGCGCATCTTCCAAGCGAACCGCTCCCGTATCAACAAGCCCCTGCAAACTTGCATCGAGTGTCTGCATTCCTACGTCGGAACTTGTTTGAATAATTCCAGGAATCTGATGAATACTGCCTTCCCGAATAACGTTGCGGATGGCAGTTGTTACCATCATGATTTCCACAGCCGGAATTCGCCCGCCAGTAGTCCACGGAAGCAGACGCTGCGATATAACTCCGGAAAGCGCGTTGGCAAGCTGGCTTCGTACCTGCGATTGCTGATCTGCCGGAAACGAATCAATAATGCGCTCTATCGTTTGCCCAGCATCGTTCGTATGCAGCGTGGCATATACCAAGTGGCCGGTCTCTGCCACAGTAAGCGCAGTTTGCATTGATTCCAAATCTCGAATTTCCCCAATTAAAATAACATTCGGATCTTGGCGCAGCGTTACGCGAATTGCTTCTTGAAATGATGGAGCGTCGCCTCCAATTTCACGCTGATCAATAATAGATTGCTTGTCGCTGAACAGATACTCAATCGGATCTTCAATGCTGATAATATGCTCGCGCCTATTTTCATTGATATAATCGATAAGCGACGCAAGTGTTGTGGATTTCCCATGCCCCGCAGGCCCTACTACTAGTACGAACCCTTGTTTTAATTCGGCAAATTGCAGAATTTGGGGAGGCAAATGCAGCTCTTCGGTCGTTTGAATGTGAGATGGAATCAACCGAAGCGCTGCTGCAAGCTGTCCTATATGGTAAAAAACGTTGACGCGAAACCGAACTCCATCAGGCAGCGCATAGGAAAAATCTACCTGCCGTTCTTTTTCAAGCACTGCGGGAGCGCTCGGGTTGCCCGCCATTACATGCTCTATCATTGCCAGCCCCTCTTCGCGTTCGATCGGTTTTTCCCCAACGGGAGCTAATTTGCCGTCGATACGAAAAAACGGAGACCGGCCTATGCTGATATGGACATCCGAAGCGCCGTATTCCTGCGCTTCGCGAAGCAGGTCGTCAATTACCCGCATTCAAAGCTTTATTAACGCGCTCCATCACTTCTGACGGCGTAAAGTGCGCTTTGATTATATAATCATTTGCACCCAGCTTCACCCCTCGCTCCACATCTGGCTTTTGCCCAAGGTTCGTCAGTAAAATAACGGGTAAATTTTTCGTTCGATCTTCCTTTCTTAAATCTTCGAGAATTTCAAACCCATCTTTTTTGGGCAATATCACATCTAAGAGCAGCATATCCGGAAGCGGATCTTGCTGCAGGCGATTCCATGCAAGCTCTCCATCCGCAACAACCTCAACTTGATAACCTGCGCTTTTCAGCTTCGTTTGATACATGCCGGAAATAAATGAATCATCTTCTACGAGCAATATAAAGGGTGTGTGTTCCATATGTAAAAGTATATACCTAATTAATTGTTTTCAGAAGTGACGTGCATCACATCTTCATACCGCACTTCTCCAACAAGCGCTTTAAGCAGCCCGTCTTGGCGCATCGTAACCATTCCTTCGCGCGATGCGATTTCGAGCAGCTGATCGAATCCATTAAAACTCGTTATTGCCTCGCGCAATGCATGCGAAATAGGGACAACCTCAAAGATGGCAATTCTGCCGTCAATACCCATCTCTTTGCATTCTGGGCATCCGGGGCTTGTAAATAAGTGCTGGGGATTCTTCTGGTTTTCATCAACCTTGTACTGGTCGGGTACGTTTTTTAATTCCTGCGCAATAACATCCCTTTGGGCCTCTGTAAGCGCCGCTTTCTGCTTGCAATGCTGACACAGCCGAATAACTAGCCGCTGTGCCGCAAGCAATCGAACGCCCGCAGCAAGCAAGAACCCATCAATTCCCATATCAATTAATCGCGGAATAGCCCCGACAGCACCGTTGGTATGAATTGTGGATAACACCAAGTGCCCGGTTAGCGCTGCTTGCACGGAAAGCTCGGCAGTATCCCTGTCTCGAATTTCACCCACCATAATAATGTCCGGATCCTGGCGCAAAATGCTTCGCAGCCCTGATGCAAATGTAAGGCCTATTTCCGGTTTTACCTGCGTCTGGTTCACGCCGGGTATTTCATACTCCACCGGATCTTCGAGTGTTACGATATTCGATTCTATATCATTTAACTCCGATAGCGACGTGTAGAGCGTAGTGGACTTTCCTGAACCTGTCGGCCCAGAAATAAGCACGATGCCGAACGGCGATCGCAAATATTCTGAAAATATTTTCTGCGCCGGTCCGCGCAATCCCAGCGTATCGTACGACGGCGCTCCGCTTGATTTGTCTAAAATACGCATAACCACTTTTTCGCCGAATATCGTCGGCATTGTGGCAACGCGGAAATCATACGCCCTTGAATCGATAGTTGCAGAAAACCGCCCATCTTGCGGCAATCGAGATTCGTCGATTTTTAAGTTGCTCAAAATCTTGATTCGCGATATAACTGCTGCGTGCACTTTGAGCGGCAATACAAGCGTTGCATGCAGATTGCCATCAACTCGAAATCGTACGCGCACTTCCTTTTCTTCCGGCTCAATATGCACGTCTGAAGAACCCCCTTCAATTGCATGGCGGATCATTACTGCGACCACTTTTGTAACAGGAGCCTCCTCCACAAGATGTTCGATATCTTTAGTCGGAAGCTTTCCGTCTTCTTTTGCCTCGGATAGCTCGTGTGAAAAATCCTTGAGCGCCCCGCCTATTTCCGCCTCTACCGCGCCTGCCCCCTTCAAACCGATATCAATTGATTCCGGGGATGCCAAATACACTTCTGCGGCAAGCCCCTTTTGCTTGGCGATAAACTTTACGGCTCCCATCGCCTGAAAATCTTGCGGAGACTCCATTGCAATTCGCAGCGATTTGCCCGCAATATCAAACGCAATAAAACGATAGGTATTCGCCGCCTTTGCAGATATATTCTGCATTGCATCTTTGTTGAGCTTGGTAACAGACAGATCGATATACGGAAACCCTTCTTGCTCTGCCTGCGCTTTTGCCAAATCTTCAGAAGGCACGAGTTTTTCATCGCGCATAATTGCTTCCGCAGACGAACCTTCTTTATCTATGCGCTCTTGTATATGTACGGCCTTTGGACCATCAAGAAGCCCACGACCCTGCAGCACTGCAAGCAAGGATTCCATATGCTCCATGATTATTGAAACGGATCTGCTCTTCCTGTTCCTACGGATGGCAATACGGGGAGTCTCCCTTGCGTTATCAACCCGATATCAAGTGCAGTGTAATCAGAGCGTTGCAATACGGCGGTATTGAAAGTTTGCGAGCTAGGCACTACTTGCTGCGTACCAGAATTTACTGTGTTTGCAGGCAGTGACTCCGCAGGAGCGCTTGCGGAAGGAGAGAAAAAGATTACCCCCACAGCGCCAACCCCCGCCAACAATACTGCGGCGAACACTACGATCATCATGAGTTTATTAGGTGCCATAAAAATATTATTTTTGTTGTGAATACGCCTGCACGCGCAATGTTGCAGACACCTGCCCTGGAAGCTGTGCAATCTGCTTGATAGAAAGATGCACTACATCAATGAGCCGAGGTGATTTTTCCAACGCCTTGATAAACGCCTGCAATTGCGCATAAGTGCTTACTGTATTCACTTGGAATGAAAGGATGCGAAGATCCGACGGTGTTTTTGCGGCATCCCCGCGCGCAATACTTGCATTAATTTGCGCTTGACGCTCCGAGGAATTGTTCGAGATGCTCTGTATTCCAACTCCGGCTTGCGCGCCATATTGCCCGACTACTCGAACAACATCCTGCGTCATATCTGTTTGCGGCACCACTACAGACAGCTGCTTTTCAGCCTCTGGCTGCGCTTGCAGCTGCTGCACCTTTATTGCCAGTGTTCGTATAAAATCCTGCTTCTCCATAAGCGTGGTGGTGTTATCTGTAATGTCGTGCCGAAGAACGCTGATGCGATCAAGCTGCGGCTGTGTTACTACAAAAACGAAAGCAATCGCGATAAACACAACTCCTGCGAGTACGAGATATGGTGTGTTAATGGAAGTGTTAAGCGACATATGATTATTGAGCTCCCGCTCCTTTTAATTTGGCAGGGTCGATAGTAAGCGTGATTGCAAAGCTGTAACCGGTTGGGGCAGCGGCAAGATTAAGATCGCGCTGCTCTGCCTTAGTTATATTTTTCATTATCCCTTTGCTGAATAAAGAAACGTGATTCTCCCCCGCAGATAAACTGGAAATTGCTTGCGCCACTGCATCTACGTCTGGAGTGAACCCTTGCACGATTACCGTAGACGCATCTGTTCCCATGTCGACGCTTGTCAGAGTAACAGTAGGAGGAAGCAGGCGCTCTAGATCAGCAAACACTTTATCCCATATAACGTGAGAATCGAGCAATGTTTTTGTTTGCGTTAATCGTTTTTCAAATAGCTCCACGCGAACAACATCAGCTTGAGATTTTTGGATCTGCGCCTCTGCAGCATGAATGCCATTTATCAGCGCTTCGTTTTGGTTATTAAGTGAGTGCTCCATAAACCACAAACCGCCATATCCGATACCAGTAAGCGAGATGATCGCTATTGCGATACCATACAACCGCTGCCGGCGCTTTCTTGCCGCAATAATAAATTCTGTACCGGGCGCTAAATTAATGCTAGGCATAATTGATTACAACTATATCACACACATGCAACATTATTGCTGTGCAAAACCACGAAGCGCTAATCCGACTGCAACTCCGTACCGCGAACCCATTGTTTTTAATACAGGCTCAAGTTGTTTGGGAAATAAAATATCTTTCCATGGATTTCCAATAATTGTTTGATGTCCTATTGCTTTGCCCCAAAACTCTTGCAACCCTTTCAAGTTCGCTCCGCCGCCAATCAATACCGATGTCTCGATGCGATGCTTTTCTTTTTGTTCATATACGGCAAGTAATTCTTTTGCTTTTTGCACTTGATGCGCAAGCACCGACTTAATCGATTCTCGCACTGCAGAGTCTTGCTCCAGAAGAATTCCGAACTTGATTTTTGCTTGCTCCATCTGCTCTTGAGTCTGGCTGCCCTGCTCTCCTGTTGATCCGCCCGCATCTATGGTCTGCGAAACGCGAGGAATCCCCTTATCGATAATATGAAACGTTGTTGCCTGCGCGCCAATATCGACAAGCAACGTAGATGTAGGCGGATTTGTGAGCAATGATCGCACCAGAGGAAATGTCTCTACTTCCAGCGCTAAGAGCGTCATGTTTAGCCGTTGAAACACCGTGATATACCTGTTCACAATATCTTTCGGAGCAACCGTAACGAACACTGGGACTTTTTGATCCATGTTTACAGGAATAGTTGGAATGCCCGGCACAACCTCTGCTTTCGCTTGCCGGTCCGTTTGCATGTGAGCCTGGCTCCCCACCCTGCTCCATCCGATAACCATCTCATCAATATCTACCGGAACCACGTCGCGCGCTGCAAACCTCACTGCTTTTTCCATTTCCGATTCAGGAATATTCGGAAGCTCTAGTACCGTAGAAAATACAGACCCTCCGGGCAGCGCCGCAATAATATTCTTCGTAGTTGTTCCGGATTTCTCCATCATTTGCTGGAGTATGGAAATTGTTTTATCGATTGCATCCTGCGGACCTGCGGGCGGATTGACTAACACGTTGCTTGCATTAGCTTCTGCATACGTAACTAGTTCGATTTTTTTTCCGCGTTCCGCAAGCTCGACAATTTTTGACGTAGACGTACCCAAATCAACTCCAAGATACGATTGGCGAGTATTAAACAGAGCCATATGCACAAAAGAAGGATCCCCTTGCTGAATTCATCCCGCAATTATACCATAGAGGTACTATTATGTTTACAACAATTATTACAGCCGTCGTCGTTCTCGTGCTAGCATACGTACTTTTTGCGTATAACTCGCTTGTGCGGCAGCGAAATCAAGTAGAAGAAGGTTTTAGCGATATCGACGTACAATTAAAGCGCCGCCATAATTTAATACCTAACCTCGTAGAAACAGTAAAAGGATACGCCAAACACGAATCTGGCACGCTTGAGTCAGTAACAAAAGCTCGCGCACAAGCGCTTGCAGCACACACGCCTGCGGAGCAGGCGCAAGCGGAAAACGCGCTGTCTGCAACATTAAAAACATTGTTTGCTGTATCGGAGCAATACCCAGACTTGAAAGCGAACGCGAACTTTCTAGAGTTGCAGCGCGAACTTTCCGACACAGAAAATAAAATCCAGGCAGCATACCGCTTCACGAACGGAGTAGTGCGCGATTACAACACTGCGGTAGAAACAATGCCGAACAACATTATTGCTTCCTTGTTTCACTTTACGAAACGCGACTTCTTCGAGCTCGAGAACGCATCTGAGCGCGAGGTGCCGAAGGTAGATTTTAAGTATTAGCTTTTAGCTTGTACGCCTCGCCTTCTAAAAGCTATAAGCTAGAACCTACTAGCTAGCAAATGACCATTTATTCCCAAATAACAGCAAATAAAAGAAGATCAGCATTCCTTATCATTGCAGTTCTTGTATTTGTTATCGGCGTTGTTGCAGCGTACTCGTACTATGTGCGCGGGGATTTCGTGCTTCCTATTATTGCAGCACTCTTTGCAATCCCCTCCTCTCTTATAGGATATTATACTGGTGATAAAATTGCGCTTGCAACGAATCGCGCACAGATCGTCATGCCGGAGCAGAATTCGGAGCTGCACCGTATCGTAGAAAACCTGGCCATCACTGCGGGCGTACCGAAACCGCGCATCTATATGATAGATTCCCCTGCACTCAATGCGTTTGCTACTGGGCGCGACCCGCAGCACGCATCTATTGCCGTAACTTCAGGATTATTACACGCGCTCGATAGGTCGGAATTAGAGGGAGTGCTTGCGCATGAGCTTTCTCATGTTCGCAATTACGATATCCGATTTTCAACATTAGTTGCAATATTCATCGGATTCATCGTCATTCTTTCCGACATGGTTACGCGCGCCACATTCTTCGGCGGATTCCGCAGCCGCGGTAACCGAGACAATAATAACAATCAGCTCGGCGCACTTCTCGCAATCGTCAGCCTTATTTTGTTAATTATTTCTCCAATCATTGCGCAATTAATCCAGCTGGCGATTTCTCGCCAGCGGGAATATTTAGCAGATGCATCGGGCGCGCTCTTAACCCGCTATCCGGAAGGCTTAGCGCGAGCGCTGGAAAAAATTTCCGGATCATCAAAACTAAACACTGCGAGCAATGCAACTGCCCATCTATTTATCGCTAATCCGTTTCATGCACGAAAATTGGCAGGATTATTCTCCACTCACCCGCCGATTCAAGATCGAATTAAAAGGTTACGGGAGATGTAAATCGCTCCCCTCTCCCATTCTGGGAGAGGGTACTTGCCTGCATTGTCAGGCAAGGGGGTGAGGGGTTCGCGTGTCGCAATAAACGCCCCTCATCCGCCCCGCCTTGGCGGGGCACCTTCTCCCAGAATGGGAGAAGGGATCGACGCTTTCGTTTTTAAAATATAAAAAAACGCCTCAACATGCACGGTGCATATCGAGGCTAATAACTTCACTGGCGACGGAAACGTCGCTATCCGAAGGCTGCGTGAAGCCCCCTTTGTTTCAAAACCTGACGAATCGCTTCGTCGGGAACTTCCGGATAGCGCTGCAACACGACGGCGATATCATGCTTCGGAACCACGCGGATTCCGACATAGCAACGCCTGCCCGCAACCCCTTCAACTGGCACGAAAATCGTCTGATTCATGCTTTATTCCTTGTAAAGAGCCCAAAAACTAACACTCTCTTTATTATATACCTAAATCGTAGAAAAGTCAAATCCTCTTGAGGCCAAGAAGCGCTGCTGGCGAGTTTTGTCGTCTTTGTGCTTCGGATGAACTTTTTGCCACTGCATAACCGCTTTTTTTGCTCTGTCGTGCCACTCTGCATCATCCGCAATATTTCCCACTACCTCATCTATAATATCGCTAGCAATTCCAGCTTCCCGTAATTTGTTTTTAATATATGTTGGCCCGCAAAATTTTAAACGCATAATGCTTTCCGCCTTTTTCTGCGCAAAGTTCCGATCGTTTAACAACCGTTTTTCTATCAGCCACAAAATCGTCTCATCGATTATTTCAGAACTTATATTATTTCTCTTCAGCTTCATGCGCATCTCCCGAACGCTATGGTCGCGCCTAGATAGAATATCGATTGCAATTTCCCGCGGGGGTTTTGACATATCAGTATTGTAGCGTATTTCCTCCCCTCATATGAGGGGAGGCAGGGTGGGGTCGTAATGAGTTGTATACTAAACGCAATGCCTCAAGTGTATACAAGAAAAGATATTAAACCGACACGAAGTGCTCTTCGAAAACGCATGACTGCCCCCGAACTGGTATTCTGGACTGCCATAAGAAGTAGAAAGTTAAAAGGGTATAAATTTAGACGCCAATATAGCACTGGAAGATACATAATTGATTTTTATTGCCCTAAAGTTCGATTGGGTGTTGAGATTGATGGCGATTCTCATTTTACGAATAATCAAAAACAATACGACGCTCTTCGACAAGAGTATATCAATGCATTAGGTATTAAAATTTTACGCTATACAAATGACGAGATCATGAAAAATTTAAATGGTGTTTTAGAAGATATTAGCAAATGTTTACCATAACGACCCCCTCCCGCTCCCCCTCATACGAGGGGGAGAAATATGCGTGGTGTTTTCTTTTTCATAGCGAATGTAAAAACCTGTTGTATACTAAAGAGATGGAAAAACCAATCCTCGACAAACTAACAAGCAGACTCAAAAGCGTACTGGCCAGCGCGTCGCGCGTATCAGAAGAATTGCAGCACCACCACGTAGGAACGGAGCATTTGCTGTATGGCATGCTGCAGGAATCGGGATCCCTTGCATACAGCATTTTGAAAAAATTCGGACTCACCCCCGAATTCGTCCGCAATGAACTGGATTTGATGGAAAAAGGAAGCGAGTGGAAAGAAGAGCTTTCTTCGCATACGCGCGCATCGTTTGAAAAAGGCGCGCGCACCGCGTTCCAGTATCATCATCGCTACATCGGCACAGAACATATTTTGTATGGCATCTTAACGCTGAAGGATTCTATGGGATACAAAATCTTGGAAAAATCCCCTGTCGATGTAAAATCGCTCCAGCAGCAAGTGCAAATCGTCCTCAAAAGCACGTCGCACTTCCCTGACTTGTCTAATTTGCTCGGGTCGAGCCCTGCCGCAAAGCAATCGGGTGCTCCTGGCAAAATGAACCAGAAACAAGACTTGCCAATTATTTTACCCTCGGAAGCATCTGGCCTCCCTGCCGGCATGCATGGCGGATCTAAAAAACAAAAAACTCCTGCGTTTGATTTCTTTACGCAAGATTTAACAGAGCTTGCGTCGAAAAATAAATTCGACCCAGTGATCGGAAGGAGCAAAGAAGTTGACCGCGTGATGAGCATCTTGAATCGGAAAAATAAAAATAATCCTATTTTAATCGGCGAGCCCGGGGTCGGAAAAACAGCAATCGTCACGGGCCTATCGCAGCGCATCGTATCTGGCCAAGTCCCTGCAAAACTGCAAGGAAAAAAGATTTTATCGCTGGACATGACAGGCATATTAGCAGGCACTACGTTCCGCGGAGAATTTGAAGAGCGCATTAAAGAGCTCATGCGAGAATTAGAAGACAATCGGGATACTATCCTTTTTATCGATGAAATCCACACCATCGTGGGCGCAGGATCCTCGGGCGGCAGCATGGACGCAGCCAACATGCTCAAGCCGATGCTGGCGCGGGGCGAAGTAAGCATCATCGGCGCTACAACAATCGATGAGTACCGCAAGCACATTGAAAAAGATGCGGCATTAGAGCGCAGGTTCCAACCCGTTCAAGTAAAAGAGCCAAGCCCCGAGGAAACGATTGCCATCTTGGAAGGCGCGCGCGAAGCATATGAAGCGCATCACGGATTAAACGTTACTGACGAAGCAATCCACGCTGCGGTAGAAATGAGCATCCGCTACATCCCCGATCGGTTCTTGCCAGATAAAGCGCTTGACTTGCTTGATGAGGCGGCGGCCACGCTGCAGCTGAAAATTGCAGGTACGGAAGAAGCGCAAAAAGCGAACATGCTGAAAAACGAACTTGCAAAAATCCGCAAAGAAAAAGAAAGCGCCATTGAGGCGGAACATTATGAAGAAGCATTATTAGCAAAACGAAAAGAAGATACGATTGCCGAAGAACTGGCGCTCACTGCGCGAAAACTTTCTGCACAGAATGAAGCAAAGCGAATATCTATCACAGAAGAACACATCGCCCAGGTAGTTGCAGACAGTACGGGCATTCCCGCCGGCCGATTGCTGAAAGAAGAATCCAAAAAATTGGCGAACCTAGAAGACATCATGCATAAATACATCGTAGGACAAGAACAAGCCATCCACGCCATTGCACGATACGTTCGCCGTTCCCGCGCCGGCATTGCAAACCCCAACCGCCCGCTTGGGTCATTCATCTTCTTAGGACCAACCGGCGTAGGCAAAACGGAAACAGCAAAGGTACTGGCAAAAGAAGTGTTCGAAAACGCCGATGCGCTTATACGCGTGGATATGTCCGAATTCATGGAATCGCATTCCGTATCGCGATTAATCGGAGCACCCGCAGGTTATGTAGGATATGAAGAAGGCGGAAAACTGACCGAGAGCGTGAGGCGCCAGCCGTATGCAGTTATTTTATTCGATGAAATAGAAAAAGCTCATCGCGATGTGTGGAATATCTTGCTCCAAATTCTGGACGAGGGAGAACTGACAGATTCTCATGGGCGCAAAGTAAACTTCAGAAACACCATTATCATTATGACGAGCAACATCGGGTCGCATGAACTTTCCCAGCAAGCGCGCATGGGGTTTGCAATGCCGATCGAATCCAGCGAGCGCGATAGCGCGGAAGAAAAATATGAGCAGCTCAAAGCTTCTGTATTAAAAGAACTGCAAGATCGCATGGCGCCGGAACTGCTCTCCCGCATCGATCAGATTATCGTGTACTCTCCGCTTACGATGAAAGATATGGAAGCTATTGCGAAGCACGCAGTGCGCGCATTACAAACACTTCTGGCAAGCAAAGCAATCACGCTTGTCGTATCAAAGGGCGTAACGCACGAGATTGCTGACCGCGCTTTTAAGGAAGGAAAAGGCGCCCGCCCTATTCGCAGAATCGTACAGGAATTGCTCGAAGATCCGATTGCGCACTCCATCATCAACAAAGAGATTCTTGAAGGACAAACCGTAACGGCTCGCAAAACAGGCAATGCGATCGTGGTTACCGCAATGGAGCAAGTTGCTCGCTGACGCATTTGCGCCAGCTCGGTGCATGCAATGCGCCTTCGAGGGCACATGGTACTGCACATCGTGCAGAAACAATGCACCCATTGCCCTGCAATCGTGCATCGGGTGCAAAACAGATCGCCCGCGCGGAACAACGTGCCGTTCCTGCAGAGAAGATATTCCGCTTGCAGGCGTTGTTTCTGCGGGCGCTTATTCCAACCATGCGCTCCAGCGCGGTATTGCATGGCTGAAATTCAAAGGTGTACGAAAAATCGCTGAACCGATTGGCGGGCTACTCATCTCAAAACTCCCTCTCATTGCTCCGCTTGATGAGCTATCAAAACGAGCAGTACTTGTTCCCATTCCCCTCCACAAAAGAAAGTTTCAGCATCGAGGATTCAACCAGAGCGAGGATATTGCGCGCGTTATAAGCACTATATGCAATATCGAACTTGCACCGATTTTAGTACGCACAAAAGCAACGCATTCCCAGGCAAAGCTTCCGCATGACCAGCGCTCGCACAATGTTCTCAATGCATTTGCACTCTCCTGCTCTCAAGCAGAATTCGAAACACTCGCCGCAAAAAAACCGATTATTATTTTAGTAGACGATGTAACGACAACAGGCGCAACGCTCATCGCCGCTGCACGCGCACTACCCCCTATTTCAGAGAGGAAAATATTCGGCGCCGTAGTTGCGCGGGGGTAGTATGCTATACTTCTAATATGGATATTCGAAATGCGCTTATCATCTTGCACATCATCGGAACGGCGTTAGGCGTTGGGGGCGCAACGGTAAGCGACTATTTGTTTTTCAAATTTTCCAAAGACGGCAAGCTCGATAAAGATGAATACCGCATTCTTCTTACCGTTTCCGATATCGTATGGGCGGGAGTATTTATTTTAGTATTGAGCGGCTTCGGTTTTATGCTGCTTTATTTATCCGGCAATCCGAGCGTCCATGCTGCATATAATCTCAATAAAATTTGGGCAAAGGTTACTATTGTCATCATTTTGGTTGCAAACGGGTCGTTCATGCACCGCAAAGTGCTGCCCATGCTTCAGCACCGAGAAAGCCGGTCGCTTATCACTCGCCAATTCATCAAAAAATCTCCTATCATGTTTACAGCCGGGGCAATTTCAGCCGTATCGTGGTATTCCGCGCTTATCATCGGCGGATGGCGCAACATGACGGCTTCGTACATACAAATCGTTGCTATATACGCCGTAATTGTCCTTATCGCAATTGCGGTATCGAATATTACAGGCCGCCGCTTGCTTACGCACTTAATGACAATAAAGAAAAGAAAAAAGAAATAGCCAGCTGGCTCTCCGCAAAGAGCAAAGGCGGGCGCCGCATTCCGCACCTCAAATTCTCGCTCTTTGAATTCGGGAACTAGAAAAGGCTCGTTCGGGTGGTAATCCGAACGAGCCCGCAATGAGCCTCATGGCTCATTGAAATTGGTACGTTCATCAGAACGAGAACAGGCGCGGTTCTTACCGAATTCCTTCTTGAGCTTCGCTTGCATAAGAGCGAGGTCCTGTTCCCAGTTGAAATTACCTGGAACCTCTTGCACGGAAATGAAATGAACCTGCGTGCTTCCTATCATTTCACTAGAGACCGCATTGACCCTTGCCAAGCCACCCTCCACATCATCGTCATCGTGATCGCAAAAAAGCTCAGATTCAATATAGATGTCGTCACCGACTTTCGGAAGTGGCATCACCGCCACTTTCGCCCTGTCACGCTTCTCCTTCTTCTCGCACCTCTTGATTAATGCCAAGCGATCCTTCCTCGCTTCCGAATCAAATAGCTGGAGTTGAGAGATCATGGCCTGGCCAACAGAGAGCCTACAGAAGCCGATTTCTTGCTTACGCTTATCCGAAAGTTCAGCGATATTCGAATCTCGAACCTTGTCCGGAACCCGGACTTTCTGGACTTGTAGTCCGCCAGTGATACGACCAAGACACTGGATGCCATAATCACTTCTTCCAATGAGACAGGAAGCCGTAACTATCACCGCCGTCTTGTCGTCTTCTGCTTCGAACACGTACGCTTGTATCCCGGACCCACTCGTCCATCGACCACTTCTGTCTTCCAGCACTGCCAGATACTTATTCATGCCATATCTCCTTGGGTTGAAATGTACAACTGATGTATTCATAGTATAAACGATCTCTGGCGTCAAGCTTAGCGAGGCTAACTAAAAACCCTTTCGGGTTTCATAAAACATTATAAAGAATTTCTTTTGGCACACATTAATAAACTATTTTTATTCTGTGCAAATGACTCGATTCAAGCCAGGTGCTGATCTCTTCAAATTTGTTTTTCCCAAATTGCGAGCCACTGGGGTGTACCCCAGCCTTGAGGGCTTCTTTAATAGTACTCCAAGAGGTGATTTTGAGGCACTCGGGTAACAAAGTGTGCAGTATCTATATATTACACTAAATGCCGTTTCATAAAAGCTCGCCCTGACTTCGACTTCAGATACTCCGCAAACGAAAGGGCTTTAATTATAACCCTATCAAAAAATCCTGGGGAATTTTGCGGAGCGAAGAATCCAAATAATACCTTATGTGTCTAAATATTTTCTCAGCATACTTTTTATAGTTCTTCTTCCATACCCACTCTTTAGATATTCTCCCCTATTTTTTGCATCTGCTTTATTAAGAAATGCTTCGTAGAAAATGAGAGTATACGGGCGAAATGGTTTTGTAGCTGTGCTTTCCCCATTGTTATGTTGTGTAAATCTCTTTATTAAATCAGATGTATAGCCAATATATAAGCTTGAATCTTTCTGGCTCTTGAGAATATAGACGTAATAGAACATAGAAGGCGGAACGTAAGAAATTTTACCTAAAATTTCAACGTTCCAGCAGCGTTTACATTGCTGTGCAATGTATTACGCTGCGGTGTTTTTTGATTGATGTTCGAACATTTTTTGAGCAAAACCCCCAATAAGGAAGCCAGCCCCGCCACTGCTCGACAAGCTCGCCACACCACAGAAAAATACTCTTTGCTCTTTTCATTTTGCGCGCGCCCGTTTTTTTCTTCTTTTAATGAAAAGAGTATTTTTCTGCGGTGTTCTGCCTTCCAAGTATTCAGGCAGGTGGCGGGACTGTCCTCAATTTGATTTCGAAAAGGAAAAGCGGAATTCCCCCCAAACCCCCCTTCCGCTTTTCCTTTTCTCAAACGGAACGGGAACGGAAGCAGGCGGGCAAAAATTCCTTCCCCCCAACCCCCTTCTTTTTTGCCCGCCTGCTTGGGCTTCGCCCCCAAAACTTTTCGGCGGACGGTCGGCGGGACTTTAAAATGGGTAATGGGTGGGTTTAGCAATCAATTGATTGCTACTCTAACAACATTATTGGAAAAAATCAAAACTTCCTTGCCTTGCCTTGCTTCAAAAGCGCTATGATTTATCACGAACTTGCTCTTTCTGAATTTATCGTAAAGGTTTTGAATATACGAAACGTCGTCATAAGTCATAACCCATTTTAAGGATGATTTTTCGAGAAGCTTTAATAATTTTTTATGATCTTTGTCTATATAATGGTTTAGATATAAAGATTTCCCTTTTTGATAGTACGGCGGATCAAGAAAAATAAAATAGTTATTTTTCTTTTTATTTTTTTCCAATTGTTTCAAAAGCGTGATTCCGTCAAGATTTCTAACTTTTATTTTATTTTTAAATTCCTTTATTTTTTCCAATCTTTCAATGATAGTATTTTTTGTAAAGCGAGCTTTTACATTCCAAAATCCTGATTGATCCATTCCGCCGATTGGCCCGCCCTCTATGATTCCAGAACGATTTGTCCTGTTCAAAAATAAGGTTGCAAACGCCAATTCCCTGGGTGTTGATGAGGAATTATTATAAACTTCTTTTTGTTTCCGCCACTCGTCAATATTAATACTTACTTTTTTTATTCTATTGATTAAAAAATCGGGTTCAGAAACGGCTATTTTCCAAAACGAAAAAATTGCCTTATCTAAATCGTTGATGATAATTTTATCAACCTTACCTGAAAATAATAACTTCAACGAAGCTCCAGCACCACCAGCATAAGGCTCAACGAGAACTATTTTTTCGTTCTCGGAAAAATTCTTTTCTATCGCATTAGACAGAAAATATGCCAAGCGCGTTTTTCCACCAGGATAACGAAGTGGACTTGAAAATCCCGATATAATTTTATTATTTTCTTTTTGCATTTTGTTTTTTAGATTTCACTTTTTTATTCAAATCTCCCCAAAGAATTTCAAAAAAATCTTGGAGGTTGTCCCATTTTGCCTTTAATTCGCTTGAACTAGGCTGGGTTGTTGTTGAATGCACATACTCATGAAAATTCTCAATGGACAAATAGCTTTTTTGTCCCGTTGCTGATCCAACTTTATTTATGTTATTAAATTTCTTTTTCTCGTAGCCCTTTCCCTCCAGACTGCTTACAACCCAAGTAATTTTTTGATTGATTGTGTCAACCTTTTTAGAGCCATGACTATTCATTTTGGCGTAATAATCTAAAGATATTTCTAGAAAAACTCTAAATAAAACACCAACGGCATTAGGTACAGCTTTTTTTGAATCATCAATCAGAAGATCATTTTTAAGTTCGCAATATATATTATTAATCTTTGTTTCTTTAATTTGTAGAACACATGTCTTTGGTATCAAATAATTCCTCAAGGAAGATTTAGGATTGCTGTGATTAGCGTCACTGTTTGATGATGATATAACAGTAGAATTTTTTCCAAAAAGATCAGTTTTTGTTTGTTTTTTTATCTCATTATCAACTCTTTTGTAGTCATCTGTTGAAATGTCTTTCAAATAAGCCTCAATATCTTTGACATTCAAACGCGAGAATAACTTGTCATTAAATTTACTCTTTTGTAGCACATCAAAAACAATAACTTTTAACTTTTTTGAAAAATCTTTGTCAGCAACTTTAAAATCTCCATTTTTATCGAAAGAAAATCCAAAAAGAGACCATGCTGGCGTTTGTTCGATTATTCTCCAAAAGGTTGTCACGAAACCTGGACCCAAAACCTGTTCTTTTAATTCCTCGGGAAAATCTAAACCTTTGATAATTTTGGTAATTTCAACTTTTAGCAATTCTTTTTGGTTGGCATTGCCTCTTCGAGCGTTATGATGAGCTCTTTCATTGTCGCCCCAAGAGACTTCGTTGTTGTTGCGTAAATGTTTTCTGTCTATATAGCGCAAGCCTTGTTCTTTATCTTTTGTAAGCAAACACTCGAGCTTAGAATTATCATCGATCTTTATTTTTGTTTTTAATCCTGAGAATTTACTTTGCAATCGAGTATCGTCAGTTAATTTTGGGTTATTTAACAACTTATAAACCGCTAAGCGACGATTACCTTCCAAAACTATCTTTTTCCCATCAAGTTCGTAGATAACTAATTTTTCAAGTTGTGGCAAATCAAATTCCTTTACAACATCTTCGGCTAATTCCGCTATCTTAAAATCTTTCTTTGAGCAAAAATATTCAATAAGTTCTTTTTCGGTTTTACTAAAATATTTATCTGGGAAGCGTGCGTTTTCATCCCAAAGAGAAAGATCATTTATTGAAATGCTGTTTTTTGTAAATTTATTTTCCATATTTCTATTTTAAAAACCTAATTTGTAAATTCAACTTGAAGAATAGTTTACTGTTTTCCTCATATAATTCTCCGTAGCCGTATCTGGTCGTGCTTGGAGCATCGAACTTCGTATTTTCGTATAAATAAGAACGAAACTCATCTCGATTGTACAAGTGATAACACACTACATCTCCGTTTTCTTTTACCACAATGTAGCCTCCCTGCGCTTTTGAAAATCCGTCCCAGGGTTTGCTCGGAACCATTCCGAGCGCAATTGCATCCAAAAAGTTTTTTATTTTGTATTCGTAATTTGTGAGCGATAATCCGAATTTTTGTTTCATCTTCTCGTTTTCGGAAAGCTCTTTGGTCAAATCAACAACGGTTCTGTGGTCATTTGAGAAAAAATTCAAAAGCATTTGTGCGATAAATTCAGGCAATGCCGTGTCTATCATCTTCATGTTTGATCCAAATTGTTCGTTAGAAATACCTATATACTCGAAAGATCCGCCCTGTGCCGATATTTTACGAACTCGATCCCGAATTTGTGCTTTTGTTTGAATAGCATTAACTTCCGCAACTTTTCCTCCGAACCCTTTTACTTCATAAATAAAATTTGTTGTTTTACCAGGATTTAACAAAGTGGAAGCTCCACCAACCATGGATTTTATGGAAAAGCCGAGCATTGGCATCGTTTTTGAAATCCGGTCATAAATAATCGCCACCAAATCGGCTTTCTTTGCGTTGCTAGCTTTGACTTTTGTACAAAGCAACTCCTTCATCAGTTCTTGGGCTTCAGGAATGTTGAAAGAGCGACTTTTTTCGTTTTTCATTCTCTCAAATATTTTCAAGGTTTTTTCTTTAAGCGAATTAGTGTCAAATTCTTTCAGCAGTTTCCCGTCCTCGTCGGTTATTAAAACTCGTGTTGCCGATTGGGAAATATCATAAATTTTGACTGCTTCGTCCTTTTCTTCTCTGATAATTTTGTGAAAAACAAAAAACTTCCCATCGATTATATCGAGATTTTTATCGGCCGCAAAAATCTTTCTTTCCTCTAAAATTTTGAGGAAAGCATAAAATTCCGACCATTCTCCTTTGTTATTTCCTGTTTCCATATTTCCTTAGAGTTTTAACTATTTCTTCGGCCACAGCTTGAATTGCTGGGACTGCGACGGAATTTCCGAGCTGTTTCATCGCCTGCACGCTTGAAAGAGTTGGTGGAAATTCAAACCAATCGGGGAAACCCTGCATTTTCAATCCCTCTTTTGGTCCAAGTTGAACAATTTTTCCGTCAACTCGATAAGCATCCCAATTTCTACGATCAGTTATTTTGCTTCCACGCCCTCCAACACGCAAGGTATATCCAATTTCCTTATCACACTTCCCATTGAAGATATCTGACAAGGTGTATTTTAATTCTTTTACTGGCTCAGGGAATTTAAAATCTATCAAAGGGTCTTTAAAACCAACCATGAAAAGACGAGGGCGATGTTGAGGCAATCCAAAATCGGAAGCCCTTACAATTTGTGGAAAGAATGAATACCCTAATTCTTTCGTGATAATTCTTTCTATGGTTTTAAATGTTTTGCCATCATCGTGATTATACAAACCGCGCACATTTTCCAGAAAAAAAGCCGAAGGATTTTTTTCTTTTATGATTTTTACAATGTCAAAAAACAAAGTTCCGCGAGTTTCGCTAAATCCTTTCTTAAATCCAGCTTGAGAAAATGGCTGACAAGGAAATCCAGCAGTTAAAATGTCAAAATCTGGTATATTTTTTGGATTAACTTTTGTAATATCACCAATAAAATTTCCAGAATCAAACATTTCGGGAGAAATTTTATAAAGGTTGTGCCTGTATGTTTTTTGAGCGGGTCCATCCCATTCCGACACAAAGACACATTCCGCTCCCGCGTTATGAAATGCGATATGGAAACCACCAATTCCAGCAAATAAATCTATAAATCGCAAATTATCATTTCCTTTTTTGTTTTTTGACGAATCTTGGCTCAAACCCTTATCATAAAAATATGCTTGGTTGGCATCAACGAGCAAATCAAACAAAGAAGATTGAGAACCCTCGGCAACATATTCTGTATTTGTCAGTTCCGTTTTTTTTATTTCGCCGAGTATGCTATGTACTCCGTTTTTCGCAATGATAAGAAAATCAATAACATTGATACCCATTAATTGTCCCGCCTCGATTATTCTTTTAGCCACCTGCTTGTCCTGTTCGCTTGGGCTTGGATCGCCAGAGGGGTGGTTATGAACAAGTATCACAGCCGCGGCGTGCATTTCCAATCCAGGAGCAAAAATTTCTCGCGGATGAATAATACTTTTATCCAATGTCCCAATTGAGATTATTTCTTTTTTTAGCAAAGCATTGCGTGCGTTTAAATAAAGACAAACCAAATGTTCTTGCTTTTTGTCTTTTAAATCTGAAACAAGAGCGATAGCGTCTTGAGCCGATAAAATTAAATTGTCCAAGGCATTTTGTTTATCAAAAATCCTCCTAGTCAATGCGAGTGCAGATGAAATTTGTAATGCTTTCGCTTGCCCGATCCCCGAAATTTGCATCAAATCATCAACCGAGGCATTTAAAAAACTATCTCCAAATTTTTTAAGGATATTTTGTGATAGCACCTTTACGTTTGTTCCTTTAATTCCACTACCAAGCAAAATAGCCAAAAGCTCGCTATCGGTCAGCGCATCGGGACCTTTTTCCAGAAATTTTTCTCTGGGGCGATCAAATTTTGGAATATCTTTTAATTTTGCCATAGTATTTATTTTATTAAATCCTCAATCGGTGTATTCAATGCCTTGGCAATCTTTTTTAGAGTTTCAATGGTTGGATTGTCTTGCTTTCCCGCTTCAATGTTAATAAGCGTATTATTGGAAACATCGGCAAGACGGGCCAGCTTTTCTTGCGATAAGCCCGCTTTTTCTCGTAATCTCTTTACGGTTTTTGCTATATTGTTTTTACTTGACTCTGCCATAATTTATTAGTAATATTATATTGTGGTATACTTACATATGAACTTCATCGCTTCCCACAATTTAATATTACCAAAATATATGATAAAGGTAAAGAGAAAAGGGAGTCGAAATCCAAAAGCACGCGCACGGGAGGGTGGGGCAAGTGCTTTTACCGCTATATTATCTTTCTTTTTTGTCTTTTCGGTCCCGCCGACCGTCCGCCGAAAAGTTTTGGGGGCGAAGCCCAAGCAGGCGGGCAAAAAAGAAGGGGGTTGGGGGGAAGGAATTTTTGCCCGCCTGCTTCCGTTCCCGTTCCGTTTGAGAAAAGGAAAAGCGGAAGGGGGGTTTGGGGGGAATTCCGCTTTTCC